>WFLX010092383.1_pt1 | contig 10471 bp, 9 predicted proteins | sample 4967041 | NCBI WGS metagenome assembly WFLX01 (sample SAMN12857096, study PRJNA449069) | gut metagenome | isolation source: stool from male and female vole | host: Microtus ochrogaster | place: USA:Florida | collected 2017
GGGCACTGTAGAAGCCGCGGTCATGGGTGGCTATGAGGACTTCGCCGGTGGAACGGCTGTAAGAGATGTGGTACGGACGGTCTGAGCGCAGGATGGTGCGTCGTTGTTTCCCCTTCATATAATCTACTCCGTAGCTGAAACCGGCCCAGCAGGCTCCTTCCTCGTCTACGAGAATGGTAGAAATGTAATCCGAATAGGTTTGATGCGCATTGCGCGGGTAAATCATATTGAATGGCGGTCTTTGTGCATCTGAACGGAAGATTCCTGCACCTTTGCATCCTATCCATTTTCGGTCGTTATTATCTTTGAATATGGTGTGCACTTCATATACCGGTAGTTGCCTGATGCCGGCCTGCAAATGGTCGTGATAGTTGAAAAAGTGCCCTTCCGTTTTATAATCCATGATGCTGATACCGTCGCGGGTGCCGATCCACAGACTTTGGGTCGACGGGTCGTCAAGTAAGGTATAGATATGGCCGGAGGGGAGGGCGTCGGGAGTGTGTGGGTCCGGCGGAAAAGTTTCTATGGAGAGGCCGCTATGGTCAGCTGAAAAAGAAACTTTGTGCAGCCCGGAGCCTCCGCTACCTAACCATGTGTTTCCGTAACTGTCCTGCCGGATGGAAAGGACGGTTTGGTCGCCGGGGAGGGTAGTGTAATGGATGAAATGACGGTATTTTGGGGAATAGCGGTACAGACCGTCTTTCCATGTGCCGATGAGCAGGTCGCCGTTTTTGTCTTGGGCGATGGCCTGAATATTGACCTGTACGGGAATTTCTCCGCGGCAGTTTTCACGGTTTAGCAATATCAAGCTGTCTTTGGGCTCGTCATAATACACGAGTCCTCTGATGTAGCCGAGATAAATTTCTCCATCGGAAGTGATGTATATGTTGTTGAGGCGTTGCTTGTTGATGTTCGTAACGTTTCGGGAGCAGAGGCGGCCGGTAGTCTTGTCGAGGATACAAAGTCCGTTCTCCGTCCCGATCCAAAGGCGGTGCCGGCGATCTTCTGCAAGACAAAGGATATTGTTGCTGGGCAGCAGGCCCGGGGTATCATCGGAAGACTTGTAAGCTTGGTAGCTGCTCCCGTCATATCGGTACAGCCCGAAGTAAGTAGCGATCCATATATATCCGTCTGAGTCCTGGATGATTTGATGAATCATATTGTTCGGTAATCCTTCGGCAACGTTTATTTGCCGGAAGTGGAGGCTGTCAAGTGCGATTTTGGAGAAAAGCACGTGAGGGAACAGTAACAGATATAATAGGGAGATGATGATTTTCAGCTGTTTCATCGGTATAGGGCGAGTAGGGTATTTCTGATGCAAAAATACTGAAAACTTTTGAAATTGAGGATAACGATTACTTTAAAGTTGAAATATTTGAAGGGTATATTGGTTAAATAAGAAAGAGAGTATCAATAAATGAACTTAAATAAGGCGGACCATATAGAAAATATGGTCCGCCTTATTATGTTGACATATATTGTTTTTTAAGCGGTGATACTTATTATATAAAGAATAAGCACTCAGGTTGTGAATAATACTCTATTGCATAAAAATCAATGGAAAAAGTAAATCCGTCAATCGAAAACCCCGTGTTCGACGGTCTCCGTTTCTATCGATTCAGGCAAAGCAATCGGGCTGTAGCAGGGATCGTAGTCTTCCGGATAGGGGAATATCTCCTCTTCGTTATACGGCAGCGATTTGTTGGCATATACCTTTTGGATGAACTTCGCATAGATAGGGAGCGCCATGCTGGCACCTTGCCCTAAGGCCATCTTGTCGAAGCAGATNGAGCGTTCTTCGCCGCCTACCCACGTTCCGCTGATCAGCGAAGGGGTGAATGCCATGAACCAACCGTCGGAATTATCGTTCGTGGTACCGGTTTTTCCCCCCATGGGTGCTTTAATATTATAGCGGTAGCGGACACGTACGCCGGTGCCGTGATCGATGACGTCGCGCAGGATGGGCAGCATCTTGAGATAGGAATCGTAGCTGAAAACCTCTTTATGACGGGGCTGGAAAGTGGAAATCGTCAGGCCGCTGTTGTCGGCAATGCTCTTGACATAGAGCGGTGTGACACGTTGCCCCTTGCCGGGGAAGGCGGAGTAGGCAGTCACCATTTCCTCAACCGATACATCGCAGACACCCAGGCACAGCGACATTACCGGATCCAGCTGATTGCGTAAGCCGAACGAGTGCAGGAGGCGTACAAAGGCATCGGGTGAGAGTTTGGACATCACACGGGCCGAAATCCAGTTGTTCGAGGTCATCAGACCCCATCGCAATGTCACCATTTCGCCTACACGGTCGTTGCCTGCGTTNCGCGGTTTNCAGGGGCGACCCATCTCGTCNAAGATGACCGGCTGCGTGTTGCTTTCTTCGTCGCATGGGGTTCTGCCNTCTTCCATCGCCAGCGTGTAAAGCAGCGGTTTGATGGTGGAGCCCACTTGCCGGCGGCCGGCGGTCACCATGTCGTATTGGAAAGCCTCGAAATTCGGTCCCCCGACGTATGCCTTGACATATCCTAAGGTATCCATACACATGAATCCGGCCCGCAGGAAATATTTTTGCCAGCGGATGGAGTCGTAAGGTGTCATGACTGTATCGATTTCCCCTTCCCAACTGAAGAGTTTCATCGCCACGGGAGTATGGAATGCCTTTTCGATTTCTTCTGTCGAGTAACCGGATGTTTTCATCGTTACATAGCGCTCGCTTTGCCGCATCGTGCGCCGCATGGAGGCCTCACGTTCTTCTTCGGTCAGCTTTTTGCTGAATGGAGCGTATTTCTGTCCTTTCTTTTCGGCAAAGAACTTGGGCTGCAGTTCGTCGCGTAGCTGTTCTTCGACCGCCTCTTCCGCATAACGCTGCATTCGGGAATCGATGGTCGTGTAGATACGTAGTCCGTCGGTAGTCAGATTATAATGGTTGCCGTCCGGTTTGGTGTTTTTGTTACACCATCCGTAAAGCGGATTTTCTATCCAGGCTATGCTGTCTTCGCGATATTGCTGAGATTGCCAGGATGCGTAATTTTTCCGTTTCGGTTCTTTGGCGCGCATGATCTTGCGGAGATATTCACGCAGATAGGGGGCAAGCCCTTTCTTATGATCTGCTATGTGGGCCAGTTTGTAACGGCCGTCGGCATGGGTCTGCGGCAGGAGAGGGAGANTTTTCAGCGAGTCGACCTCGGTCTGAGTGAGGAAGCCGGCTTTCTGCATCTGGCCGAGGACGATNGCACGGCGGCCGGCCGTTTTCTCCGGGCGGCGGATGGGATTGAAGAGGGCAGGGTTCTGACACATGCCGACCAGCATGGCAGCCTCTTCAATGTTAAGGTCGCGTGGCATCTTGTCAAAATAAATGCTGGCAGCNGAGCGGATTCCCACGGCGTTGTAACAGAAATCGAACTTGTTGAGGTACATGTTGATGATTTCTTCTTTGGTATAAAGCCGCTCTAANTGTACCGCGATGACCCATTCGATGGGTTTCTGCAACGCTCTCTCCATCAGATTTTCCGCTTGNGGGGAATAGAGNTGCTTGGCCAGCTGCTGGGTGATGGTGGAGCCGCCGCCGGCACTCTTTTGTCCCATCAANACGGTTTTGAAGGCCGCGCGGAAGATGGCTTTGATGTCGATGCCGGAATGTTCGCTGAAGCGGCTGTCTTCGGTAGCGATCAGCGCCTGGATGAGATAGGGCGACAGCTGGTTATAGTTGATATAAACGCGGTTTTCTTTCTCCTGACTGAACCTGCCGATTTCAACGGAGTCGCAGGTGTAGACAATGGTGGCAAATTTGTTTTTAGGATTTTCCAGTTCTTCGATGGCCGGCATNTAGCCGATCTTTCCGTCGGCGATTTGACGGAATACGAACCAGGCGGAGATGAGTCCGGCTGCGAATAAAATCCATAGGATAATCAGGATGATTTTGGTCCAACGGGGCATAAGAGAACATTATAAAAGGTTGGCGACACAGTCTTTCACCCGGCGCATGGCCTCCACGATTTTGTCGGCCGAGGTGGCGTAGGAGAAACGGATACAATCAGGTGCTCCGAATGCTGTTCCCGCTACGGTAGCGACAAGTCCGGTTTCGAGGAAATACATGGCAAGGTCATCGCTGCTATTGATAACGCGGTCTTGATAGCGTTTGCCGAGAAGACCGCTGATTTCCGGGAAGAGGTAGAATGCGCCGTCGGGTACGCTGACATTGAAGCCGGGGATCTCGCGGGCCAGCGATACGATCAGGTTGCGGCGCGTTTCGAAGGCCTGGCGCATGATGGCGACGCAATCCTGAGAGCCGGTATAGGCAGCTTCGGCTGCTTTTTGGGCTATAGAGGAGACGCTGGAGGTATATTGTCCCTGGAGTTTGGTGCAGGCCTTGGCGATCCATAGCGGAGCGGCGCAGTAGCCGATGCGCCATCCGGTCATGGCGTAGGCTTTGGAGACGCCGTTGACGACAACGACGCGGTCGGCCATTTCCGGGAACTGGGCGATGCTGTGATGCTTGCCGGTATAGTTGATGTGTTCATAGATTTCATCGGCAATGACGATAATCTGGGGATGTTTTACCAGGACGCGTACAAGATCGGCCAGTTCCTCGTGGCTGTAGACGGCGCCCGTGGGGTTAGAGGGTGAGCAGAGGATAATGGCTTTTGTGGCCGGGGTGATAGCGGCTTCGAGCTGGTCGCCGGTGATTTTGAAGCCTTGTTCATAGCCTGCATAGACGGGCACGTTGATGCCTTCGGCCAGTTTTACCATCTCGAAATAGCTTACCCACGCCGGGGTGGGGATAATTACTTCGTCGCCTTTGTCTACAATGGCGAGGATAGTGTTGCATACGGCCTGTTTGGCGCCTCCGCTGACGACGATCTGGGCGGGTGCGAAGTGGAGGCCGTTTTCTTTTTTGAGTTTATCGCTGATGGCCTGGCGTAAGGTCATATAGCCCGGCACGGGGGTATAGAATGAGAAGTTATTATCGATCGCTTGTTTGGCTGCCTCCTTGATGTGATCCGGGGTGTTGAAATCCGGTTCGCCTACGCTGAGGTTTATGACATCAAACCCTTGTGCCTTGAGTTCCTGGCTTTTTTGAGACATGGCCAAGGTGGCCGACGGGGACAAGGTTTCCAATCTTGCTGATAACTGTTTCATCTTTTCTAATATATAATTGGGTTCTGTTATTATAGCTGCGTGAAAAAGCGGAGCGCCGAAGACTCCCTTGTGCCTGTTCGCGGCACGATGCTTGCAACAAGGTGCAAAGATATGAGTTTTAGGGAAACCGACGGCGATTTTCTGTTGGAAATTTGAATCTTTTATATATTTCCGCAATCTTGCCAGGGCCCTTTGTCTGCTGTCGGGTTTGTTTACAGATAATTTAGATTAGGTGCCGTCACGCTATTGGCNGGNGNCTGAGTTCATTTTTNTCTTGCCNTTGCCGTATCGGACAATNTATTTCCGGTACCAGATACATNATTTGTTCCAGAACCGGCGGAAATAGATGAGGTAGGCGTCCCAGTCGAACAGGGTGGAGTCGTTGATGGCTCGCCAGGTGAGGAAAATTCCGACGGGGGCGAGCACATAAGAACTGAGCCAGACGCCGGCCCACGGTGCCCACTCTCCGTTGACGGCGAGCTTCTGCCCTGAGTTGTCGATGAGGAAATAAATGATGAAGAATATTACCGACACGATGATCGGGACGCTCAGTCCGCCTTTGCGGATAATGGCGCCGAGCGGTGCACCGATGAAAAAGAAAATCAGACAGGCGATAGAGAGTGTGAACTTCTTGTGGATTTCAATTTCGTGGTGTGAACGGTTCTTGTTTTCGTAAGCCTGGTATTCTTTGCGGGTGTCGAACCTCCGAAAGACAGCTTCCGTTTTTTTTCGGGCACTTTCTATGACGCGCGACATCTGTTCAGGTCGCAGAGAGGCATAGACGGAATCCAGGTCGACGGCTGTCGAACGGGCCTCGGGGGCTGTGGCGGCCGTAAAATAGGCGGAGTCGTTGCGGGCCTGAGTGCCGAGGGCCTGAAAATAAGTTTCATTGCGGAGGCGACGGCCATAATCATGATTGCTGTTTGCGNTACGCTGGTNGAGAGAGTCGNNCGCGATGCGTAATTCGCGCANATTTTTGCCGACATGCNTGNTNGAGAACAGGNATTCGTCAGANTTCTCAAAGTCGTTCTCGTAAGNGATGTAGNCCTCTTTACAAATAAATGATTCGCGGCGGTATTTTTTNTCATTGTTGGCCGCGGCCCGTCGCTGGTTGTTTTCTTTGAAGGTCCCCAACTGTTCGCCGGACCACAGGGTGAGTTTCAGGTGCCGTTTNTCGCTTCCCATCTGGATGCGTGCGGAATCGGCNACNGTTACGGTNGCATTCTCGATGTTGGAACCGTCGAAAATATAGATAATGACATCATAGAGCAGTCCCGTTTTATGATTCTTCCTGCCGACGTAGATATTGTAATCCTGTATNTCTTTATAAAATACCCCTTCGGGAATTTCCAGTTCCGGAGACTTGTTTTTGATACCGTATAGGATGGAATACATTTTGGTGTTGGCACGNGGCAGTACCTCATCCTGGAAATAAAATGCCCCGATGGCCAGNAANACGATAAAGATAATGAGCGGCCGCATGATTTTGATCANCGAGATGCCGGAGGCTTTCATGGCCGTCAGTTCGAGGCTTTCTCCGAGGTTGCCGAANGTCATCAGCGATGCCANGAGGACGGCAAGCGGAAGCGCCATGGGAATCAGGGTCAGCGCGGCATAGAAGAAGAGTTCGCCCATGACGTCGATGCCCAATCCTTTTCCGACAAATTCATCCACATAACGCCACAGAAACTGCATCAGTACGATAAAAAGACAGATGAAGAAGGTCATGCAGAAGAGCGGAAGGAACGTCTGCAGGATGAATGTATATATGCGTTTGATTTTGAACATGGGTAGCTGTGTCAAATGCCTTTCTGATCCGGCACCGGGCGCCGGTCCATTGTTTTTGAGGGCGTAAAGATACGCTTTTTTTCTGAAACCGCTTCTTTCAGCCCCTTGAATGGTAGAGAATCCCGGCTAAAATCCGCTTTTTTTTGTTCTCCTTGATATATCGGGTGACTTTTGGGAAGTAAAATGCTCAACAACAAAAATGAACAATAGGTTCAGAGTGCGTGTTTTCCAGTTGTAAGGGATATTTATTTGGTGGTAATAAAGAAAAAGGATATGAAAAACAAAGTATTAGTGTTGGGAATTGGCGATATTGTATTGCATGACGCAACGACCGGCCTCCAGACGGTACGTCAGATGCTCTCTTCCGTAGAGTGGCCGGGCGATGTCGACGTCATACAGCGTTTAAGCGATCAGTGCCAGTTGCAACAAGAGTGGTTAAGTTATGAACATCTGGTCATCGTGGTCGCTGTGGCCGATGGAAAGTCAAAACCGGGNTCGGTGCATGTCGCCCGNGCCCGCAGTGCCGACCGGGTCCTGTCGTGCGGCCTCGTCTCTCCGGGATTGCGCCGGCTGGTCGATACCTTGGTGCAAGCTCCGCAAGGACCAGAAGTCTACTTGGTTGTCGTTTCGGTCAAAGAGCCGGTGCTCAACGATTTCCATATTTCGCGGGCCGTTGCCTCGCTGGTTCCGCAGGTGCAGATGTTGCTGCGGGGACTGGTCGGCATGTTGACACGACAGCAGGAATGTGTCTATTATTGAAATAATCGTTTGATATAGATAAATGTTGTTATTCATTCCCTGTTTCGTCGCTCTTTGGAGGTCGATGGAACAGGGGATGAATTGTTCAGGGGGTCGGCGTCTCTGCGCGATGTCGCAGAATCTCCTCCACGTGCTGGTCTCCCCATTCTGCCAGGGCCTGCAGGTGTGGAATGAGTGTTTTCCCGAGTGGCGAAAGCGTGTATTCCACTTTGGGCGGAACTTCCGGATAAAGCGTGCGGCAGACGAGACCGTCGGCTACACATCGGGCAAGTGCCTTTGCCACCATTTTTTCCGATACGGAGGGTATTTGCCTGTAAATTTCATTGTAACGCATTGTATCGCATGCATGCAGTTTCAGCAAAATGACTGGAATCCACTTGTTGGAAAGCCATTCCAGAATCGGGGTGGCAGGGCAATATCGGTAGTCTAATTTTTTCATTTTTGCGGATAAAGGAGATGTTTTTAATGTGTTTTCAAAGTGTTGCTGCCGGAATGCTAAGCCATGAATGGCGCATATGGTCGCTTCATGGGGTGGGGCGTTGTGCTGTACCGGATAAAGAGCTTCATCCGGAGGTTTGGCGAAGCTGGCGCAGAATGTCGGATATCTGTCTTGCCATACTGTCCGGATATAATACGTGTCGTGTCTCCGATTATTGTTTAAACGAAGCATGAAAAAGTGAATGGCAGATATGGAAACCAGGCGGGGGGCGTGGCCGATGAACTGTATGCAGATTGATTGGTAAAAAGAACTTTGGGGCACATGATAAACCGTTATTACGGTTTTATGTATATATTTGCGCTTGATAAAATAATTTGTAATGAAAAAGATTATTTCATTTATTGTTGCCTTTATCATTGTCGCATCGGTTTGCACGGGGGTATTTATGTTATTCGGGCATTTCCCTTTTACGGATGCGGCGATGTTNGGTATNGGTGCNGCCATTGCAGGGNNTTTTGCACCTGTGATCGTTGCGTGGTCGGACAAATGGTTTGGCAGACGAAAGCAGTAGAGGATATGGTAGCGGATGGATTTACAAAAGATGGGGAGGGATGACGATGACGGTTTGTCCGGATTTTCTTGGGAGGTACAGATGGAAACATTGAAAAATATTTGGTGATACAAGGCAAAACGGATATCATTGTGTTGAATGATTTATCCATAAAGGATAAGGGGGCGTTCAGACGATATTCCCTTTGCCCGGCAGGTTGCTTGGCGTGTGATGGGGATGTCGGACAAAGTGTAGAATAAAAGTATGGTCATGTCGTTCCAGTTCAGCGACGAAAGGCGGTTTGCCGCAGGACACCCGCAAGGTTGTTTGCTGGATGAACAAAGAGGATGAACGTTTTTATTNCAGAAATCGCGTGAACGCCGGCATAGAAATCATCTCTCCGGAGCTTTTGAAAGAGACGATGAAAAATTTTGTGCCCCGCCATCCGAAACAACCTNATAAGATAGATTTGGATCGGGATGTCTTGAAACCCAATATTCCCGGCGGAAGGATTTTTGCTTATGATACGCCTGAATATATCAAGGACATGTGGACCCCGGACCGGTTTTATGAGGCGGAGGTGTTTTTCCAGATATTATTTCCTGTTTTTATTATTATATGTGTCCGTAACGGTCAATTCTAACCTTTTGGTTAGCTTATGGCGAAGTCGTAAGTTATTGTTCGTGTGATTGTAATGCTCTATTTTTGCGGTTCAAAATAAGATTTAACTTATAAATGAATCGTAAATGGAACTGTTACATTTCAATGGGCCGGTTTGGCGTCCGCCTTTTGAGGCGCATTCTCAATTGTTACAGGTTACTGCGGGTTGTTCGCATCACCGTTGCAAGTTTTGTACGTTATACCATGGGACCGATTTTCGTCTGTCTCCCCTTTCAGAGGTTGAGAGCGATTTGCAGACGATTGTCCGATATCAGCCTCGGGCCCGTCGGCTTTTTCTTACTGGTGCCAATCCTTTTGTGCTGAGCTATGACAGGTTGTTTGAACTTGCCGTTTTGTTTCGCAAGTATTTGCGTTATCTTGTTTCCTGGGGATGCTTTGCACGCATTACCGACATTGTCGGAAAGAGCGTTGACGAGTTGAAAGCTCTTCATCATCTTGGACTGGACGATATCAGTATCGGCAGTGAGTCGGGTGATGATGCCGTGCTCACTTATATGAATAAAGGATATACGGTATCCGACATTCTCCGGGAATGTGCGAAATTGGAGGAGGCCGGCATCCGTTATCATCTGACCTATCTNACAGGCTTGGCCGGGCATGNTTCCGGNTTGCGGAATGCCCGAAATACGGCTTCGGTGTTTAATGAATTGCATCCGGTAACGATCAACGTTGTTTCTCTGACCTTGTTCCCGGAGTCGGAATTATATGCGGAGATACAGAACGAAACTTATTTTCCGGCGTCGGAGCATGAGCGGTTGGAAGAATTGATTCAGTTGATCTCTTTGTTGACGTGTGAGACAACCGTGCTGGGAAATACCGTTTCTAATCCGGTTCCGTTCGTCGGCTTACTTCCGAAAGAGAAGTCTCGCCTGCTTCGTGAATTGGAGCAGGCTGCCGGAACATTTAGCGAAGAGTCCTTACAGGATTATCGCNGTTCTATCGGNTCGTTATAAGGANNTTCTTTGNTCTTGTTTGCAGGTTCTATCGTAAACTGGTTCTTGGATATATTTGACGGCTCCATATTTCGCATTGTCCCAATTGAATATCAGCTCCAGATTTGTGTTTTTGCAATATTTGGGCTCTTCGGCTGGAACTTTGGGCCCTTTCTATTAATTTCT
>WFLX010101973.1_pt1 | contig 10471 bp, 11 predicted proteins | sample 4967041 | NCBI WGS metagenome assembly WFLX01 (sample SAMN12857096, study PRJNA449069) | gut metagenome | isolation source: stool from male and female vole | host: Microtus ochrogaster | place: USA:Florida | collected 2017
CCTGCCACCGCGCCCACAAAATACGCCACGAACACGGAAACCATCGCCACGATAAAAAATCCCGCAGAAAGACCAAGCCACTGGCAGAGCGCGTCTTTTCTGCCCCGACGCAGCGCGAGCGAAAGCGAGCACAGATTGGCAGGACCGGGCGTGATTGCAGAAAGATAGCAGTACCACAAAAACGATGGCAGAATTTCCCTGGGAATCGGCATAACGCTAGCATAGAAAAAAACGGCGCGCCGGTCAACCGCCCGGAAACAGCGGCTTGGCTTATTCCTCAAAGATGACGATTTTTACCGCGCAGCTACGCAGGCATTCTTTCCGCGAAATCCCGTCAAATCCTTTATCACTTCGCCCGCGATAATCAGCCCCGCCACGGACGGCGTGAACGCGTTGCTGCCGGGCACCTGCCGGTGCGTTTTTCGTTCTGATTCAGGCGGGCAGTTTTCGGCGACGTCATCATCGCAAGGCGGAATCACCGCAGGTTCGGGAGAAAACAACACTTTCACGTCCGTTACGCGCCGTTTTTTCAGTTCCTGCCGCATGATGCGCGCCAGCGGACACACGCTCGTCTCGGATATGTCCGCAACGCGGAACTGCGTCGGGTCAACCTTGTTCCCCGCGCCCATGCAGCTGATGACGGGAACGCCCGCCGCTTTTGCCCGCTCGATAATGTGCAGTTTGCCTTTTACCGTGTCGATACAGTCCACCACATAGTCGTAGCGGCCGAAGTCGAACGAATCGGAGGTTTCCGGCATGAAAAAACAGCGGTGCTTGGTCACCGCGCATTCCGGATTGATGTCGAGGATCCGCGCTTCCGCCACGTCCACCTTGTACCGTCCTACGGTAGAAAGCAACGCGTAGAGCTGGCGGTTCACGTTGGTCAGGCTGACCGTGTCGTCGTCCACGATGTCTATCGCGCCCAGACCCGACCGGACGAGGGCTTCCACGGCGAAGCTTCCCACGCCGCCAATCCCGAACACGATGACGCGACTGCGGGCAAGGATCGCCATATTGTCCGTGCCAAAGATGAGTCGCGTGCGGGAAAACTGATCCTGCATATTAAAGAAACGCCGAAAACCCGGCAGTCATTGCCGGTTGTACCTGCCGCGTCATGCCGTGATGTCCACGCCGTCCGAACCGTTTGCGCTCAGCTGGAGGTACAGCTGGTCGGCAAGCCCGAATCCTGCGCTTTTGGTCATCTGCACGGCGTATTCGTCGTAGAGCATATCCTCGTACATCTGCTCGGCATAACTCTGCTCGCCGTTCGCGCGCATGACCGTCTTGCGCATGGAAGACAGCATCTGCTTGACGATATACGATTCCATTTCCATCGACTTTTCGTAAAGTTCGCTCGTGCGGTCAATCGTGCGCGCCGGACCGTGGGCGTTCGACTGGTTTGCCGCCGCGCCCACCGGGGCGGCATGCTTGTCCAGCTCGGAAGCGAACGTCCCCGCAAAGCCGCTGCCGTAATCGCCGTTCAGACGACCCGACTGCATGACGTGTGCCGCGCCCGCCGCCTGCCGGATCGGATTATAGAGGTTCAGTCCCGTCATCGCCTACTCCTACCGCTTCAGGTTTACGGCGGTGCTCAGCATACTGTCCGATGTCTGAATCGCCTTGCTGTTGAATTCATAGGCGCGCTGCGCCACAATCATCTGCACCATTTCGTTCACGACGCTCACGTTGCTCATCTCAAGGTATTTGTGCTTGGTCGTGCCGAATTCCTCAAAGCCCGGCCGTCCCGCAATCGCCTCGCCGCTCGCGTTGGTCACTTTGTAGAGGTTGTCGCCCAGGCTTTCCAGCCCCGCGTTGTTCGGGAAGCGGTAGAGTTCCAGCTGCGCCACGTCCACGGGATCTTCCACGCCGTCCACCTTGACGGTGANGCGCCCCGTATCGGTAACCGCAAGCGTCTGCACGTTGTAGCCTTCGGGGAGGATGACTTCGGGAAGGACGCGCAGGCCGTTGTTCGTCACGAGCTGCCCCGTCATGTCCACCTTGAACGAGCCGTCGCGGGTGTAGGCAAAACTGCCGTCGTACTGCTGCACGCGGAAAAAGCCGTCGCCCACGATTGCCACGTCAGTGTCCACGCCCGTCGCCTGCAACGAGCCCTGCCCGAAAATGCGCTGCGTCGCGCCCACGCGCACGCCCAGTCCCTGCTGGATGCCCACGGGGGTCACCGTGTCTTCGGTCGCGGGCGTTCCCGCCAGCTTTTCGTTCTGATAGATCAAGTCCTCGAACTCAACGCGCTGCTGCTTGTAGCCCGTGGTGTTCACGTTGGAAAGGTTGTGCGAAATCGTGTCCAAATTCGCCTGCTGACCGTTCATGCCGGTCGCCGCCGTCCATAAGCTCCGTACCATATCCTACTCCTTGCCGAACTACCGTGTCACCGCGACGCGCGTCCACAGGGTGCTCATCATGCTGTCTTCGCTCTGTATCGATTTCTGGTTCGCCTCATACGCGCGGTTCACCTCAATCATCTTGACCATCTCGTTCACGACGTTCACGTTGCTCATCTCAAGGTAGTTCTGGAACACGCGCGGACGCTCCGCGCCTTCCGCAATGTACGCCTCGCCCGTAATGCCGTTCGACTCCCACAGGCTGTCGCCCATTTTTTTCAGGTAGCGTTCGTTGTCAAACCGGACGATCTTCACGCGGTCGATCAAATCGCCGTCTTTGGTATACAGCATGCCGTCCTGGTCAAGGATGCATTTGTCGTCCTCCAGGCGGATAATGCCGTTCTCGCCCAAAAGCGGATACCCGTCCTTTGTCTCAAGGATGCCTTCTTTGCCGAGCATGAAATTGCCGTTGCGCGTGTAGCGTTCCCCGTTCGGGGTCTGCACGGTGAAAAATCCCTCGCCGGAAAGCGCGAAGTCGGTCGCCGTCTGCGTGTCCTTGAACGACCCCTGCACGAACTGCGTGAAGTTCTCGTTCGTCTCCACGCCCATGCCCAGTTTTCCCACGATCGGCGCGACATCATACGAGCCGTTCGCCGTCTTGTACGTGCCGTCGGCTTCCGTGCGGCGCAGCAGCAGCTGAGAGAATTCCTTGCTCACCGTCACGTCGCGCTTGTATCCTGCCGTATCGACATTCGCCAGATTGTTAGAAATGGCGTTCAGGCGTTCCTGCTGCGCGTTCATGCCGCTTGCGCCGATATACCAACCTCGAATCATACCTAACCCCTACACCGTAATTATCGGCACCACGGTTTGCGAGTTTATCAAATTCGTTCCGCGGGCAGGCGTGAAAAAAAAGATTTGCAAAGTTCGGCGTATGGGGTTACAATTAAGGAAAAGATTAGCTGACTTGAGGAGTTGTTATGGCAAAATCACCGATTGAAAAACCACGCGTGCTGGCAATCATTCTGGGCGGCGGCAAAGGAACCCGCCTCTACCCGCTGACGAAAGAGCGGTCAAAACCCGCCGTGCCGTTCGGCGGCAAATACCGCATCGTCGATATCCCGATCTCAAACTGTATCAATTCGGGATACCGCAAGATCTACCTGCTGACGCAGTTCAACAGCGCGTCGCTGCACATGCACATCACCAATTCCTATAATTTCGACCGTTTCAGCCAGGGGTTCGTGGAGATTCTCGCCGCGGAGCAGAACCTGGAGAATTCCGGCTGGTTTGAGGGAACGGCGGACGCGGTGCGCAAGAACATGCACCATTTCAGGGCGCAGAACCCCACGCACTATATCATCCTTTCCGGCGACCAGCTGTACCGCATGGACCTTGAGCAGTTCATGCAGTCGCACATCGAAAGCGGCGCGGACATCACGATTGCGACCACCGCCGTCAACCGCCACGACGCGAGCGGCTTCGGCATCATGAAGATCGACGGGCAGCACCGCATCACCGAATTCAAGGAGAAGCCCAAGTCGGACGCGGACATCAGCGACTGGAAAATCCCGCAGAACGCGCGCGGGGATCTGCCTGCGGAAAAAGAATTCCTTGCGTCGATGGGCATCTATATCTTCAACGCAAAGACGATGGAGGAGATGCTCGACAACGAATACACTGACTTCGGCAAGGAAATCATCCCGATGTCGCTCAAAAACAAGAAAGTCAATTCCTACATTTTTGACGGCTACTGGGAAGACATCGGGACGATCCGCAGTTTCTACGACGCGACGCTCGCGCTGACTACGGAGCAGCCGCCGTTCAATTTCTATGACGTTGACACGCCGATTTACACGCACATGCGCAACCTGCCGCCGCCGAAAGTGAACGGCGCGCCGCACATTCAGGACAGCCTGCTCACCGAAGGCTGTATCGTCACCAACGCGAAGGCCATCAAGAACTCCGTCATCGGCGTGCGCACGATCATTGAGAGCGGCTCGGAGCTGAGCGGTGTCATCACGATGGGCGGCGACTACTACGAGAGCGCGGATCAGAAAGCCGAGAACGCAAAGGCCGGAAGACCGAACATCGGCATCGGCAAGAACTGCGTGATTTCGCAGACGATTATCGACAAGGACGCGCGTATCGGGGACAACTGCCGTATCAACGTGGACGGAAACNCCTATGAGGACGGCGACCACGGTATGTTCTACATCTCCGACGGCATCGTCGTCATCCGCAAGGGAGCGACCCTGCCCGCGGGAACGGTCATCTGACCGCAAGGCGCGCCACCCGGCGCGCCGGTTCCCGCATCGCGGGTTTCAGNTGGCAACAGGATTTGTCATGCCGGATTCAATGTATGACCGCTTGGGCGATATGTTACATGACGTGCTTGCATCCGGCACTGTTCCCGCCCGTTCCGCAACGGCTGCCGACAAACAGGCGGCGAAAGAACGTACTGACGACACGCCCCCCGACAAACACGGCTCATCCGCCGACGAAAAAACGCAATCAGCAGAGAAAATGTCGCCCCGGCAAAAAGCCGATAAGTCCGAGCAACGCCGTCAGAATGCCGGTCAATCTGACCGAAACATTCCGCATAAGAAGCGGCAGCCTTCAGTTCGTCCTGTCATACCGGCGGAAGTACGGGACGCACTTGCCTTTTTCGGGCTGAACGAAACGGCGGAACGCGACGACGCAAAAAAAGCGTACCATGAAAAACTGAAATACTACCACCCCGACCGCCACGGCGACAATCCCGTCCTGCAAAAAGTCGCGCGCGAAAAAACCCGCAGCGTCATCGCCGCATGGAAAACGCTGGAACGTTTTTTTTCCTAATCGCCCGTTTCAAGACCGTATTCTGCCAGTTTCCGGTGAAGCGTCTTGCGCCCAATGCCGAGTACGTCCGCCGTCTTGCTTTTGTTGCCTTTGTTGGCGACAAGGTTTTCTTCGATGATAATCCGTTCGGCGGCTTCCAGCGTGATGCCCACGGGAACCGCAATCGTCTCCGACCGGCTCGCCTTGCTCACGGTAGGCGGCAAGTCCTCCACTTCGATTTCCGAGCCGCTCGCCATGACCACCGCGCTTTCCACGCAGTTGCGCAGCTCGCGGATATTGCCCGGCCAGTCGTACTGATACATTGCCGTGCGCGCCGCCGCGCTGATGCCCGTAATCTTGCTGCCGTTCTCCGCGTTGAACTCGTCCAAAAACGCGCTGACAAGCAACGGAATGTCGTCCTTGCGCTCACGCAGCGGCGGCACTTCCAAATGGATGACATTCAGGCGGTAATACAAATCCTCGCGGAACCGCCCCGCCTTGACCTCTTCCTCAAGGTTGCGGTTGGTCGCCGCAATGACGCGCACGTCCACCTCTATCGTCTGAGATCCGCCCACGCGCTCGAATTTTTTCTCTTGCAGGACGCGCAGCAGCTTTATCTGCACGCTCTGGTTGATTTCGCCGATTTCGTCCAGAAAAATCGTGCCGCCATGCGCAAGCTCAAACCGCCCCTTGTGCAGGCTGTCCGCGCCCGTAAACGCGCCTTTCTCATGCCCGAACAGCTCGCTTTCCAGGAGCGTCTCGCTCAGCGCGGCGCAATGCACTTTTATGCAGGCACGGTCACGGCGCGACGAAAGATTGTGCAGCGCGTCGGCAATCACTTCCTTGCCCACGCCGCTTTCGCCCGTGATGAGCACGCTCGCCTTGGTGTCGGCGACCTTGCGCACCATCGTCAGCAGCCGCTGCATTTCCGCGCTCTTTCCGATGATATTGTCGAGCTGCCTGTTCGANCCGACTTCCTTGAGCAGCTGCGTGTGGCGGATTTTAAGCTCGCGGCTTTCGAGCGCGCGCCTGACAATCATGCCGAGCTGGTCAAGGTTCAGCGGCTTTGTCAAAAAATCATACGCGCCGTCGCGCATCGCCTGCACCGCCGCATCAATCGAGCCGTGCCCGGTCAGCACGATTACGGGAATGCCCGGCATTTCGGTGGTCACGTGGCGCAGGACCGCCTCCCCGCTGATTCCCGGCATCCGCAGGTCGGTGATCACCAGGTCGATGTCCCCACCCGCAAGCAGGTCAAGCCCTTCCTGCCCCGTCGCCGCGACTTTGACCGCATAGCCGTCCAGCTCAAAGTCGGCGGCAAGCCCTTCGCGGATATGTTTTTCGTCGTCAATGATCAGAATCGTCGATTTCATGCCTTGTCCTTTGCCCCGTCGTACATGAGCAGCCGCCTGTCNCGCTGCGGAACGGGCAGCGTGATCACGAACGCCGTCCCCGCGCCTTTTTCCGATCGCACGGTAATATCGCCGGAGAATTCCTTGATAATCTTGTACGCCATTGCCAGCCCNAGCCCCGTGCCNTTCGCCTTCGTCGTAAAATACGGCTCAAAAACGCGGGAGACCGTCTCCTCGCCCATGCCGATACCGTTGTCCGCAAAACGCAGGACGTACCGCTCGTCCTGCACGGCGCTCGTCACCGTCAGCCTGCCGCCGCCGGACGGAAAACGCTCGGTGATGGCGGCGAGCGCGTTCTGGGCAAGGTTGACGACGACCTCGCGGAACAGTTTCTGGTCGAGCAGAAGCCGCGGGCAGTCCTTGCAGAAATGCGTCTCAACGGCGACGTGCTTCTCCGTGAATTCGGGCAGGAAGAACGAGACGAGCTGCTCCAGAAGCGCGTTCGGGTTGACCAGCTCCAGCTGCGCGGAAATAGGACGCACCGCCATCAAAAAGTCCACCACGATTTTGTTCAGCCGGTCGATTTCCTGGTTCACGATGTCCAGGTACTGCTCCATGAATTTCGGGTCGGGAAGCATGCCGTCGCCACCGCGCTTTTTCCGCACCGCCTTCTGCATCAGCTGGATATGGATGCTGATCGCGCCCAGCGGATTCTTGATCTCATGGGCGACGCCAGCGGCAAGGTTCGTCAGCCCGGCAAGCGTCTCCATGCGGTGCAGCAGGATTTCCTGGTTGCGCTTTTCGGTCACGTCGTCAATCGTCACGATAGAGCCGACAAGCTCCTGATTGCGCACCAGCGGCATGACGGATATGTCCACAAAGCGGATCGACCCGCCNGCCGTGGCGAGCGTGTATTCGTCGCGCACGTTGGTCTTGTCAGCCTCGGCGCACGAGCGGAGGAAAGCGGCAACGTCGGCATCGCCGATGATTTCCCAGATTTTCTTTCCTTCTGATTTCGCGGCGGCGGGATGCAGGGAGAACGGCAGGTACCGCTCCGCCGCCTTGTTTATCTCCCGCANCCGCCAGTCCGTGCTGACGATNATCAGTCCCGCAGAAAGCGACTGGAAAATCGACAGGAACGCCTCGTTGCGCTCGGAAAGATTGTTCACGAGCGACTGGATCTGNGCGNGAGACAGCTTTTCGATTTTTTGCGAGGCNCGCCGTGAAAAAGTCCGCATCAGCACCGCTCCGCGCGACGCACGGCAAACAGATCGCGCCACAATGACTCAAGCGCGNCGCCGGGANNCTGGTTGTACACGGTCACATTGTTGTAGCAGATGCGCAGCGCGTCCACGTTTTTTGCCGCGCTTTCGCCGGCACGCGCGGTCAGTTCGCCGGTCATCTGCGCGTCCAGAACGCCCGTCAAAAAAAGCCTGAACAGCAGCCGCGGNTCAANGCNCGCGCAGCCCNTCACGATGNCNCCCATCACGGGGAANGCGCCTTNTTCGACCGNCGCATNGAACGCGCGGGCGTGTTCCTGCACTGCGGCAGGCGTTACGGGAAGGCAGGTCTGCAAGAAACCGTCAATCGTTCCCCCGCCCGCCGCCACGTCCGCATGAAAGACCCGCGCAATCACCTCCGCCTGCTGGCTTTCCGTGCGCTGCGCAAACTGATAGGTACGCACACGGGAAAGAATCGTCGGCATGACCGCCCCGCGACGGCTGGCCGTCAAGATGAACACCGTGTCGGACGGCGGCTCTTCCAGCATTTTGAGCAGGGCATTGCGGGCGGCCTCGTTCATACGGTCGGCATGCTCGATGACGAANACTTTCTTTCCGNCNGGGCTTCTGAGATGCGCCCATGCCGCCGCCCGCCGGATCTGCTGTATCGGAAGCGAATCGTACATGAACGACGACTCCAGCTTTTCGGCCTGCTTGACCAATTCCGCCGTGATTTTTTCGATGCGCTCGTATCCGGGAAGCGGTTTCGTGCCGTCAATCTGCTCCAGCTGCTCGTCTATCGCCTGCATGACCGGCGCGATTTTNGAGACTTTCTCGTCATCCTCCCACAAAACCTGGCTGAAACGCATCGTCAGCTTGCGCACCGCGCGCACGAACAGGTAGCGCGCCGCCGCCAGATACGGAGCGTCCNGCGNTNTGGCGGCCAGNAACGTGTTTTTTGCCGCAAGGATTTCAAGCGAACAGTCGCGCGGCCCGGCAAGCAGCACGTTCGTGCCGGAAAGCTCCTTATGCTTGCGGCAGGACGGGCACTCGCACTGCCACCGACCGCGCTCNTCCGCCGCCGTNCANGAAAGAATCCGCGCGATCTCAAGCGCGCAGGTCAGCTTGCCGCTGCTGTCCGGCCCGGCAAGCAGCAGCGCGCCGGGCAGCCGTCCGCGCGCGATGTCGTCCCTGAGCAACGCCGCCGCATTCTGGTACAAGAGATTATCGAACATCAGGCAATCATTCCCCGCACGTAAGCCACCGACACCCCCAGAAAGCCGCCCAGCACGTGCCAGTAAAAACACGCGGCCAACGTTTCCCGCAGCCCCGCGAACCAGGGCTGCACCGTGCCCATCAGCAGGAACAGCGCGACAAGCACCAGCCCCTCCAGCGCGCCGAAGAAAAAGCCGAGCGTGCGGTTCAGGCTTCCCAAAATCTCCCCGCGGAACACCGCGCCGAGCATAAGCTGGACGATTTTTACGACGATGAACGTCACCACGAACAGCAGCAGGAACGCCACNACCGACGCGCCGATCGGATTCGGTATGACCGCCGCCAGCTGCACCGCCAGCACGCCGAAAAAANTGATGGCGACAAGCACCGCCAGCACGACGGCAAGCTTGCCGAACANTTCCCGTATCAGCCCCCGGATTGNCCCGGCAAGCGCAAACAGCANGATGAGNGCGGTAAACAGCGCGTCAATNAACGTAAACGTCATGATACCACTCCGTCAGAGATAATGCGCGCGATTTCCTGCGCGGGCCGCCTGCCCGCCGTCAGTGCGCCGCACGCGCGCGCGCAATCCGCGCGGAACGCAGCCCGTTCCATCTGCGCGAGCGCGTCCTTGAGGTGCGCGTCGTCGGCATCCGCGCCCAACAGCATGACCGCGGCGTTCCGCTCCACAAAAAACTGCGCGTTGTCCACCTGGTCGCCGCGCGTCCCTGGACCGCACAGGGGAACGAGCACCATCGGCTTTGCGAGCACCGCGCACTCCCAGATCACGTTCGCGCCCGCGCGGGAAAGCACCAGGTCGCTCGCGGCAACCACGTCGCACATCTCCGCATGGATGAACGCATACGGATGATAGCCATCGCGCCGGACCTGCGTCATCGCCTCGTCTGCCCTGCCAGTCTGATGCACGACCGCAAAACGACTGCACAGCCAGTCCAAGTTCCGCTGCACGAGCATGTTCAGCTGGTGCGCGCCGAGGCTTCCGCCCAGCACCAGCAGCACCGGCTTTTGCGGACGCTCCCCGCCGAACAAAAAACGCCTGCCCCGCTCCGCGTCCGCCGCATAGAACGCCGGGCGCACCGGATTTCCCGTCACCACGCTCCTCGCGCGCCGCGCGGCAGGAAAGAACGCCCTGGTCGCCTCGTAAGAGACGAGGATTTTGTCCGCAAAGCGGCTGTTGATGCTCGTCGCCAGGCCCGGCGTAACGTCGCATTCGTGGGTATAGACCGGAATGCGCAGGATTCTTGCCGCGACGCACGGCGTGACCGAGACGAACCCGCCCTTGGAAAACAGGGCACCGCTTCATAGAGAGTGGCGAGGAGATCGTGTGCGACATGGCGGGCATCGACGGGCATTTTGGCGTCGGTGCCGCGCAGACGAACAGGCGCGCCGACGTCGGGAACGTCATTCTCGCGCGGCTCCTGGAGCTACTCCACCTTTGCGCGGGGACGACGAGCGTCCGGGACTCGTCGTTCTTGTCTCCCATCTTCGTGCTCACGTGCATAAC
>WFLX010010701.1_pt1 | contig 10469 bp, 7 predicted proteins | sample 4967041 | NCBI WGS metagenome assembly WFLX01 (sample SAMN12857096, study PRJNA449069) | gut metagenome | isolation source: stool from male and female vole | host: Microtus ochrogaster | place: USA:Florida | collected 2017
CTAATAAGCGGCGGTGGCACCGGTGGCCACATATTCCCCGCTCTCAGCATAGCAAACGCCCTCAAGAGGCGTCTCAACGCCGAAATTCTCTTCGTAGGCGCAGAAGACCGTATGGAGATGGAGCGTGTCCCTGCCGCCGGATACGAGATTAAAGGTCTACCCGTAGCCGGGTTCAACCGCAAGAACCTCCTGAAGAACTTCGGAGTACTGCTCAAGCTACGCCGCTCCATCGCCATGGCGCGAAAGATAGTGGCCGACTTCAAGCCCGACATCGCCATCGGCGTAGGAGGATACTGCTCAGGCCCAACACTGAATGCCGCGCAGAGAGCCGGAGTCCCTACTCTCCTGCAGGAACAGAATTCTTACGCGGGAGTGACCAACAAACTCCTGGCTAAGAAAGCTGAGAAGATATGTGTGGCATACCCAGGACTCGAGAGGTTTTTCCCAGCCGACAAACTGGTGATGACCGGCAACCCCGTTCGCAAAGACCTCCTCGAGAAGTCCATCTCTCCAGAGAAGGCACGCGAGAGATTCGGCCTCAACCCGAAACTCCCTACTGTACTCGTAGTGGGTGGAAGTCTGGGAGCCCTTACGCTAAATGAAAGCATGGAGGCTGGGATTCGTCGTCTTTTTCATGAGGGCATACAAGTGATATGGCAGACCGGAAAGAACTTCGGCGACCGCGGACAAGCGGCCGTAAAGAACCTCAACGGTATCGTCGTCACCAAGTTTATCTCCGACATGGCGGCAGCCTACGCAGCAGCCGACCTGGTGGTGTCAAGAGCCGGCGCCGGCTCCATCAGTGAGCTGGAGCTCCTCGGCAAGCCTTCCATCCTCGTGCCGAGTCCCAACGTAGCGGAAGACCATCAGACCAAAAACGCCCGTGCACTCTCCGACAAAGGGGCTGCCCTGCTTGTATCCGACGCTGAAGCGCGCCATAGCCTTGTCGACGAGATAATCAAGACAATCCAAGACAAAGAGCGTCTGAAGAATATGAGCACTGAAATAAAGAAACTCGCTCTCCCCGACTCCGACGAAAAAATCGTAGACGAAATCCTGAATATCATTCACGCATGAAAATTCCAAAAAATATATACTTTGTGGGGGCCGGAGGCATCGGCATGGCCAACCTCGTCAGGTATTTCCTCTCTAAAGGGTGCCGCATCGCAGGCTACGACCGCACCTCTACCCAGCTGACCGACGCACTGCGCGAGGAAGGGGCAGAAATAGTATTCGACGATGACGCAGCCCTTATCCCGGAGGAAATGAAAGACCCGGAAGAGACATTGGTGGTCTATACTCCCGCTGTCGGCGACGACAACCATATCCTCTCCCAATTCCGTGCTCTCGGTTTCCAGCCCGTGAAGAGAGCTGCTGTGCTTGGCCTAATCACGGCTGACACCGACGGTATTTGCATCTCAGGCTCCCACGGCAAGACCACCACATCCTCGATGACCGCCTGGATTCTCGACCAGACTCCCGGGGGCTGCAACGCATTCCTCGGTGGAATCCTCCGTAACACCGGCTCCAACCTCATGATATCGCGTGGCAGCCACTACTCCGTGATTGAGGCGGATGAATACGACCGATCCTTCCATCAGTTGCATCCTTGGCTCGCCGTAGTCACCTCCACCGACCCCGACCATCTCGACATTTATGGCGATGAGGTCGGCTACCTCGAAGGCTTCGCCCATTTCACATCTATAATCCGCCCCGGCGGCTACCTTATAATGCACACTGGTCTCAAACTCATCCCCCGCATCGGCCCAGACGTGAAGCTGGAGACCTACAGTGGGCACCGCGGCGAGCGTGGCGACTGGTATGCCGACAATGTAAGATGGGGTGAGGGCTCGCTGACAATCGACATACACGGTCCTGAAGTGAGCATACTGGATGTAAGCCTTGGAGTGCCCGTGGAGATTAATATCGACAATTCAGTGGCGGCCGCCGCTGCTGCATGGCATGCCGGAGCTTCTCCGGAAGAGATAAAGAAGGGCCTCGAGACATTCAAGGGCGCGGAACGCCGCTTCCAGATATGGCTCGACGGCGTCAAAGAGAGCCGCACAGCTGTAATCGACGACTATGCCCACTCTCCAGCTGAGGTAAAGGCCTCCATAGAATCTGTCAGAAAACTTTACCCCGGGCGCGAGATAGCCGTCATCTTCCAGCCTCATCTCTACACACGCACACGCGACTTCGCCTCTGACTTCGCCAAATCACTCTCCGAAGCAGACCAAGTAATCATGACGGAAATCTATCCGGCACGTGAGCTTCCCATCCCTGGAGTCGACTCCCAGATGGTGCTCAAAGACGTGAAAAGTAAAAATAAAATATTTTGCGAGCGAAAAAATTTGCTTAATTTGATAAAAAATAGTAATTTTGAAGTGCTTATGACTCTCGGCGCGGCAGATCTCAACGTCTTGCTGCCCGAAATCTGCCGTATCGTCACAGCAAATGACTGATATGCAAATCGTTATATAACAATCCCTCAACCATGGGGATAGAATGGATAAAAGAGATATGTGGAAGACGATCTTCAAAACTGTCTTATGCGTGGTGCTACTGGGATATGTGGCACTCGCCTTCGCGTTCGTACATCAGGACAACGCGAAGCGGGTCTGCCCAGGCATCGACCTGCGCATACAGGGCAACACCATCCCCGACAGCGTTATGCGGCAAGGCGTCAACTCACAACTCGCCCGATATGGTAAGAAACTGAAAGGGCAACCCCTGGAACGCATCGACCTCAAGCATCTCGAAGACTATCTGAGCGCTTTCTCAAATTTCGAGTCGGTGGAATGCTCCTTCAATCCCGATAGCCGCCTGCGCATCACCGTCACTCCCATCAAGGCGGAGGTACGCGTATTCACCGATAAGGGAAAGAGCTTCTACATCAACCGCTATGGCAAGCGCATAGACGCCGACGCCGAGTTCTATATCGATGTGCCGGTGCTCATAGCCCCGGAGAAATACGAAAGCTCAATCCCGGCGGCCCTCTCCCTGATAAGATACGCAGGATCAGACCCGGAACTCAGCCCCCTTATAGCCGCTTACAAGATCGATGGCCCGCACGACCTCATAATCATCCCGAGGCTCCAGGGACACGTAATCAATTTTGGCGACTCCACCCGGCTCGACGAGAAGAAAGCGGCAATACTGACCGCCTACAGAAGAGTACTCCCATCAAAAGGATGGAATACATACGACACCATCTCCGTCAAATTCAAAAGCCAGATAGTGGCCTCGCGCCGCAACAAGGCTGTCGCCACCCACGGTGCAGTGGAAGATGATGGGGAAGATCTTGAAGAAGCCACTCTCCCCGACGTGGCAAATATTAATACTCAGACCCCTGCTGAGGACAATGGATAAAGAAGAAATATGGCTACAGACAGATATATAGCAGCACTCGAAATAAGCAGTTCGAAAGTAATCGGCGCCGTAGGGGCCGTAGGCAAAAGCGGACAGCTGGAAATACTCGCGGTAGAACAAGCAAAGACAATCGACTCGGTAAGATACGGACAAATCCTGAATATCGAGGAGACATATAATACCATCAACTTCGTGCTGGAGTGCCTCGAAAGGCGCCCCAACATCTCCCCGCGCGAGATAACCGGAGTATACGTAGGCATCTCCGGCCGCTCGCTGCGCAACATCGAAAAGGAGGTCAATATGACACTTCCCGACGATACTGAAATCACCGACAGCATTCTCGAGACTCTAAAGAGAAAGGCTCTTGACGCAGATATCGACAATTCACTTAATATCGTAGATGCAATCCCGAGGGTATTCACTGTCGGACGCGAAGAGACTCACCGGCCCAAAGGGATGATGGGCAGCCATATATCAGCCATCTACGACCTCATAGTGGCGCGCCCGGTCATAACCAACAATCTGAAAAGAGTCATCATCGACAAGCTCGACCTCGACCTGAAAGGGATTGTGATAACACCACTCGCCACTGCAGACATCGTGCTCAACGAGCACGAGAAGAAACTCGGCTGCATGCTCGTCGACATAGGCGCCGAGACCACGAGCGTAACCATATACAACCGCGGCAACCTCGTCTACTACGCCACTCTCCCACTCGGAGGCCGCAATATCACACTCGACCTCAAGGCTCTCAACGTTATCGAAGACAAGGCTGAGGAACTCAAGGTCACTTTCGGACACGCCATAGCTCCCATCAATCCCTCGCAGGAGACTGTAGGGCCTCACAAGCTCTCCACTATAAGCAACTACGTCGTGGCTCGCGCCGAGGAGATTGTTGCCAACATCGCGGAGCAACTCAGAATTGCCAATCTCTCACCTAAAAACATACCCGAGGGCATAATTCTCTGCGGAGGCGGCGCACGCCTAAACGGAATGACCGACCTCATTGGCAAGTTCACCGGCATGAAAGTGAGAATGGCCTCCTACCCTTCTTTCATCCGCATGAGCGACCCCAACGGCCAAGGCATCGAAAGCCTGCAAGTATCCGCCATACTCTATGAGGGAGCCAAGAAAGGTAGCGACGACTGCCTCCAGATTCCGGCAGAGCCTATGCCAGAGGAGCAACCGGCAGTGGCAGCTGCACAGCCCAAGCCTGAACCGAAGCCGCAGCCAAAACCGAAACCGAAAAGAAGTTTCTTCGACAAATTAGGCAATACACTCGGACGAATCTTCACCCCAATCGGAGAAGACGACGAAGGCGACGAACTCTCCTAACACTTACACCTCACTACCTCAAACAAACTGAAAATGGAAGATTATAACCACGACATATTGAATCAATCCGAATTCATCGACGACGCAACTTCGGCTATCATCAAGGTGATAGGCGTAGGGGGTGGCGGCGACAACGCCGTCAACTACATGTATCGCCAGAATATACCGAACGTCAACTTCGTCGTCTGCAACACCGACGAGCAGGCGCTCCGGATGTCGCCTGTCCCCGAGCAGCTCATCCTCGGATGGGACGTCACGCATGGCCGCGGAGCCGGTAACGACCCCGACACTGGCCGTATGTGCGCCGAGGCTTCCACAGAAGATATCCGAGCCCTATTCGACAAGAACACAGAGATGGTCTTCATCACCGCCGGTATGGGTGGTGGCACCGGCACCGGAGCTGCTCCAGTGGTGGCAAAAATCGCCAAGGAGGAAAAGAAACTGACTATCGGCATCGTCACAATTCCTTTCCTCTTCGAAGGCCCGAAAAAAATCATGAAGGCCATCGAAGGCGCAAAGCGGATGCAGCAGCACGTAGACGCACTCCTGGTCATCAACAATGAGAACCTCATCGAGATATATCCCGACTGGAACTTCTTCAATGCCTTCGAGAAAGCCGACGACACACTGGCAAATGCCGCACGCTCCATTTCGGAAATCATCAGCGAGGAGTGTTACATCAACGTCGACTTCGAAGACGTAAAGGCTACCCTGCGCGACTCCAAGACCGCCATCATAGCCACTGCCTACGGCGAGGGCGACCATCGCATCACCAATGCCATCCGCAATGCCCTCCACTCGCCGCTGATGAAGAAGCACGACGTCAACACATCGCAACGCCTGCTGCTCAAATTCTCCTGCAACCGCAATAGCGAGCGCCCTATCACAGCCCAGGAGATGACCGAGATATATGCTTTCACCTCCAAACTCCCGCGCACAATCGACGTGAAGTGGGGTATCGCCGACAATCCTGAGCTCGGCGACAAACTGAAAGTGACTATCCTCGCATCCGGATTCGACCTTACCCTCATCGAAGGAGAGGTAGCCGAGGGAGAGAAAGGAAAAGAGAATGAGAAGGTAGTGATCTTCGGTGAGACCCATAAAGACGCCGAGGAGAATGCCGCCCGCGACAAGGAAATGGAGCGACAGATAGCTGAGATATATGGCCCTGAGAAGCTCCAGCAGCAACTTCGCGACGCCAACAGNGCGAAATATGCTGTGCTCGACCCCTCGCAGTATGACAACCACGAGGTGGCTGCACTGCTCGAACGAATCCCGACCTTCGGTCGAGATCCACTAATCCTCGATGAGCTCAGGAAGATTTCCGACGGCAAGGAGGCCCGCGCGGCAGCTCAGCAGAGGCAGACATCCACTCCTTCTGCNAGCGGCCACACCACGGCAGAAACCGACAACGAAAACCAAAACAATAATATCATAAGTTTCTAATTGACAAAATGAATTCTCAATCCACACAGACACCTGAGAATCCAGAGAAATTTCAGATGGTGGCCAAGACCTTCCAGGGTCTTGAGGAAGTGCTGCGCGACGAGCTTATCGACCTCGGGGCAGAAAACGTTGAGGTAGGCAAGCGCATGGTGCAGTTTGAAGGTGACCTCGCCATGATGTACAAGGCAAATATCTGCTGCCGCACCGCACTGAGAATACTTAAACCTATCGTGAAGTTCACCGCTTCCAATCCCGACGAGCTCTACGATGCNGTGCGTGAGATAGACTGGGAGAAATATATGACCCCGGAATCCACGTTCTCCATCGACTCCACGGTGTCAAGCGCCGACTTCACACATTCCAAATTCGTCACCTATCGAGTGAAGGACGGCATCGTCGACCATTTCAACGATATCTGCGGCAAGCGTCCTTCAATACGTCTGCAAGGTGCTGACATCCAGCTTAACGTCCACATTTCGGAAAACAGAGTGACGATATCGCTCGACTCAAGCGGCGAACCCCTCTCGAAGCGCGGCTACAAGGTGGAGAATACCGAAGCTCCAATCAATGAGGTGCTCGCTGCCGGCATAATCATGCTCTCCGGATGGAAGGGCGACAGCGATTTTGCCGACCCGATGTGTGGCTCAGGCACCTTCCTCATTGAGGCCGCTCTGATAGCAGCCAACATCAATCCGGGCATCTACCGCGAGAAATTCGCCTTCGAGACTTGGGACAATTTTGATGCCGAGCTTTTCGAGGAAATATACAACGACGACAGTGGCGAACGCGAGTTTGCCTATAAGATCTACGGCGGCGACATCGACGCTGAGGTAGTGAAGATAGCTCGCCGCAATGTCAAGAGCGCCAAGGTGGAGAATATGGTAGAGGTGACATGCAAAAGCATCGAGGAATGGACCGACAACGCTCCCGAAGGCACACTCGTCATGAATCCTCCCTACGGACAACGCATCAATCCCACCAACATGACTGCACAGGCTCTCTACCGCACCATCGGCACATGCCTCAAGAGCAACTTTGAGGGATGGAACGCATGGATTATCGGTCTTGAGGATGGATTCATGAAAGATATAGGCCTGAAGCCCTCAGTGAAATATCCCCTTCTCAATGGCGGACTCGAATGCACGCTCAATGAATACGTGATGTTTGGGGGAGCTTATAATAATTTCCGTGCCGAAGGGGGAGTGGTGAAGCATTCTTCCGGCCGTCAAGACAGCCCCAAGGTGCGCCGTATGACCGACAAAGAGTGGGAAGACGACGCTAAGCGCTACGACGGAAAGAGCCGCAAAAAGGATGCCGGAAAGGGCGACCGACAGAAGCGCCGCATCGAGGACAAACCTCGCCGCTATCCCTCCAACTTCGACGACAACTTCGATAATGACGACGACTTCACTCCGCGACGTTTCAGCGAGGAGAAGCCACGCAGATTCGATGGAGGCAGCGACCGCAAACCAAACTTCGACAAGCCGCGCCGATTCGACAATGGAGGCGAACGCCGATTCAACGACGACAAACCACGCCGGTTTGACAGCGATAAACCGCGTCGATACAACGATGACAAGCCGCGCCGGTTCGACAACGGAGGCGAACGCCGATTCAATGATGACAAACCACGTCGTTTCAACGACGACAAGCCACGCCGATTCGACAATGGAGGCGAACGCCGATTCAACAACGACAAGCCGCGCCGATTCGACAATGGCAGCGGATACTCAAGCCGTCAGGAAGCACGCACCATCTCAGACAAGGGCCCCAAACTGACCAACTACACTGAGCATAAAGCCCCTGGCAAGATGCGCTCCAGAAAGAACTTCCGAAACTCATTCAATCAAGACGACGACGAGTGATGCTATCTGCACATCCAGAGCAAGAATCAGACAATTACTTCACGGCCGGACCAGGCTCGATGACAGTAGGAGCCGTGGCAGCAATCTTTATGATTGCTGCCACCGCACTGCTCATGCCATCCCTGCAGCCAGAAGCGGAACTGGGCATATGCGTCTCAATTCCTACCGATGCAATACCTCACCTTCTCGGATGTGGCATCAACACTCTCCTTATAGCTCTGGCCATAATTCTCGCTTTCCTCTTCAATAAGAAGTATTCCTTCGTCAGGAGCACCGAGGCGCTCCTCCCCACGGCCATGGCCGTGATTCTCGCCTCCAATCCTGTCAATACTTCCTATCTTGGCTCTCCGGTGGTAATGCTGATTGTCAATCTGATATGTCTCGACATAATGATGAAGACGTATGCCTCCGAAAACGCCACAACCTCCATGTTTGCAGTGGCCACATACCTCTCTGTGGGTTCTATGGTCCAGTACGCATTTATGCCATTGATGCTCGTATATCCCGTCATGGCCTTGATGACAAAGACTTTGAGAATAAAAGAGAGTGTAGCTTACGTCATGGGGCTGGTAGCCCCTTATTGGGTAGCCCTCGGATTCGGACTCATCACATGGTCTGACTTCCGTATGCCACAGTTTTTGGCCGACCTTCCCTATGCCGACGGCAACTACCTCCTGATGGTATTCATTTCTCTGGGCACACTTGCGCTCGTAGGGCTCATCATGATGCTCAACAATGCCATGCTCATCTATGCCGGCAATATGAGAGTGCGCACATTCAACAATATGATCAACCTCCTCGGCTTTGCCTGCGCCATTCTAATGATTATCGACTTCGATAATTTCGGCAGCTACGCATCTTCTTTCTGCTTCGCTGTGTCGGTACAGATATCAAATTTCTTCGCCATGCGCCGCCTTCCGCAGAGCCCTATATGGTTCTGGGGACTCCTCTCGCTCTTCATCGCCTTCTTCCTCTTCATGCTCATCGAATCCCTCATCGCATAAATGGAATATGCATAGTAAATGGGAGGAGCGACTTGCTTCAGCTTGGGCGTAGCCAATTTTAACCGCCTCGAGCTGACATAAGGTAACTATGGCCGGACTCCTTTACCAAACGATACTTAAACCATGAAAATAATAGCCGACAAAAACATCCCATTTCTCGAAGGAAGACTGCCAGAGGCAGAGCTTATCCTCCTCCCGGCAGCTGAAATAAATGCCGACGCAGTCAAAGATGCCGATGCCCTGATAGTGCGTACCCGCACACGCTGCGATGAGAATCTCCTGAAAGACTCCAAAGTAAAGCTCATCGCAACAGCCACAATCGGCACAGACCACATCGACATCCCATGGTGTCGGGAACACGGCATCACCGTCCGCAACGCCCCTGGTTGCAACGCCCCTGGCGTGGCGCTCTACGTCTGGTCCTGCCTGCTCCGCAATGGTTTCGACCCGGCACGCCACGTGTTGGGAGTCATCGGTTGTGGCAACGTAGGTAGCATAGTGGCCGAATGGGGAAAGATTTTAGGCGCAAAAGTCCTCGTCTGCGACCCCCCAAGAAAGGATAGAGGAGAATCCGACCACGATTACCTCCCACTCGAGGAAGTCCTCTCGCAGAGTGACGCCGTGACACTCCACACCCCTCTCACTCACGACGGTGACCATCCTACATACCACCTTATTGATAAAAATTCTCTCCGCAGCCTCAAACAAGGTGCCATATTCATCAACGCTGCACGCGGAGAGGTAGCTGAAACAGAGGCTCTGATCGAAGCCATTGGCGATGGCCGCATCCGCCGTGCCATAATCGACACTTGGGAAGGTGAACCTGTCATCGACAAGCGCCTGCTGCAGCTCGTAGACACCGCCACCACCCACATAGCAGGCTACAGCGTGGAAGGAAAGCAACGTGCCACACGCATGGCCCTCGAGGCCGTCTCCGACACGCTCCACACCCCCGTCGACGTCTCAGGATTGCAAGGTCCCTACGCCACTCCGGAGGTTCTGACCCCCGAAAGAATCCTCGCCGCCTACGACCCCGCCCTCATGACAGCCGACCTCAAAAAGCACCCCGAATCATTCGAAAAGCTCCGCAACGCCTACCCCCTCCACCCCGAAATATTATAAGGAGGCGCCCTCGCATCCCCCGAGCGGCTCTCCCCCTGACTAAAAAACTAAAAAATTTACAATTTTATAAAAATTGTAAATTTTTTTTTGTACCTTTGCAAAAAGTTTTACCCTTATAGGGTTTTCTGTGGTTCTTCTTCACTTTAGTTGAATTTCCACCGACATCCACTATCGGTCCGCGAGCGTTAGCGAGAGCACCTCTGCTGCTTTGCTCCCTCCAATCTTAAGACTTAAGACTGATAACTGAAGACTAACCCTGCGAGCCCTCAGCCCCTCTGTGAGATTTTTCAACTAAATTTGAGAAGAACCCAATTTATCAAGATAAGGC
>WFLX010007127.1_pt1 | contig 10468 bp, 3 predicted proteins | sample 4967041 | NCBI WGS metagenome assembly WFLX01 (sample SAMN12857096, study PRJNA449069) | gut metagenome | isolation source: stool from male and female vole | host: Microtus ochrogaster | place: USA:Florida | collected 2017
CTGACCGTAGCCAACGACAACGACTTCTTCAAGGGAATTTGCACCCGATTTAAGAACTACGTTGATCTCTTTACGGCCATTGACTTTAACGACCTGTTGATCCATACCGACATAAGAAAACCTTAGTTCATTTTTCTTAATGTCAGGCACATTAATCGAATAGTTGCCGTCGAAGTCCGTGGCAGTACCGCCCGGAATTCCGACAACCATTACAGTGGCACCGATGAGAGGTTCTCCCGTCTCATCGACCACGTTACCTTTGACGATGTCAGCGTGAGCGGACAGGGCGCCCGTCACGAGCATTATCGCAAGCAACGCAATGTAATGAAATGCACTTTTTACATTTTTCATCGCTATTAAATATTAAAGTATAATGGAAAGTATTTTTTTGTTTTAGGGGCCTTAGGGCCTTTAAGGGCTTTAGAGGCTTTAGTCGAGGGATTCGGCGTTGGAGGCATAGAGGCCTACTACTGTGCCTGTGAAGCCTCCGGCTTCGGCGGTGGAGGTGAAGCCGGCATCAACATTGTCGGCGAGCAACTTCCAATTCTTTCCTCCGTCGGTGGAGTAATGGAATCCGTATTTCAAGCCATTGCCAAGAATCTTGAAATCTATATCGGCGAGGGAAGCATCAACCGGAATCTCCGCTATAGTGTGGCATCCATCTTCTGCAATCTTTCTCACCTCTATCTTGTGGGAGTCGCCATTCTTGGTTCGCGCCAGGAGATACTGATGAGTCTCATCCTTCAGGAGAAGCATCCCGGCAAGCTGTGAGTCTGATTCGGGAATGAAGGTCATGTGAGTGCAACAAGAGAAGTTATGATGGTTGAGTCTTCTGCATACATAAGGGAGTACTGCCTTTTCGCTTGACTTGACATCTGCGCATTTCACTGTGAGATGTCCGGGATTGTCGGCGAGAGAATAATAATCGGTGGCAGGTCCGCGGAGAGTCATCCATTCATGATCAAGAGTAGAGTCGTTGAATTCGTCTTTGCGGCTATAGTTTCCAAAGGTCAACTTTTCGGCTCTCTTGACTCCGGGTTTGCTACCCATCAGAGGAACAACATCTCCGTTTTCAACAAAACGTGGCCATCCGTCGGCAGTCCAGTTGACCGGAAGGAGGAATGTCTCGCGCCCGAGGTTTTCCTTATCCCCTTCCACAGGACGGCAAGCAAGGAAGACACCCCACCAGTCGCCTTCAGGAGTCTTGACCATGTCGGCATGTCCGGCGCAAGTGATAGGGTTCTCACGTCCCGGCTCAAGAGTGCGTTGCGTCAGGATTGGGTTGGCTTCCCAAGCAACGAAGGGACCAAAAGGAGTTGGACCTTTGTAGATAACCTCGCTATGCCAGGTGCTTGTGCCACCCTCAGCGGTCATGAGGTAGTAGATGCCTCCCTCCTTATATATATGGGGGCCTTCACACCAGATTGGTTTTTCTTCAGGACGACAACCTTTGTTGACGACGATCTTGCGTTCGCCGACACACTTGTCGGTGGCAGTGTCAAACTCNACGACGCGGACAGTGCGGTGTCCGTCATACTCGGGTTTGTTGTCGGGAGCATCGTCATTATTGACGATATATGCCTTTCCATCCTCATCGAAGAAGAATGCGGGATCGATACCGGCTACTTCCGGAAGCATGATTGGGTCGCTCCATTCTCCATATGGGTCTTTAGTCTTCACGAAGAAATTTCCTGCACCCACATTTGTTGTTACCATGTAGTAGGTTTCATTGGCGGGATTGTAGGAGATGTCGGGNGCGAAAATTCCGCCGCTGACATGCTGCTTCTCCATGTTGACGAGTTGCGACTCACGTGTCAGCACATGTCCAATCTGCTCCCAGTTGACGAGGTCNCGGCTATGGAAGATAGGCACACCGGGGAAGAAAGTAAATGTTGAAGTCACGAGGAAATAGTCGCCTTTGCCGTTTGTGCAGAGCGAGGGATCAGAATACCATCCGGCAAGCACCGGATTGTAGTATGAACTTTCGTCGGGAAGAGGATTGGCCTTGTAGAAATTGTCATCGCCTTCGTAGCTGAACGAGTCGAAGATCGCCACCGAGCTTTGGGGGGCGACACTTGCCTTCTTCGAGGAGCAACCAGGAAGGAGAGCTAAGCAACCGAGGGCGATTGCGATGTTGGTCAGTTTCTTCATTTCGTTGTGTTTGTTGTTTGTGAATGCAAAATTAGTCAACTTTTCAAAATCTCACGCATGATATGCTTTAATAAATATATGTATTCGTAGCAAACATTGAAAATTATGTATCAAATAGATTAGAATTTGTAACTGTNTTTTTTGTTCTTATTGATTCTCAATTATTTTCAGNNTAAGACATTTTTTATATTTGGATATTTGATTTTGTTTGAGNTTGACTTGATCCAAATCCCCCCCTTTAGGGGGTTAGGGGGCTTGCCTCTATTAAGGGCTGTGGCTGACATGCATCTCGCATATCAGCCACAAGCACTACCTAATAACTAAACCTATAATCAATCTTTACTAATAATATCATCATTTGTAAGCGTGGTCAAGGGTATAAAAAACCTATCTATTAATAAGCCCTATGAAACGGCTTAAATCTACCTGTTTAATCAATAATTAACCTGTTATATCAATCTATTACTTTTGCTTTCGAAATTCAAATTCGCCTCCTATCTCACTCGTGCTGATGTCCGAGAATCTGGGGCGGTTTTTACGATTGCAAAATTACAAAGAAAACGTTAAAGGCTCATATATCTGCGTAAACTATGTATTTCTTAATGATTCGTGGGGATATAAATTTGGATAGGATTGATGCGAAATTGTAAAAATGGGCTGATTTTGCCTAAAATACGACCCCTCCGGGGTCGATTATGGAGAGGATTGACCAGCCCCGAGCTATGCTCGGGGTTAACAAAATAATCAGCCCTCCGGGCTGATACGGAGGGCTTGGATTTCCCCCCTTTAGGGGGATAGGGGGCTTATTTAGGGGGTGGGGAGGTCGGGGGCGTTGCCGGAGAGGCATTTGGCGCGGTATTCGGAGGGGGAGAAACCAGTGTAGCGCTTGAAATGAGAGGAGAAGTGGGGCTGTGAGGTGAAGCCTATCTTATATGCTACTTGGGTGACTTCTATGTCGGGACGCTTTAGCAATTCACAGGCTCGCTTGATCCTGATATTACGCATATAGTCGCTCGGGGTCATTCCTATAAGATCTTTCATCTTTCGGTGAAGNTGTGCACGGCTGACTCCGACTTCAGTTGATAATCTCTCCACGTTGAGATCAGGATCGTCGATGTGAGCATTGATCACTTTCATAATCCGCTCAAGAAGCACCTCATCATTTCCTTTCATGTCGGGAGCCTCAATTTTCCCTTCGATATCCTGGGCTCCTGAGAATTTCCCTTTCAAACGGAGTCTATTCTCTATGAGAGTATCCACCATTGCCGTAAGTTCGTCGGTATTAAATGGTTTTCCCAAATATCCGTCGGCCCCCTTATCCCAACCAGACATTCTGTCGGAGAGAGCGGTCTTAGAACTAAGGAGCACTACAGGAATATGATTGAAGTCGGCATTTGACTTCATTCTCTTAAGCAGAGTAAGACCATCCATCTCAGGCATCACAACATCACTGACCACCAAGTCTGGCATCCAATCAGCCACTACTTTAAGGGCCTCGGCACCATTAGCAGCCTCTTTCACTTTATAATATTTACCTAAAAGAGAAGCTATGTAACTGCGCAGCTCATTGTCGTCGTCGACCACCAGAATCTTTCCTCCAGCCGACATAGGTTTAGGTCTGGATTGAATTTCGGCGGAAGACGCGGAACCTGACATCATCAGATGACGCCCTGAGTCTTTTTCCTCAATTATGCTATCAGTAAGTTCTCCTGCCTGATAGGCAGCCTCATCCAAAGGCAAGGTCAAAGTAAACACGCTTCCTTTCACTCCATCCTCACGNTTAGCCGCAGAGATTCTACCATGATGCAACTCTACAAGGCGACGACACAGATCAAGTCCGATACCAAATCCTGCTGTGGCTGAATTATGACTCTCACGGATGCGATAGAAAGGATCGAAAAGTTTTGGCATGGATTTGGGGTCGATGCCGATACCGGTGTCGGTCACATTTATCTGCATGCAATTNCCCAATTTTGCATCATCCACGACATTGAGAGAGACGTCNATGCTTCCTCCATTGGGAGTGTATTTAAGCGCATTGGAGATAAGATTGACCAATATCTTGTCGAAGTTATCGCGGTCGAGCCAAACTTCGCCCGGATTATTAANCTCGGTGAATGAGAGTGTCTGTTTCTTATCAGCGGCTTGAGACTCAAAGAGATTGACCAGTTCTGCAACAAAGGAGCCAACATTAGTCTTGCGGCAACTCAACCGCATTTTTCCTTTGTCAAGTTTTTGGATATCAAGAAGCTGATTGACCAGTCCCATCACCCTTTGGGCATTTCGATGCATCACAGTGAGCTTACCTTTCACTTCAGGATCTGTCTGATCTTTCATAAGCGATTCAAGTGGACTCATCACGAGAGTCATCGGAGTGCGGATATCGTGGGAGACATCGGTGAAGAACTTGATCTTATCTTCATTCACCTCCTCCTCTTTCTTCTTTTTATAGACAATGAAAGCAAGAGTAGCAATAGAAAGGAAAATCAACAAATATGCGAGTTTTGCCCAGATTGTCATATACCATGGATAGGAAATCTCTATCCTTATTCGTTTAATGGGCGACTTAACATTGTTTTCTAACGCGAATATCTCCAAATCATAAGATCCGGGGTCAAGGTGAGAGAGTTGCACGGTATTCTCACCGGGAGCACCAACAATCCATTTCTCCTTGCTATTTAGACGCCACATGTATCTTACATTAGACGCATCACGGAAATCCATGGTAGACAATCGGAATGTCATGGTGTTGTCTTTGTAAGGGAGTCGGAAGATTTCCGGCTTATCACCTTTGGCATCAATCACTTTACATATACTATTGTCGGAATGAGGAGCAACGCGCTTCCCATTGATAAACACTGCAGAAATCTTGATTTCTTTGTTAAAGTCGGGGCGACGCAGAGAATCAGGCATAAAAGAAGTGATGCCCATATTGCTCCCGAGAAATACTGTCTTGAGTTCTGAAGAGAAACGTGCATGATTGAATGAATTTTCCACCAGACCATTTCCACCATAGAAAGAATATATCGTGTCATTGTCTGTCGGGATATATGAGAGACCTTTCATGGTTCCGATCCATTTCCCACCTGTATGATCTCGAGTGATGGTGCGAACATCGTTGTCGCTCAACCCATTAGCAGTGGTGAATTTCTCCAGCACTCCCTTTTCAGGATCAAGATGAATCAGACCATGGCTCGTGCCTACCCACACCGATTCGTCGGTGAGGCACGGAACGATAGAAAATGTGGCTCCCTTAAGGAAAGGCTCTTGATCGATCTCAATAAACTTATTAGCCTTAAGGTCGAAACAAGCTACACCTCCGTAAAGCCCCATCCACACCTTGCCATCATCGGTGCGGTTCATACAAGCCACATAAGGATTTGAAAGAGTGTTGCTTTCTGCCTTATAAGGAAGCCAGTTTTTCTCTCGGGTCTTTGTGTCGTAACGCATAATGCCAACGCCGTGGACACCTACAAAAATCTCTCCGGGATTGCCTGGGGCAGTAAAAATCATTCGGTAGTTGCCGGGAATATCCAAGAACTTAGCGGTAGCCCCTGATTGTGCATCAAAGGTCCAAAGGCCACTGTTGGCTACACTAAGCAAGAAGGTATTGTCTGAGAGATGCTCAATGTGTGTGATAGCCCCTCCGTCGGGTATGACTGAAGTCTTAAGGAGTCGTCCTTCAGGAGAGAATACCCCTATCCTACCCTTATCTATACATGCAATTACGTTACCTTTCCATGTAGACATGGCACTCATTCCACCTCCGAAGTCAGGGAATGCATAGTTGAGCTTGCGATATACAAAAGGAATCTGCTGACCCGGGACCATCACGATTCCACTAAAATTGCAACCGAGCCAGAGATTGCCATCAGGAGATTCAAAGGCTGCGCCAATCTTCGCAACTGAGAGGTTGAGGAATGGGCAATATATGTCGGTACAAGGACTTACGACGTCGGATTTCGGGCTGACAGACCAGAGCCCCTTGCCTGAAGTGGCAACATATACTCCATTTTTAGTAGAATTCGAGAGATTGTTGATATAAAGAGGAGTGTCGCTGACAAGCCGCTTACACTCTCGAGAAGATGTGTTTATACGATAGATATCAGTTGTGGTGCATGCAAGCACATTGCCGTCTTCTTCAAGGGAGAGCGCAACTATATATGCTCCGTCGGACACCTTAATTGGCGTGGTGCCGCCATTCGGAGCCATGGAATAGACAGTGCCGTCGCTTGAACCCATATAAATTCTTCCAGATGGCGTAGAGACAATGGAATTAAGGCCACCCTCAAAAGACTGTGTCAGATATTTTACAGCCACGGGATCTTCACTCTTATCTTTATCGCTGACAATATAAAGGCCCACTCCGGAGACCAAGAATGTCACAGTGCCATCGGATTGCTCTGCGAGACCTATAATGTAGCCATAGAAATCTTTTGATGGAAGCGGAAGCACCATAAAATTATCCTCCTTCGGGTCATAAACGTTAAGACCATTGGCTGTGGCGACCCAAACGCGACCTTTAGAGTCGCAAAGAAGACCAAGTATACGGTTGTCGCTAAGCGACCCCTCGACTGCATCATCATGACGATAAACTTCATAGCTATTACCATCAAAGCAAAGGAGACCGCGGTCGGTGCCAACCCAAATAAAGCCTTCCCTGTCTTGACAGAAACTTGTATAATCGCCTGCTACAGGCACATCTTTGTCGAACAAACGCGNTGTANGCTGCTGCGNTGAAATATTCGGCACTACAGATGGNAGAATAAGNAATGACAAAAAGAAAATTAATATTCGGCTCATTAAAATTTATCAAATGTTNGGTCTAATTATTAGATTTTTAAGGAAATGATGCAAATTTAATAATTTTTTCCGATATATGAAAAAATTTTTGCGACAAATTTGAATTTTGTGCGATTATACAAATTCTAATGTGCAAGAAGGGCTTGATTTTACAAATTTGAATGTGATTACAACCTCGGGAGAAGAAGAATTAGAATTTTTTTTATAATTTTGCATTCGAGAGTGAAAGGCTTTATATGACTTATAGGCCTAATAAGGCTAATAAGACTAATAAGGCTAATAAGACTAATNAGGCTAATAAGGCTAATTAGACTAATTAGACTAATNAGACTAATAAGGCCTAATAAGACTAATAAGGCTAATAAGACCTAATAAGACTAATTAGGCTAATAAGNCTAATNCTATAATATAAAAGAAAATATACCATGAAGAGAATCATCAAGGGAATAATGCTAATTTTTGCGATGTTGCCGCTGTCGCAAAGCGTGGCGGCTCTGGACAATTATGGGATCACCTCGACTACTCCACAGAGTGGATATTTCCCACTGATCGTTAAAAGCGGNCAGGAATCAACTCCTACTGCCATTTTGACAGATTCTAATGATCTGCCCGGAGTTGGGATTGCAGCCGAAAATCTATCTAAAGACTTTGGGAAAGTGTGCGGGAAAGAGGCTTCTATCCTTAAGGGCACTAATGCTGACCTTCCCAATCGGATTATTATAGCCGGATCGGCTGAAAGCAAGCTTATAAAGGACCTTTTCAAGAAGAAAAAACTTAAAGAATCCGATCTTAAGGGGAAATATGAGAAATATGTGATGACTACAGTCGCCAATCCGCTCCCGGGAGTGGATGAGGCNCTTGTGATTGCCGGGAGTGACCGGAGAGGCACAATCTACGGCATTTACGAACTTTCAGAGCAAATTGGAGTNTCACCATGGTATGACTGGGCAGATGTGGCTCCAGAAAAGCATCCGGAACTCTATATTGCAAATGGCACATATACTGCGGGAGAACCGGCTGTGAAATACAGAGGGATATTCCTTAATGATGAAGCCCCTTGCCTAACAGGATGGGTGAAAAACACTTACGGCACTGATTATGGCGATCATCGATTCTATGCACGAGTTTTCGAACTTCTGCTTCGCTTGCGCGCCAATTTCATGTGGCCGGCTATGTGGGCTTGGGCTTTCTATGCTGATGATCCGGAAAACCTTAAGACTGCTGACGAGATGGGGATCATCATGGGTACTTCTCACCATGAACCTATGGCTCGCAACCATCAGGAATGGGCTCGCCATCGTAAGGAGAACGGGGCTTGGAACTATTCTACGAATCAGGATGTAATCGACAAGTTCTTTACTGAAGGGATTCAGCGGATGAAGGGGACTGAGGATGTGGTGACAATAGGTATGCGCGGTGATGGCGATGAGGCAATGAGTGCTGAGGCTGACGTGGCTCTTCTGAAGAAAGTNATTGACAATCAGCGGAAGATTATTGCTAAGGAGACAGGCAAGAAAGCCAAAGAGACTCCACAGGTTTGGGCTCTATATAAAGAGGTGCTTGATTATTATGATGCTGGGCTTCGTGCTCCAGACGATGTGATATATCTTCTATGTGATGACAACTGGGGGAACGTGCGCCGATTGCCGAATGCTGAGGAAAGGAAGCATCCCGGAGGATGGGGAATGTATTATCATGTGGACTATGTGGGGGCTCCTCGCAATAGTAAACTACTGAACTGCACTCCTATACAAAATCTGTGGGAGCAAATGGAGCTTACGTATGATTTTGGTGTTGACAAACTATGGATTCTTAATGTCGGTGACCTCAAGCCTATGGAATATCCTATCACTCTTTTCCTTGATATGGCTTGGAATCCGAAGCAATTCACTGCTGAGAATCTTCTTGGACATACTCTCCGATTCTTTGAGCAACAGTTGGGTCCTGACCAGGCTAAAGAGGCCACAAGAATCTTTAATCTGCTTTGCAAANATAATGGACGTGTGACTCCTGAGATGCTTGACCGCAACACTTACAATCTTCAGACTGGAGAATGGAAACAGGTGGCGGATGACTACATGCGTCTGGAGGCTGAGGCTCTGCGACAGTATGTGACACTCGCTCCTGAAAAACGCGATGCTTATAATGAGTTGATTCTCTTCCCATTACAGTTGATGAGCAATCTCTATCAGATGTATTATGCGCAGGCTATGAATCAATATGCTTATGAACATGGACTTCCTGAGGCTAATGATTGGGCGGCGGAAGTGAAGCGTTGTTTCGACCGTGATGCTGTGCTGATGAGGAGCTATAATAAGGANATAGCCGATGGAAAATGGGATGGTATGATGACTCAGAAGCATATCGGATATACGAGTTGGAATGACGCTTTCCCTGCAGATATACTACCGGAAACATCTACTCTTGATTCCCAAGCCCGCTCTGCCGGAGGATATATGTTTAAGCCTACGGATGACGCAATTATCATAGAGGCGGAGCATTTCAANTCTGCTGTTGACGCCCAAAGCGGCGCAAAATGGGAAGTATTGCCCTATGTCGGACGCACGCTGAGCGGAGTTGCCGTGAGGCCTTATACGGAGAGTCCGGAGGGGGCAGTGTTGAAGTATGCGGTGACGATTCCGGAGGGAATTGACAGTGTCATGGTGCATGTTGTCACCAAGTCGACGCTTGCATTTGAGCGTAAGGATGGGCATAGATATACTGTAGGTTTTGAGGGAGCGGAGCCGATGGAAGTCAACTTCAATGCTGACTTGAATGAGGCTCCTGAAAACATCTACAGTGTGTTCTATCCGACTGTGGCAAGGAGAGTTGTGGAAAAGAAAGTTCCTTTGAAAGTGGCCAAGACAGGGGAGACAATTCTTGAATTATCACCCCTTGATCCCGGCATTGTCTTTGAGAAGATAGTCATTGACCTTGGAGGGTATGAGCCATCATATCTCTTTGGCACAGAAAGCCCTTTGCAACGATATTAATATACTTGAAGACGCGCGAGGACGCGCACGGAGTGCGCTTACTACTTTTTTTGACTCTGTNTGNGTCNNANNTCGGCTAATGGTAACTTTAGTAGCGGTCGGGGGTGCGGATGGTGTCTTTCCAGATGTGGTCTTTGGGGAAGGGGTGGCCGTTCCAGGCTTTTTGGTTGGTCCAGGGCTGGGGGGCGTCGGTCCAGAAGGGATGGGTGGCGGGCAATCCAAGTGGGAGCAATGAGAGGGAGGTCATGTAGAGGGAGCCGTTGTTNGTGTACCAGTCGGCGATGTTCGGTTGGCGCCCTGCAAAACCGATTGTAAGATACCCTCCTTCGTTGAAATTCTCTTTTCCATCGTACATATTATGCATCACTTTAGTGAGCGCAGCACGAACCTGCCCGTTGGTCAACCCCTCGGGCAGTTTCTCATATAGAGCCATCAATGCAAGGGGTTGCATGGTAGCCATACGGTAAGGTATGGAGCGACCGAACACAGGGAATGTTCCTTCAGGCGAGATAAATCGCTCC
>WFLX010016189.1_pt1 | contig 10468 bp, 5 predicted proteins | sample 4967041 | NCBI WGS metagenome assembly WFLX01 (sample SAMN12857096, study PRJNA449069) | gut metagenome | isolation source: stool from male and female vole | host: Microtus ochrogaster | place: USA:Florida | collected 2017
TTTTGGGCAAAAAGGGATGTCCCGCGGGCCTCTCACAACCTCTCCCCGCCATCGGAACGGTCCGCAGCGGGCAGCGGACATGACTTTTCTGCAAAAGCACCGCAAAGTTACAAATTTTTTTCCGAACCGCCAAACCCCGCTCCCCGTTTCCCTTGATTAAATCCGATTTTCACACAGTAATACCTACTCCGTATAGTAAATTTATTGTTATAATGGGGACTTATATACGCTCTATGCGCCAGTCATCTATGGTGCGGGCGGCAGTGGAGAAGTTGACACCTACGAGTATTTTCTCGCGGACATCAGCAGCGTAGGACTCTGCGTAGCCCCGCTCTTTAATCTGGCGCAACGCCGACTCCGCGCTCGCGTCCACTTTGAACTCCATTATGTAAATGAAGCAATCCGTCTTCATTATTAAGTCGCAACGACCACGCGCTGAGTGGACCTCAGTGCTGACTTCAAAACCAAGAAGTTTGAAGACTATGGCCATCATGTTCTGAAAATGAATCTCCTTGTCGCGTTCATATTCGGAATTTGTATCAGAAAACAGGGACCTCAGCCGAATAAGAAATTTCTCTGCATCGCCGCTTTTTATTTCTTCCACAAAAGTCTTTATATTGAACACGGCTGCTGCATCAGACTTATGAAAGAAGTAATTTGCGAGCGATGACCAGAACCCTTCCGATACCTCCCGGTTAGGGAAACCGAGTATGTACTCTCCGGCTTCGCTGTCATATTCCTTTATAGTCAGATACCCGGCCTGATACATAAGGGGAACAACATCCCTCTCCATATCAGTTATATCGCTTAGATCACCCTCCCTTCTCCTCGCGCCTTCAAGGCTGCCTATTCTGAAAGGCTGACGGCTCAGCAATTTAATCAGAAAAGAAGATGTGCCGGTGGCGAACCAGTAAGACCCGAAGCGGGAATCGTCAAAGGCATTAAGCACACTGAAGGGATTATAAATCCTTTCGCCACGCTCACTGAAACGGTATCCATCATAACGCTTCCTGAACCCGGTCCATACTTCTTCCTCCGTCAAGCCCGTATTCGCTGCGAACTCTCTTACAGAAGGCCCGAAGGTTCCGCGGAATTCATTCTCGCTTATGCCGCAGATGGTCTCATACCGGGGGAGCATCGATATATCCTTGAGATTATTCAATCCGCTGAATACAGAAACTTTGCTGAACCTCGTGACACCTGTCAACATAGCGAAGCGTATGTACTGGTCACATTTTTTCAATACCGAGTAGAATGCCCGGAGCTCATCCCGGAGCTGTCCATGCAACACTTCATCATGAAGAGTATCGAGCATTGGCTTGTCGTACTCGTCAATAAGTATGACCGCTCCGTGTCCCGTCGCAAGATAGGCATTTCGTATGACTGTCTCGAAACGCCATGATATGCTCTTGTCAGGATTTCCGCCATACTGCTCTTCCCATATCTCAAGCACATTGCCAATAGTCTCAATCATTTTGCGGCAATCAGTGTAGTTTTCTCCGCTCAGGTCAAGGCGCAACACGGGATATGCCGTCCAAGTGTCCTCAAGCTTTTCAATCTCGAGTCCTCGGAAAAGCTCTTTTCTCCCGCTGAAATAGGCATCTATTGTGGATACCAACAAGCTCTTGCCGAATCGCCTGGGTCTGCTGAGAAATACGTAATCGGTGCTGTTGACAAGCCGGAACATCGAAGCTGTCTTGTCAACATAGAGATACCCTCCCTCCCTGATTTTGGAGAAGGTTTGTATGCCTACGGGATATTTTATTGCGGACATGGGAATCATGGGCTTGGGTCTTTACGTCGCAAATATATGAAATATTTCCCAATTTCTGCCGTTTGCATGCAAATATTTGGGAATGGCTAATCCCCCGCCTCATAAAATTCATAAGGCGGGGGATTACTTATGTCCGGATGCGTCATCGCAGGGTGCGCGGCAGGAGGGAGCGTATGCGCTCGGGACTCAGGCCGCGGCGGCGGGCGTAGTCTGACAGAGCCTCGTCGCTGACTTGCCCGAGGTCGAAATAACGGGCCTCGGGAGCGGCGAAAATCAGGCCGGTGGTAGTGGCCGAGGGAGACAGGGCGCCGTTCTCAGTCAGGCGTATGCCCGCATGGCCGTAATGAAGCACGCGGTCCAGCAGATGCGTCAGCGTCTGGTCAGGTAGCGAAGGATACCCTATGGCCGGGCGCGGACCCCGCTCCGGTGTCCCCGGGCACCACAGCTCGCCATGCACTTTGTCATGCAGCCACTCCGTGGCCGCCTCCGCCAGCCGGTCTCCCACCCCTTGCATTACCAATCGGCGGTACTCATCCTCCTCTTGTGCAAGCAAGATCTCGAAATCGGGCCCCACAGTGGCATAGAAAAGCCCGATCCAGTCATCTTTCCCGGCTACGAAATCAGCAGCTGCAAGCCGCAGTCCGCTCTCCTGACGCATCGTCGGGATGCGCAGCTCGCCATCCTCGGCATCCACCACGATGTCCGGGCCATCTCGATGCGCGGGCACGAGAGCTGCCGAGGCCCGGAGTTTCAATCCGGCTTCCTCCAGCCGGTGCAAAGCCTCCCGGCCATCGGCTAATAGCCTATCCTTCTCGGCTTCAACACCCTCTTTCCCGGCCGGAAGCCTCCAGATGCCCACATAAGCCTTCCAGTTAATCAATGGCGCCACCTCAGCTACAGGCACTTCAAACTCGGTCAGACCCGGTTTCTGCGGAGGCCGCTGCGGGTGCGCCGCTTTGCATGAGCCCGCGCCGGTATCTTTCTCGTCGGCCTGAGGCGCGGCTTCGCTCTTGGCGCTCCCGGCGCGCCCCTTGGCGAGATATTCCTCCCGGAGCCGCCGTTGCTCTTCACGTATCTCCTCAGCCGTGCGCTCACGCGTAGCCGGGTCTGCAAGCCGCGAGGCTATGTCAGGAAGCGTGGCGGCATCGCGGGTATGCACCACAGTGCCCGAAAACTCCGGGGCTATCTTCACGGCTGTGTGCAGAGCCGAGGTAGTGGCCNCCCCTACNCAGAGCGTGATGTCTGTCAACCCCTCGCGCTCCAGGGCNCGCGCCACTTCGCACANCTCCGNAAGCGATGGNGTGATAANNCCGCTGANGCCNACAAATGACGCTCCCTCGCGCTTTACAGCCTCGACAATGTCAGCAGGGGGCACCATCACACCCAAGTCTATCACGTCAAACCCGCTGCAGCGGAGCACCACGGCGACTATGTTCTTACCGATATCGTGCACGTCACCTTTTACAGTGGCCAGGATAATCTTCTTTCCCGCGCCCGAGAGAGGCCGGTCGGTCATATTATCTCCCGCCTCGCGCTCTATATGGGGCGTAAGCCATGTTATGGCCTGCTTCATGACCCCGGCGCTGCGCACCACCTGTGGCAGGAACATCCTCCCTTCGCCGAAAGCCTCTCCGACACGGTTCATTCCCTCCATAAGACGGTTCTTCACCACCCCCATAGCACTCCCCTCTTCAGCTAAAGCTCCTGCGAGCACCAATTCCAGCGAGTCCGAAACTCCGGCCACCACCATATCGGCAAGTGGCATAGCCTCTCTCTTCATCTCGACTCCCGTTTTCTTAGCAGGCGCAGCTGCACCCTTCTCCTTAGCGGCAGCAGCCCGGGCGGCCATGTCGGCAGCGATGGCCGTGAGTCGCTCAGTGGCATCGGGACGGCGGCATAGCAGCACATCCTCCACGGCCTCGCGGAGCGACGGGTCTACGGATTCGATGTCAAGCGATGTGGAGGGATTTATGATGGCCATATCCATGCCACGCTTCATTGCGTGATGCAGGAAGACGGTGTGCATCGCCTCGCGCACCTTATTGTTGCCTCGGAACGCGAAGGAGAGATTGCTCACACCTCCGCTGACTGAGGCCCCCGGAAGATTCTTCTTGATCCACTCCGTGGCCCTCAGGAAATCCCAGGCATATCGGTCATGCTCCGGCATGCCGGTGGCCACGGTCAGGATGTTGGGGTCAAAGATTATATCCTCGCCGCGCATGCCCCCTTTTTCAGTCAGCAGCCTGTAGGCGCGGGCGCATATCTCGATGCGGCGCTCATATGTGTCGGCCTGCCCACGCTCATCAAAGGCCATCACCACAACGGCAGCTCCGAGGGCGCGCAGTTCGCGGGCATGCGCCAGGAAAGTCTCCTCTCCCTCTTTGAGGCTTATGGAATTGACCACCGGACGCCCCTGCACACGCCGCAAAGCGCGGCTTATCACACTGAAGTCCGACGAGTCTATCATGACAGGCACAGCTGCCGTGGAGGCATCCAGCCCGAGCAGAGTCACGAACCGCTCCATCTCCGTTGCGGTGTCGAGCATCCCGTCGTCCATGTTGACATCAAGCATGACAGCCCCCTTGCCAATCTGCGCGGAGGCGGTATCGAGCGCCCCGGCGGTGTCGCCCTCATTGACAAGACGCAGGAACTTGCGGCTTCCCGCCACATTGCACCTCTCCCCCACTTTGAGAAACCCGTGTTGCGCGGCATCGAGCGATTCGAGCCCTGACAACAGCAGGCGCGGCGCGCGCTCCGGGACTCTGCGGGGCTCGCCGGCCCGGGCAACCTCAGCAATAGCCGCTATGTGCTCCGGGGTAGTGCCGCAGCACCCTCCCACTATATTGAGCCACCCCTTGCCAAGATATGAGCTGATAGTACGGGCCATTTTCCCGGAAGTCTCCCTGTAACGGCCCATCTNATCGGGAAGGCCGGCNTTGGGATGCAGGCTGATATANAAGGGGGCATCCTGCATCTCCAGCAGCCAGGGCTCCATGTCTTCAGCTCCGAAGCCGCAGTTGAGCCCTACGCTGAGCGGCTCGATGTGGGCCACGGAGGCCAGGAAGGCCCTGACTGTCTGGCCCGACAGGGTGCGCCCGGTCTGCGTCAGAGTGACCGACACCATGACCGGCACATCCTCCCCGCGCATCCCTACACCTCTTTCTTCGCGCCATTTCTCCCGCGCGCTCCACAGACCGTAGATCGCCGCTTTGGCATTGAGCGTATCGAAGATGGTCTCAAGGAGAATCAGATCCACGCCTCCGCGCATCAGGGCGAGGCACTGCTCTTCATAGGCCCGGGCCATATCGGCGAATGTGCACCCGTCCTGCCCGTCGGCGCCCTGCGGCATGGAAAGGGAGACATTCGAGGGTCCGACGCTTCCGGCCACGTATGCGCGCCTGCCTGTGCGCAGGAAATGGCGCTCCGCGCTCTCCCGGGCCAGGCGCGCCCCCTCGCGGTTGATGCGCTCCACCTGCTCCTGCAGGCCGTAGTCGCCCAAGGAGATGGCGTTGGCATTGAAAGTGTGTGTCTCGATAATATCGGCTCCGGCCTCCAGATACGCGTCATGTATGCCCGAGATTATGTCAGGGCGGGTGAGCACGAGCAGGTCGTTGCAACCCTTCAGGACACCGGGCAGCCCGCGGAATTCCTCACCCCGGAAATCCTCCTCGGAGAGTCCGTGGCGCTGGATCATGGTGCCCATTGCTCCGTCCAGCACGAGGACGCGGTTCTTAAGCTCCTCAATAATTCCCATCAATATATCTTTTCGGCCACCTTGCGCACGCTGTCAGAGGCCATGAACGTATAGAAATGCAATNCCTCAACGCCGTGGGCGATAAGGTCGCGGCACNGCTCGGNGANCNANTNCACCCNCACCNNCCTTNCCNCCTNNTCCGTGCGNCANTNGCGCAGTTCGGNGGCGAAGGCCTCGGGTATGTCGGACCGGAACACGCGCGGCAGCACGGTCAGCTGATTGCGGAGCACCACAGGCTTCAATCCCGGTATGATAGGCACCGTTATGCCTATCGAGCGGCACCGCTCCACGAATCGGTAATACTTCTCGTTGTCAAAAAACATCTGCGTCACCAGATAGGAGGCGCCATTGTCCACCTTCTTTTTCAGCCAGTACAGGTCGGAGTCCATGTTGGGGGCCTCCTCATGCTTCTCGGGATAGCAGGCCATGCCGTAGGCGAAGGGGGTCTCGATGCCCTCGAGGCGAGTGCCGTCGAGCGAGAATCCCTTGTTGAAGAGGTTTACCTGCTCCTGCAGTCCGGTGGCGTGCTCGTGATATATCTCGGGATTCTGCTGGAGCGTGTCGAGCGACTTGCAGTCGCCGCGCAGCAGCAGCAGGTTGTTGATGCCTAAGAAATTAAGGTCGAGCAGGGCATACTCGGTCTCCTCCTTGGAGAAGCCCTTGCAGATGATATGGGGCACGGCCTTGATGCCATACTTGTTCTGTATGGCGGCCGCTATGGCCACCGTCCCCGGGCGCTTGCGCACGCTGACGCGGCGCAGCGAGCCGTCGGGCTGCTCCTTGAGTACATGCTCGCTATGATGCGATGTGATGTTGATGTAGGCCGGGTCGAACTCCTTGAGGCGGTCGATGATGCCGTATACTTTATATATGCTGTTGCCCTTGAGCGGCGGCAGGATCTCGAAGGAGAACATCGGCTTGCCGTCGGCTCGGGCAGGTGTGATTACGCTCATTGTGTGGATGAATGTGTGAAAGGCCTCCGCAACATGATATGCGGCGGGGCCTGAATATATTGCTCTATCAATGTTTCGCCAGAGCGGCGCTGAGGCTCTCCAGGGCTGTCTCGAGGATGCTGCGCGGACATCCTGCGTTGAGGCGCATGTGGCCCTCCCCGCCCGGTCCGAACATTTCGCCGTCGTTGAGCGCGAGACGCGCGCCGTTGACAAACAGCTCCACCAGGCTGTCATGGCCCAGGCCCAAGGCTCGGCAATCAAGCCATATCAGGAAGGAGGCATCCGGGCGCAGGGGCTTGATTCCGGGCAGCCGCTCGGCGCAGAAGTTCTCAACAAACCGTATGTTGTCCTCGACATAGGCCAGCATCTGCCTGCGCCACGAATCCCCCTCGCGGTAGGCCGCTATAGTGGCGATGGGCGCTAACATATGCGGCTCATCAAGCTCATTGGCATGGAGGGAGCCGTAATACTTTTGGCGCAGCTCCTCATCGGTCACTATGGCATACGAGCTTACGACTCCGGCCATGTTGAAGGTCTTGGTCGGAGCGCCGAAAGTGATCGAGCATCTGCGCGCCGCTTCGGAAACGCTGTAAAACGGGATGTGCCTTCCGCCCCAGAGCACCATTTCTGAGTGTATCTCGTCGCTGATGACTATCACGCCGTGGCGGTCGCAGATGTCAGCGACCCTCTCCAGTGTCTCGCGGTCCCAGCACACTCCGGCGGGATTGTGCGGGCTGGCCATTATGAGCATCTTCGCTCCCTCACGCGCCAGTTTCTCAAGGCCCTCGAAATCCATTGCGTAGCCTCCTCCGGGGAGCTCCAGCAGCGGATTGGCCACCACCTCCCTGCCATCCCCCTCGGGCACGAGCCGGAAAGGATGGTACACCGGAGGCTGTATGATGATGCGGTCGCCCGGAGCCGTGAATATCTCCACAGCAAGGCCGATGCCCTTCACTATCCCCGGTATGTAGCACAGCCACTCGGGCTGCACCTCCGTGCCATACAGGCGGCGGTGCCAGTCGATGATGGCCGGGCGGTAGTCAGCCGGCTCCACTGTATAGCCTAATATGGGATGGTCAAGGCGGCGCCTCATGGCGTCGNTGNTGNAGTNGGNTGNGGCGNAATCCATATCGGCCACCCACAGAGGAGTCAGGTCGGGCCGTCCGTACCTTTCGCCGAGCGCGTCAGTCTTGAGGGCGCCGGTGCCACGCCGCTCTATGATGCGGCTGAAGTCATATTTCTTCTCCATCGTGCCTATCTTTTTGTATTAGTCCCGCCATTCAGCGCAGCCTCCACGGCCTGCCGCAGGTCAGCGGCCACATCCTCCGGGTCTTCGAGACCGATGGATAGGCGGATAAGGTTCTCGGGCACGTCAAGCGAAGCGCGCAGCTCCGGGGTCATATTGCCGAAGATTGTGCTGGCCGGGTGTATGGCCAGGCTGCGGTTATCGAAAAGATTCGTCGCGCGGCGCACCAGCTTCAGGGCGTTGATAAACCTCATGCAGGCCTCGTAGTCGGGAAGCGTGAGGGTCACCATCGCCCCGAAGCGGCCTCCGTACTGGCTCCGGCAGGCCTCATGCCAGCGGTTGCCGGGCAGCCCGGGATAGCACACCTCTACGCCGGGTGTCACATCAGCTATCGCCTCGAGGGCGCGCGCCACTTCCAAGGCGTTGCGTTCCTGGGCCGTGTAGCGGGCATCCAGCGTCTCCAGGCCTAAGGTCTGCATATATGCCGCGTGGGGATTGAGGTATCCTCCGAGGTTCATCAGCATGTCCTTGCGCAGGCGGTAGTCGAAATCCTTCACAGTGCCGTAGTCTATCACCAGTCCTCCTAAGGAGGTGGCCCCACCTGAGATATATTTAGTGGAGGATAGTATCTCGACATCGATGCCTAAGGCGCGCGAATCCGTGTAGATGAAGGGTATCATAGTGGTATCGGCCACGACCGGCACCCCGCGCCGATGCGCTATCTCAGCGATGCCGGCCACATCCGCCACCTCCATCTGCGGATTAGTGACGGTCTCGAGATAGACCATGGCCGTGTTGTCATCCACCGCCTTTTCTACCGCCTCCGGATCAGTGAGGTCAATCAGGTCCGTCCTGACACCGAACCGGGCCAGCGTGGAGGTGAAAAGCAGGTAGGTGTTGCCGAAGAGATGGCGCGAAGTCACTATCTTCTTTCCGGCGGCACACAGGGCCATGGCGACAGCTGAAATAGCAGCCATGCCCGAGTTGAAGGCCACGACATCGCGGGCCCCGGTCAGCCCTTTGACGATATTCTCGTAATGTATGACCGTAGGATTGGTGACACGCGAATAATCGGGGTCGGAGCTGCGCCCGCAGAATGAGTCGGCCATTGTGTCTGCGTCCGGGAACTCATAGGCGGCGCAGTGATACACCGGCATAGAGAGGGCCCCGTAGGCATCCCCTTTCGGATATGGGGTCGAGATGACCCTGGTAGTCTTTTTCATTATCTTCTTTACCTGTAGAAACAAGGAATATATCCTTTACCTGTGGAAACAAAGTGCAAATTTAATCATTTTTTCTGAAAAAGGCAACCTGCGGCTTCATGGTTTGGCCGCAGGAATCAGAGGCGCTCGGTGAGCCAGGAGTCAATGCGGCGCTCCCCGGAGGAGTAGTTGATGCCGATGGCTATGACCTCGCTATGGCCGGCGCCCCAGGGCAGGGCGTACTCCTTGCGCTTGATCTGGTCAAGAGCCTCCTCGGCGCTCCTGTCATATTTCAGCTCCATGATGTAGACGTACTCATCGGTGCGCACAAGAATGTCGATGCGTCCGTCGGAGGTGCGGTATTCCACATCGGTCCGCAGGCCCACGAGCTTGAAAAGGATGTAGAGGGCGTTGCGCACGTCCTTCTCCCCCTTGATTTCCATATCGTATGGCATGCCGGCAAACAGCGACTGCAGACGCTTCATCACCGCATCCGCATCCCCGCGCCTCAGCTCCGCCACGAGATCTACGACGAAGACAATGGCGCTTTCTTTGTGGAGATTGGCGTAGTAGGGAAGGATATAGTTGAAAAAGCCCTCCGTCACCTCCTCGTTCGGGTAGCCAAGATGGAAGAGGCCCGTCTCGTCATCGTAGTTCTTGATGGTCAGGTAGCCCGTCTGGTAGAACAGCGCCACAGGATCCATATGGTCGAGGTCCAGGCCTGACAGCCCCGTGGCATCCTTCCGGGCCGGTGTCAGCCTCTGCAGGTCCACATGCTCCCTCTTCAGCTGCTCCACGAGCAACGTGGGCGTGCCCGACTCTATCCAGTAGTTGCGATAGGTCTTCTGGGCAAATGTGTTCAGCAGCGAGAATGGGTTGTATATGTCGGGGGAGATCTCCGCAAAATGGTATCCGTCATAGCGTCGCTTCAGCCGGGCGACCACCTCCTCGCGTGTTTTCCCTCGAAACTCCCCGATGCTCGCAATTCCCTCCCCGAAATTGTCGAGAAGCTCCTGCTCGGTGATGCCGCAGATAGCAGCGTAATGAAGGGAGAGAGAGATGTCTGAGATGTTGTTGAGGCCCGAGAACACGCTGAGTTTGCCGAAGCGGCTGACCCCGGTCAGAAAGACGAGACGGATATATTGGGCAGAACTCTTGAAATTAGAATAGAGAGACGCAAGATAATCCCGAAACATCTCGAAGCGCTCCCGGTCATGCAGATTGTTGACAAGGGGTTTGTCGTACTCGTCGACAAGTATGACCACGGGTTTTCCGGTGGACTCGTACGCGGCGCGGATGACGGTTGAGAATCTCACTGAGTGGCTGGACGCGCGCGTCTCTACGCCGTAGGTCTTTTCCCAAGTGGACAGCCTCTCATCAAGCAGGTCTTCAATCTCGCCATCTTTACGGTACCTGCCAATGTTGAGGTCGAGATACAGCACCGGATGTGGTGTCCAGTCCCAGTCGGTCGAGTCGATATAAAGGCCCTTGAAGAGCTCCCGCCTCCCCTCGAAGAAGCACTTTAGGGTGGAGAGGAAA
>WFLX010317714.1_pt1 | contig 10468 bp, 3 predicted proteins | sample 4967041 | NCBI WGS metagenome assembly WFLX01 (sample SAMN12857096, study PRJNA449069) | gut metagenome | isolation source: stool from male and female vole | host: Microtus ochrogaster | place: USA:Florida | collected 2017
CCGACAAGATAGTAATCCTCAAAAACCAACTCGACGACTATTGGGCGCAATATGCCACCCAAAAATATCTCTTCTATGCCTGTCTGGCTACGATTATCCTTCTNTTTGCNGTAGTNTTCCTCGTGCTNCGNGTATATTGGCANCATAAACGCCACCGCNGCGAACTNATGNNGCANAACCGTGCNCTCGANGAGCAGCGCGACCANCTTCAGGANCTNAANCAGAANCTCGANGATGCCACNCAGTCGAAACTGATGTTNTTCACCAATGTCTCCCACGACCTCCGNACNCCTCTNACACTNATTGCCGAACCNGTGGCNCAGCTNGCCGGAGCATCCAATCTGACNGCNTCNCANCACACNNTGATGAAAATTGCCGATAAAAACGTCCGTATTCTCCAGCGTCTGATCAACCANATTCTNGATTTCCGCAAATACGAAAACGGCAANCTCAANATGCACNTGACNGAANTAGATTTCCGTCAGANNNTCNNCGACTGGACCGACNCTTTCGTGCAATTAGCACGCANACGCGACATAAAACTNAATCNCGANGCTCCCGAAGGCAACGACCCCATCAATCTCGCNATCNACGTNGAGAAAATGGANCGCGTCTTCTTCAATCTCGTNTCCAATGCCTTCAAATATACNCGCGACAACGGCNCNATCACNATNTCNTACTCNATCAACGANGGCAANCTNACCCTTAAAGTGGCNGACACCGGCGAAGGCATCAGCGANCGCGACCTCGGAAACATATTCGACCGCTTCTATCAAGTAGACCGCATCCATCCGAAAGGTTCCGGCATCGGTCTCTCCTTGGCAAAGGCCTTCGTGGAGCTCCATGGTGGCACCATCACCGTAGAAAGCGAGGTCAACAAGGGTTCTGTCTTTATCGTCACTCTCCCGATAGTGCATGTGGCAGAGACTTCGCAGACAGTCGACAAGCAAATAGAGGCATCCACCGTGGAAGCTGAGCTCGAAAACATCGAAGGAAATGCTGAATTTGAATCCGACAAACCATTGGTGCTCGTGATCGACGACAACCGCGACATACGCGAGATGGTCACCGAACTCCTCAGCCCCGACTATAACATCATCACTGCCGCCAACGGAAGCGAGGGAGTGAAGAAGGCATCGAAATATGTNCCNGACCTCGTGATNTGCGATGTGATGATGCCNGTGATGGATGGCCTGGAGTGCTGCCGNCGTCTGAAAGANGAGTCNATCACTTCCCATATCCCGGTGCTTATGCTGACNGCNTGCTCTATGGATGAGCAGCGNGTGCAAGGCTACGACAATGGCGCCGACGGCTATCTCTCGAAGCCNTTCTCTACNGANGTGCTCAAATCGCGCAGCGCGAGCCTGATCAAAAACCGCCAGATAATAAANGANATCTGGCAGAATCCAGTCTCAAAGGCCACNGAAGAATCCAGCAAGAAAGCANCTGANAAGGAGAAAGGGAANGAGAAACCGACTGATGCAAAAGAAACGGCGAATAAAGACGTGGAAAATGAATTCTACGCCCGTTTCCTTAATCTCTTCTACGAGGATATGGGGAATCCGGAAATGACCGTCGATAGCCTCGCATCAAAAATGGGACTGGAGCGTACACAATTCTATAGAAAGATCAAAGCCATCACCAACTATTCTCCGGTGGAGCTGATGCGCAACCTTCGCCTTAAGAAAGCCCGCGCCATGGTGACGGGCTCCGACAAGAGCATCTCCGAAATCGGCTACGAAGTAGGCTTCTCCACCCCCGCCTACTTCACCAAATGCTACCGCGAATCCTACGGCGAGACCCCAACCGAAACCCGCCAAAAAATGACCTCCTAAACACCCTAAAACGACTTCACATAAGACTCAGGTCGGAGACCTGATGATCGTGTCGAAACCCCAGACTTCAGTCTGGGGCANGGTGCCAATAGNCTGTAGCCTCGGAGAGGCGATTTGTGGNTGCNTATTAATTTTTCGTATTATCATANTAAAAAATCGCNNNCNGCTACTACTTTTGTTGCGAAGTATATAAAANTTCGTGCATCCCACGATTTTTGATATTCGATGCAAGATTCATCATATATGGGTNNTAAGGTTTTACGCTAACTTTGCGCCAGAAACNTTTACTAAACCCAAACAATATGAAAAAAGGAATCCTCAGCGCACTCATGCTGCTCCTCACGGCAGTCATGGCGTATTCACAGGACATCACTGTGAATGGAACGGTCCTGTCGCGTTTAGACGACGAGCCCCTGATCGGAGCCACCGTTCTTTGTGAAATCAACAAGAAGGGTACTGCCACTGACTTCGACGGCAACTTCACCCTTACCGTACCGGAAGGTTCAGTCATCAAGGTATCTTACGTAGGATATCAGCCGGTAGAAGTCATCGCCACTCCTAAAATGACTATCTACCTTGATGAAGACTCCGACCTTCTCGACGAAGTCGTAGTCATCGGTTACCAGACCGTTCGCAAGGCCGACCTTACCGGTGCCGTATCTGTAATGAACATGAAGGAGCCGCTCTCTGAAAACTCAGGCAACATCATGAACTCTATGGCCGGCAAGATGCCGGGCGTAAACGTAGTGCCTGATGCTGCTCCTGGTGGTACTGGTTCGATCCGCGTACGCGGTATGTCGACTGCCAACTCCACCAACGATCCTCTTTATATCATCGATGGCGTGCCTACCGACAACATCAACGTCATCAACCCATCCGACATCGAGACAATGCAGGTGCTTAAGGATGCCGCTTCCGCTTCTATCTACGGTTCGCGTGCAGCAAACGGCGTCGTGATCATCACAACAAAACATGGCAAGGGCGACCGTCTATCCATCAACGTCAACTACGCTATCTCAGCACAGACCATCGCCAAGCGTTATGAAATGTTGAATGCTGAGGAATGGGGCACTGCATACGCAAGAGCTTCTATGGCAGCTGGCCTGACTCCATCTTTCCCCCAGCTTTATACTTTCGACAACGGAGTTGCTACTCTCAACAAGTATGTGAACGGAAACGAAAACTTCGCTACTACCAACACCGACTGGCAGGATCAGGTTTACCAGACTGCTTGGACCAACAATCTCACTGCATCTGTAGCTAACAATACTGAAAAGGGTTCGGTGCTCTTCTCTGCCAACTATATCAACCAGACCGGTAACATCGTATCTTCTTTCTACCGCCGCTACTCAGCGCGCCTCAACTCACGCTACGATTTCAACCGCTACGTGACTATCGGAGAAAACCTCGTGGTAGCAAACTGGAAAAACCGTGGTGTAGATGTGCTTGGCGACCGTGGTATTCCTTTCACAGCCATGAGCCAGCACCCGGCTCTCCCCGTCAAGGGAGCCAACGGCGAGTGGGCACGTCCGATGGAACTCATCGCTTCCGACCTTGCCAACCCAATGCAGACAATCCGCAATGCTGAAGACAACGACCTCTCAAACTGGAGAATACTCGGCAACGCTTTCTTGGAAATCCACCCGGTAGAAGGACTCACTATCAAGACCAACATCGGTATCGAACACAGCCAGTATTTCAATCAGACTCTTGGCCGCCGCATTAATCCGGGCGACATCAACAGCATGAGCTCAGTCTACGGACAGGGCGACACTTGGACTTGGACCAACACTGCCAACTACTTCAAGACTTTCAACGAAAAGCATCATCTCACAGCCCTCATCGGTACTGAAGCAATCGGATATACTTTCAAGGATCTTTCCGCTTCTCGTGAAGACTATATGTTTGAAGACACCGACTTCATGCAGATTGGCTCTGGTGCTGGAACTCGCAACAATGGTGGTGGCAAGACTCAGTGGAGCGTATTCTCTCTCTTCGGCAAAGTCGATTATAACTTCGACGACCGCTACCTCGCTTCTTTCACTATCCGCCGCGACGAAAACTCCCGCTTCGCTAAGAAGCACCGTTCAGGCGTATTCCCCGCATTCTCTCTCGCTTGGCGTCCTTCAGCAGAAAAATTCTGGGCTGACAATGCAGTGATCTCTGATCTCAAGATCCGCTACTCTTGGGGCCAGAACGGTAATGCCACCATTCCACAGCTTTATCCTGCTTATTCAACTTATATCTACAACACCGGCAATGGTGCTTACGACATCTCCGGCACAAACTCCCAGACTACTCCGGGTATCACACTTGCCGCTACCGGCAANCCCGANCTGAAATGGGAAACAACTACTCAGAACAACATCGGTGTTGACCTNCAGTTCCTCAACGGTGCTATCAACGTGACTGCAGACTACTACATCAAAAAGACCACCGATATGCTTACCATCCCGCCAGCCCTTGCAGTTGCTGGTGAAAATGCAGATATCTGGCTCAACACCGGCTCTATGCGCAACAACGGTTGGGAAGTTACCCTGGCTTACTCAAGCCCGAACTATGGCGATTTCTCTTGGAATGGTTCAGTCAACGTATCTCAGTATAAGAATAAGCTCCTCGAGCTCAACAGCACTCAGAAATTCGTAGGTGGCGACGTACGTCTTATCCCTGGCCAGCCAATGGGTGTATACTACGGATATGTTTGCGACGGCATTTTCCAGAACAAGGAAGAAGTGGCCAACCACGCTGTACAGAACGGAGCAGCTCCCGGACGCCTTATCTACCGCGACCTTGACGGCAACGGCGTGATCGACGACAACGACCGCTGCATCATCGGCAATCCTAACCCCGACGTTTCTCTCGGTCTCAACCTCGCTTTCCGCTACAAGGCTTTGACCCTCGACATGTTCTTCGCTGGCGATTTCGGCCAGGACATCATCAACCACATGAAGCGTCAGCTCTATTCTATGAACTATGGCAACCTCGCGACAAACCGCGCGAAGGACATCCTCAACGCTTGGACTCCTCAGAACACCGGCAGCGATATTCCGGCTATCTCTCTGACCGACGACAACAATGAGTCACGCTTCTCTTCCTACTATGTTGAAAACGGTTCATACATGAAGATGAAATATCTCAAGCTCTCTTACGTATTCCCCGAAAAGTGGGCTAACGCTATCGGCGCACAGAACATCAACGTGTTCGGTCAGGTTGAGAATCTCTTCACCATCACCAAGTACAAAGGCCTTGACCCGGAAATCCTTCCCGGTGGATATGGTTCAATCACAGACGGCGGTGCTTACCCACGTCCACGCACTTTCACTCTTGGCGTTAACCTCCAATTCTAATAATTCTAAGAAATATCAGCAATGAAAACTATAAAATCATTCATTACAAAATCAGCTCTCGCCGCATCCGTCCTTTCTCTCGGAATGATGTCTGTATCATGCGACGACCTGCTGGATACCAAACCTCAGGGTTCTTTCACCTCTGAGCAGCTTGGAGAAGATGAAGCCGTCGACATGATGACAGCTGCTTACGCCACTCTCCTTTGCCACTATTTCGGCAACAACGAGTCGTTCGCCGGACCACTCAACAACTGGGTTATCGACCTCCGTTCCGACGATGCCCTTAAGGGTGGCGACGGCGTGACAATGGAAGGCTACATGCACCAGCTTGAGATCGGCAACGTAGAAAGCAACAACGACGTCATCAACTTCAAATGGCGCAACAACTATTTCTCCATCTCACGNTGCAACACTGCCATCAAGGCTCTTCTCGGCAATGAATCGCTCGACGAGACCACCAAGGCTTCTTACATCGCAGAGATGAAGACCCTGAGGGCATACTACTATTTCGACATGTATCGCCTGTATCAGAAATTCCCATATTTCGATGAGACTGTAGTCAATCCTTCTGAATGCCGCGCCGACGAATACACTCGCGATCAGATCCTCGGTTTCATCGAGCAAGATCTCCGCGACTGCTACAAGGCACTCCCTGAGACTCAGACCGAGCCTGGCCGCTTCAACAAATACGTAGCAGCAGCTCTCCTCGCAAAGGTAGCTCTCTTCGATTCTGATTGGGCAGAAGTAGAGACATACGCAGGATACGTGATCTCTTCCGGACAATATAGCCTCTATCCCAACTTCCTCGACATGTCGAAGCCTGAATTCAACAATCAGTATGAGTCTGTNATGGCTGTGCAGTTCTCTTCTGCCAACTCCCCTGACCAGTTCAACTTCTGCAACTGTCTTAACTGCACATGGTCGGAAGGAAACCTCTACGGCAACGGCGACGACTTCTATCTTGGCTCACAGGATCTCGTCAATGCATTCCGCACTGATGAGCTCGGTCTCCCATACCTCAACGGCGACCAGAATGCTGAAAGCGTCACTTCTGCCGACTATGAAGGCAACGTCGATCCTCGTCTCGACTTTACTCTCGGACGTATCGGTATGCCATGGAGAAGCCATACTTACAATGAAAAGTGGTGTCGCAATCTTGAACTTTACGGTCAGTATTCCGGCAAGAAACCTTATCCTTCACCAGAAAATCCGGAAGTTAAACCAGGTATCGTGCCTTGGGGCGCTTCTTCACTCAATTATATCATCATACGCTACGCCGACGTGATGCTGATGAAGGCTGAAGCCCTCATCGAGCAGAATAAGAACCTCGACGAGGCCCGCGACCTTATCAACCAGATCCGTCTGAGAGCAGCCAATTCCGTTGACTCCAACTACTCTCCGATCGACATCAACCCGATGGTNGCTAACTATGANGTAGGTCAGTATTCTGCNACTGCTTGGAATCANGAATATGCACGCAAGGCTGTCCGCCACGAACGNCGTNTCGAACTCGCTATGGAAGGACACCGTTGGTTTGACCTTCTCCGTTGGGGCACNGCTGTNGAAGTTGTCAACAAATACTACGANTTTGAGNAGCAATATCAGNCNTATTACTCTACTGCNAATCTNACTGCTGATGAGCTNTATTTCCCAATTCCGCTCNANCAGAAAGACAACGCAGGCGATCTTTACAACTAATCTAAATTATTCAAAAGCATGAAAACAATATATCAATATAGCCTTTGCGCGATAGCTCTCCTTATGGGCGCATCACTCTCCTCTTGCGGAGATTTCGAGCCCACTGGCTATGAACCAACACCAGATCTCCCCACGGTAAGCAATCTCAAAGCTGAGATCGTGCGCCACGACATCAACCTCAGCTGGCAGCTTCCTTCAAGCAAGGATATCTCCGACGTNGAGNTTATCCTCAACGGCAACTCTNGCAANCCTATNAAATTAGGCGCNACNGCTACTTCTTACACNGTNGTTGGCCAGCCTATGGGNCAAGAGGGATATTACACCGTCAAAGTTTGCTATGGCGACAAGTATGTATCTGAAGGCGTCACNACTACTGCCACTCTTCCTGAAGAGAACCTCGCAGGTGTAAGCAATGTGGCTGCATCTATCAATGGCCGTACGGTCACTATTACCTGGACTCTCCCGAGCCAGGAGGGCGTGACTGGAGCAAAGGTATATCGCGCCGGAGAAGAGGCTGCTGCAGTCTATGTCCTCGCTGGCACTGACTCTTACTCTTTCAAGTCTCAGCCCATGGAAGAGGAACTGACATATTGCGTAGAGGCTGTCTATGACACCTACTATCCTTCTGCTCCTCAGTCGGTAAAAGCAACTGTGCCATACATCACTCCTAAGATGGGTTATCTCCTTACTGCTGCAAGCTGGAGCGACCTCCCCGACGACGACGAAAGAGCTGCTGCTGAATGGTTCTCACAGCAGGAAAATGCTGANTTTATCACAATCGCTCAGCTTGCNGACATCGACGTGGATGTATATCCNGTGCTTTGGGTNGAAATCGACCGCGTAGGCTTGGCTCTTGGTTGGGAAAATCTCCCTGCAGAGGTATCATCTCCTGAGTCAATCGCAGCTCTGAAGGCTTACACCGCCAACGGTGGNAANCTCTACCTCGCCAACATGGCTACTCAGCTCACTGTGCCTCTCGGCTTTGTACCTGAAGGCATGGCTCCGACAGTATATGGCAACGGTGATGGTGGTTCTGGCGATGATGTTTGGGTGATCAACCCATACCTCGGATGGGATTTCCGCAATGGCTCTGACCAGGGCTTCTACGACCGCACAGAGCATGCCATCTACAAGGATCTCGTGCTTGAAGACCCCAACGGATATGGCTATCCCAATCTCCCGCTCATCGGCCCCGGCCAGCGTGAAGACCACAACTGCATGTGGGATTGCAACCTCTATGGCAAAGGACAGTATCCTGATGTGATTGCAAACTTCGAAGCCACTACCGGCTCAATGGTTCTCGCTACTTGGGGACATGTTCGCGACCACTGCGTGGCTGGTCTTGTTGACTTCTTCGCAAATGCTGAGCACGGACGTTGCGTCGCCAACGGTCTCGCAGCCTACGAATGGAACCAGAACTCCGGTCCTAACCCCTACCAGCACAATGTTGAGCAGCTGACCAAGAATATTCTTGATTATCTGAAATAATTTCCCTAACTTTGCGGGTGGTGTGCATTTTCAGGATTTTTAAGCACACCACCCGCTTTCTCTCTTCTTATCTCATAACTCCTAACTCTTACTTCTTATCTCTTCACACACTTAAAATACGATGAACTTAACCAAACATTTAGCACTTCTCTCAGCTATCACTCTCGCATCCACCGCCCAGGCTGATCTCGTGGCCCACTTCTCGATGGATGTCAAAGATGGCAAGATCGAAGAGACCGTAAGCGGAGGCAAATACGCTGTCCAAGGCAACTTCGCTCCCGAAAATCTCCCCGGAGCTGTAGGTGAGGCTCTCCGCTTCGACGGATACACTTCCCACGTCAAAGCTTCTCTCGGCAATATCCTCGCTGCCGACAATAAGACCCTCACTTTCTCTGTGTGGGTTGCAACTCCCTCCTACCCTATCATTCAGCTCGATACCGATACCCAGGAAAAGACTGCTATCGTAAGCTGTCTCGACAAAGACAAAAAGACCGGTTTCGGTTTCTACCTCGGATTCAACGGCAAATACACTTTTGAGACATATATTGGCGGCTGGCCTCTAAGCGTGGAGGCAAATGAGCCGCTGCCCACATATCAATGGAACAACCTCGTGGCCGTAGTAGACTGCGCAAACAAGACCACAAAACTCTACAACAACGGAGTAGAAGTCGGTTCTGGCAAAGCAAGCGGCTCAATCACTTACGTGGGCGGCGACTTCTATATGGGCCAAGGCACTGAATCGCGCATGATGGGCCCATTCGAGCTCATGTCGTTTAATGGCCTTATCGACGATATTTCCATCTGGAATGAGGCTAAACCCCTTTCAGAAATCCAAAGCTGGAAGGTAGAGACTGAACCAAATCTCGACATCCCTGCTTCCCGCTTCGCCGACCAGGTGCTCCGTCCTCGCTTCCACGGCATGCCCGCTGCTGGCTGGACCAACGAATGCCATGGCATGACATTCTCCGATGGCCGCTACCATCTCTTCTTCCAGAAAAATGCTGATGGTCCCTACATGGCTCGCCTCCACTGGGGCCACATCTCAAGCGCAAACCTCTACGACTGGCGCGAGGAAAAGATTGCCATCGCCCCAGGCAACTGGTATGACATCAAAGGCTGCTGGAGCGGTTGCGTCTTCACCGATGAGGAAATCACCGGATCGCTTCCCAATATTCTCTATACAGGCGTCGACTATGTAAAGGCAATGATAGCCCAGGCAGCTCCTGAAAGCGCCGAACTCATCGACTGGGAGAAGAACTCCAAAAACCCAATCATCAACGGCCGTCCTTCCGGTCTTTCCGACGACTTCCGCGACCCCTACTTCTTCCGCAACGGCAATGACGCATACATCATCGTAGGCTCCTCTGCAGGTGGAGTAGGCACCACTACCCTTCACAAATACAATCCTACATCAAAGACTTGGAGCAACAACGGCGACCTCTTCTTCACCGGCACTAATAAAGCTACCGATGGCACATTCTGGGAGATGCCAAATATCACCCAAATGCCCGACGGACGCTGGCTCTTCACTGCCACTCCTCTCGGCACTTCACAAGGCGTGCGCACTATCTATTGGACAGGCTCAATCGGCTCAGATGGTAAATTCATCCCTGATGCCAATTCCTCTGCTCCACGCCTCGTAGAGATGAACTCCCGCGATGGATTCGGTCTTCTCTCGCCTACTATTTATCAGCATGATGGAAAGACAATCGTGCTTGGAATCGTCCCAGACAAACTCTCTGGAGTAGACAACTGGCGTCTCGGTTGGGCCCACTGCTACTCTCTGCCCCGCGAATGGAGCCTTGCAGAAGATGGAAGCCTCATCCAGAAGCCATTTGAAGGGCTTGCAGGTCTACGCTCTGAGACAATGTATTCCCAGGCAGGCTTCGACCTCTCGGGCATCGTTGACCTTGCTCCCGTATCCGGACGCGCAGTAGAGATTTGCGCCACATTTGAAGTGGGTGCTTCCGCATTCGGATTCAACGTATTCAAATCTACCGACGGAGAAGGCAAGATCTATTACAATCCTTCTACAGGCGAAATCATCGCCGACTTCAGCAAAGTCCGCCGTCTCGTCAACGATAATAATGTCTACGACGG
>WFLX010034200.1_pt1 | contig 10467 bp, 9 predicted proteins | sample 4967041 | NCBI WGS metagenome assembly WFLX01 (sample SAMN12857096, study PRJNA449069) | gut metagenome | isolation source: stool from male and female vole | host: Microtus ochrogaster | place: USA:Florida | collected 2017
ACGCAGCCCTCAGCTGAAACCCAAACTAATTCAATATCAGGACGTTTTATCTATTCATTAATATCTGCAACCTTCTTATCGATTATTTTTAACAACTACATAAAATATATATCATGAAAGCTTCTCTTTCTTTAATTCTTTCGTGCGTGACGGTGATTAGCGTTTCAGCTGCCCCACGCACGGTGGAAAACATTAATTTCGGCTGGAAATTCCAGCCCGGTGAATGTAACGGAGCTGAAGCACTCCTGTTCGATGATTCTTCATGGCAGACGGTAGATCTGCCCCATGACTTCCAGATCCATCAGCCTTGGATTGAACCGGCTGCCGATGAAAAACCGGATCTCGACAATCCTATGGCAAATATCAAGAGCCGCCTGAGCTCGCGTGGGTTCAAGGAGATGGGCGAAGGTTGGTATCGTAAAAACTTCACCCCTGATCCTGAGTGGAAAGGGAAACGAGTTCTCCTCGACTTTGAGGGCATCCTGCTTGTGGGCGATGTGTATCTAAACGGCAAAAAGATCGGAGGAACGGATTACGGATACCTCGGATTCGAAAATGACATAACCGACATGCTGGATTTCGATGGCCCGAACGTGATCGCCGTGAGAGCAGATACCGGCACTCCCGAGAACTCTCGCTGGTACACAGNTGAGGGNCNTTTATCGCGACGTGAATTTTGTTGTTACCGATCCCAAACAATATTTCNCCCGTCACTCCCTCGCAATAACCNCTCCGGATGTTTCTCCGGAACTCTCATCCGTAGTGATCGACGGTGAACTTGCTACTTTCATAAAGACTGACAGCGTCACGGTTGGAATCAAAATCAAGGATCCCGACGGGAAAGAGATCTACTCTCAGAAAAACTCGCATTGGTCGCATCCCCGCCAGAACATAAGGGAATTCAGACTCGACAGCATATCAATAACAAATCCAAAGCTATGGGACTGCGAAAATCCGAATCTCTACTCCTTAACAGCCACACTTTATCGTCCCGACGGATCGGTGGCCGACGAGATTACCGAGAATTTCGGTATCCGTAAGCTTGAGTTTTCCCCCGATTTCGGATTCAAGCTCAATGGAAAGAAGACTCTTCTGAAGGGTATAGCCAACCATCACACACTCGGCGCACTCGGCGCTGCAGCATATCCCCGTGCAATGGAGAAGCGAATACAGATGCTTAAGGATTTTGGCTTCAACCATATCCGCACCTCCCANAATCCNTACAGCGAGNATCTCTGCTCGATCTCTGTGATAAGTATGGAATACTTGTGGTTGATGAGCTTTACGACAAATGGGAACAAAGATTCTCAGGGGGGCGCACAAAATGGGAAGATAGGTGGCAGATAGATGTGCCTGAGTGGGTGAAACGCGACCGCAATCATCCATCGGTCGTTTTATGGAGTCTCGGCAACGAGCTTCAGCTGATTCCCGATCTCCCTTTCAACGACTGGGGTGTCACTCCCTATCATCTCCAGAAAACTCTTCTCAAACGCTACGATCCAACACGTCCGGTGACAGTGGCAATGCATCCGCGCGGCCGCAACGAGCATACAGACTCTTTGCCGGCTCCTCTGGTAATGGAAACCGATATCGCGGCTTATAACTACCGATATATGTATTTCCCCGGTGATGGCAAACGCTTCCCCTGGATGATTTTTTACCAAAGCGAGGCAAACACTTCAAACCTCGGACCCAATTTCTTCGAAATGGATCTTGATAAAGTTATCGGGTCGGCATATTGGGGAATGATCGACTATCTGGGTGAATCCAACGGGTGGCCGGAAAAAGGATGGACACAGGGTGTTTTCGACATTTCACTCGACCCGAAACCTCAGGCCTACTTCCTTAAGTCCTTCTTCATGCCTGACACTCCTACGGTGCATATAGCTCCTGTTGTCGACAGCGCATCCCATGAATGGAACGGTGTGGCAATGGGCGGTAAAAAATATTACGATCATTGGAATTTCAATATGGGGGATAAAGTGAACNTGTACACTTATACAAANGCGNATGAGGTAGAACTCAGACTTAACGGCAAATCACTGGGAAGACAGAAAAATGATACTGTTAATTCCAAAGTTCGCAACCGCATTTTCTGGAAAGATATTCCATATGCGCCCGGAAAGATTGAAGCTATTGCATATAACGGTGGTAAAGAGGTAGCCCGTCATAGCCTGTCAAATTACGGGGAGGCGGTAAGACTCAATGCCACTCCCGATAATGCCGAATGGAAAGCTGACGGAATGGATCTGCAACACGTGAAGATCACTGCCCTTGACAAGAAAGGAAACATCGACAAATCAAATGAAACTCCACTCTATTTCACTGTGGAGGGGCCGGCTGAGATTGTAGGTGTAATCAACGGCGACATGACGAGCGAAGAACTCACTACGGGCAATACACGCCGCCTATACCGCGGAGCAGCCACTGTGATACTCCGTTCAAAACCGCAATCTGACGGCTCAAAACAGAGGGTAACGCTAAAGGTAACACCCGATGGCTCGAAACTGAAGCCGATTGAGGTGAAGTTTTAGGTGTTAGGCGTTAGGCGTTAGGCGTTAGGTTTTAGGTTTTAGGCATTAGGTTACACCGCACCTTCGTGGTATATAATATATTACCTGATTCTTTAACCCTACCATCTCACTCCTCATCACTAACGCCTAAAACCTAACGCCTAATGCCTAAAACCTAACACCTAACACCTAACACCTAACACCTAACACCTAACACCTAAACCTCCCCATAACATTTGCCGGAGGCCTTCCTGCTTCAAGCTCCCTCTTCATGAATTCCATATAAGGAGCCACATGAGCGAAAAAGCGTTTATAACCCGCACATAGGTAATTCAAACCGGGTTCTCCCGACGCAGTAAGGGCAAACCGGTTTTTAGGACACTCCCCATTGCAGGCAAAGAGGAATTCACATTCCTTACACTGCGTGGGGAGTGACTTATATTTTGCCTCCCCGAATTGTTCCTGACGTTCACTATACATCATCTCCACCAACGTATGGGTGCGGATGTTACCGAGCTTATACTCAGGAAACACGAAATGGTCGCAACTGTAAACATCACCATTATATTCCATCACTCCGGCATGACCGCAGGTCGGAGCCATTGAGCATACCCCCGGGGCATGACCGCACCAGTTGGCAAGCGTTGCGTCAAATAACTGTATAAAATACTTTCCCACATCCTCCTTAATCCATTCATCAAAAAGAGTGACAAGAAATTCGCCCCATTGTTCGGGACTCACGGAGAAGTCAGCTAACGGCACTACCCCTGCGTCCATTGGAGACGCAAGATGTCTCCCATCCTTGTGAGGATAGAGTCGCTCCACTATAGGGGTGAATTGAATGAACCGGCACTCTATTTCCTTAAAGAAATTGTAGAAATCGAGAGGATAATCTGCATTGAAATCATTCACCACAGCCAAGGCGTTCCACTCTACACCATGCTTGTTAAGCAGCCTGATTCCCTCCATAACCTTCCGGAAGGAAGGTTGCCCCATCTTATTGCGACGGTATTCGTCATGAAATTCCTGAGGCCCATCGATGGAGACACCTATCAGCCAACCATTATCCCGGAAAAATTCACACCACTCATCTGTGAGCAGCGTCCCGTTGGTCTGCAATGAATTGTCTATAACCCGACCACGGGCATATCGACGCTGCAGCTCCATCACTCTTTTGTAAAACGACAACGGGCGCATCAGGGCCTCTCCTCCATGCCATGAAAAGAGAACCTCGGGAGTGGTCTGGGATTCAATGTAATCACGCACAAATCTCTCAAGAAGGTCATCGCTCATGACAAACCGACCGCTCTTATCCTCACTTTTGTAAAGATTGGCTTTCTCCAAATAATAGCAATACCGGCAGTTCAGATTGCACATCGAACTCACCGGTTTTGCCATCACATACAAAGGCCGCGCAAACGGCAATTGAATATTACTCATCAAGTCTTGATGTTATTTTTGCTTAAACTCCCTGCGAATCCACCTGTATTCATAACTGTCTTCACAAGGAAGGTTTTAATATATCAGCGAATCAAACATTTGAGAAGGGAGCATCGCTATTATCCTCCTGGTTTTGCACCATGACCTCAACACCACGCCTCAATGTCTCCTTGATATCTTCCACGGCTTTCGCATCAAGCATAGGATAAGAGGCATATTTATCATGGTCTCGCCATTCCACTTCCGTCACTTTGGGAGTTACATAATACGCCAGTGACTCTTCCGGGAATTCCCCTTTAAGATAGTCGGTGAGCTCCTTCTCAACCTCCTCAAGCGGATTTGTATGATGGAAAGGATCTACATTCTTGATATCTTCAAACTCAACACGATACTCGCGGGAATCACCAAATCTCACGATATAAAGTTTCTTTTTTGTTTCCATAATTGATTACAGTTTTCAAGTTTTACAAGCATGCGGCTAAAATAGCATCATTGACCGATATCGCTATTTTAGTGGAATTTCTAAATATCACAAATCATATCACCCCCTTCAAAGTAGCTGCTCATATTAAAGACAGTAGCGTTTTAATTTGGACAGGCAATTAGTTGGTAAAGATCAATGAACAAATAAAACGAGGTTGTTTTTGAGCAGGTTTTACTACGGAGAGAGGGAGTTTACCAACTACTTCCTTATTAGATAAACACTTCAAAACTGAAAATGTTATCAGTCATCGCTTCTCTTGGCATTCCAGACAAGGGCTGTGAGGATCACCGACAGCAAAGCTGATCCGATCCAGAACCAGTTCACCATCGAAAAATCATATACCTCAACGCCGTTCACCATATGTTTGTTTCCTTCGATCAGGATACCGTTCATTACATCCTGAAGACCCGCCCCGAGATAACTTGCGATACCGACTACACCTAATGCCGCTCCTGCAGCTGCCTTAGGAGCTATATCCACGGCCATAAGGCCACCGAGGAAACAGATAAGGACCCCGATGCCAAGACCGAAGAGAACCATCGCCGTAACATCCAGCCAGAAATTAACACCCGGCACAAGCAGGAAAAGACATAACGCCAACGTATTCATCAGTCCGCTCACCAAGGCCGGAACATTTCTCGAACCCCTGAAAAGCTTGTCGGAAATAAAACCGGAAGCCACCGTCCCCACAATACCACATACAGAGCTGATCGAGATGATGAGACTCGCATCAAGCGTAGAATAGCCTTTCTGTGCCTCGAGATAGAACACGCCCCAGGAGTTGACTGCATAACGGCTTATATACATGAAGGCCGAACCCAATGCGAGAATCCATATGGCCGGATTTTTCAATACTGATTTCTGCGCTTTATTGAAATCCTCCGTTTCCACCTTTGCATCCGGAGCATCGGCCGGCATTTTCTGATTCAGCAAAAACCCCTGGCTTTGGGGTGTGTCGCGCATGAATACAAGCAGCATAACGAATCCTGCCATTCCTATCAAGCCGGCACCAACCATACCTGAGCGCCATCCTGCCCAACCAACAAGAGCGGCTACGGTGATGAAGGTAATTGCCTCCCCAATGTTATGACTCGCACTCCAGAAACCGTAATACGTTCCGCGGTCTTTGTTGTCATACCACCGGTTGAGCGAAACCACACCCGCAGGTGCACCCATACTCTGAAACCATCCGTTAAGTCCCCACAGCACAGCAAAAACTATGAACATACCCGACATTCCGAGTATCAGATTCACAATCGCAGTCAGAAGTAATCCTGTGGCCATGAAACGGCGGGCATTGCATCGGTCAGCCAGAAAGCCGTTGGCCATTTTTCCTACCGCATACACAAAAAAGAGGCATGACCCGATTATACCAAGCTCTGTTTCAGTAAAGAGCCCGGCATCAACTATCGGCTTGCGCACAATGTTCATGCTCAGACGGCATACATAATACAATGCGTATCCGCAGGTGGCTGAAATAAAGGTGGCCAGCCTTATTCTGTTGAATTTCTCCTTGGGAGTTGTGGCATCATAATTGGGAGCCGAAATCTTATAGAAATCGATTATTCTCTGAAAAAGACTCTTTTTTACTCCTATAGTTTCTGAATATTCCATGAGTTGGCTTTGTTATTATTCGTGTAGGTTTCTGCTTCTGAGATAATCGAGCACCATCTGAGGGCGATCGGTCTGAATTATTCCAGCCCCTAATTTATCCACCAGAAAACCCCAACCATTGTCGATATCGTGCATGGATACATCATCATCATGACCGGCCGCCATTGTGTCCCAAAGGCAGTTATACCACAACAATGACTTCCCTTTCATCTCATCCTNCAGCCTGAAAGGAAGCTCATTCTCATCCGTGCCATACAACAACTCAAAAGCACACGGATTCAGTATTGCCATATGGTCGGAAAGTTCCTTCTCGGCAGCTTCCTGCCCGGCACGCATCTTCTCAGCAGAAACCTCCTTCCTTGCATGATCCTTGCCGTCGTAAGGCTGACGGTAATCTTTCTGATCGTCGAGATGCACGATAGGCATATAAAGAATTTCCTCAAGGTAATCACCATAAAGCTCTTTAACCTCGGATGCCGGTTTTCGTCCCTTCATTATGAGCTGACGCTCCGTGCCTGTCTTTTTGGCAAGAGCATGCACAAGATCGAAATAACGGTCAGCCTTGTCGAGATTCAACATGACGCGCCCTTTGGCAAGGAGAAGCACCTCCTCAAGGGTCGGGATCTTATGACGCGTATATATGCTTACTCCATTCTTGAGACGCATCTTCTGAATTTCGTCATATGTGGTTTCAGAAATCTTACCCTTTCCGGTTGTGGTGCGGTCAAGTTTAGCATCATGCATTAGGATAAGCACGCTATCTTTTGTGAGCTGGAGGTCAACCTCCACAATATCCACACCCATCTCAATTGCACTGTTGATACCCTCCAGAGAATTCTCCGGCCAGTTCCGCCAGTCGGCACGATGTGATGCCACAAACACCTTTGACGGATCCCTCGACAGAAGACCNNCCCGGATCTCCTCGGCCCGGGTGCGCGAATAGNTTGGGCANCAGNTCAGAGCNAACAGACCCAATAGAAANATTTTTTTCATGTTATAATAGGTTGGGTTTTGATTTTATATCCAAATATTTACTTTTTATAATATGCAACAGCGTAATTACTTTTGCAAATATAAGAAAACTCTTTCGCATTTGAAAACTATCCCTCTTTTTTATATCTTTACAAGGTGAAAAAAAATGTATCCAATAATCCACCCCTGACTGCAGAGCCGATTACTCGCTCTGACAAGGAGATGATCCGGAGCCGGCTCATTGATGCCGGCGCTGTGGCCGTCGGCTTCGCCAAGGCGGAGGAGGTAGATCAGGATACAGACCACACCTTCCGACAATGGTTAAGACGCGGAGAGAACGCCGGGATGGAATATATGCACAATTATCCGGAACTGAGAAAAGACCCCCGTCTGTTGCTCGATGGATGCCGGACAGTAATATCCCTCGCCTTTTCGTTTGCCCAACCCGTATTACGCTCTCCTGAGGCCGGATACATCGCCCAATATGCCTATGGCCGCGACTACCATAAAGAGTTGAGGAAAACTTTACGTCCCATAATAAAGACCCTTTTTGAGGAGAAATACGGAAGTCTATGTCGAATTTGCATTGATTCGGCTCCCATTATGGAACGATTCTGGGCTCAGAAAGCAGGGATAGGCTATATCGGTGACAACGGGACACTTATTATTCCGGGTGTTGGGAGCATGGTCTTTTTAGCCGAGATCCTTACTACACTCGACATCGCTCCCGACCAACCCCTGAAAATGGACTGCGGTCATTGCGGGGAATGCCGAAGGAATTGCCCCGGACACGCCATAAACCCCGACAACACAGTCGACTGCCGCCAATGCCTGAGCTATCTCACCATCGAGCACAAAGGTTCCTTCCCTTCTCATGTATCCACCGACACTTCCAAACAGTCAGTCGGATTTCAGCGACAGCCCACGAAAGTCGGCAATCCACCCGTAATCTTCGGGTGTGACCGTTGCCTTACGGTATGTCCACATAACCGTCTCAAATCCCCTAAGCCTCTCCCGGCCCTTCTCCCATCGGAAACGATGCTTACAATCACATCCGAAGAGTTTCTCAAAATGAGTGAGGAGAGTTTCAGGGAACTACTCCCCTCCTCACCCCTTTTACGCGCCGGCCTTGACGGTATCCGGCGCAACATCCTCGATCTGCAACTGTAATAACCAAAATTTATATAACATGAAACTACTGTCAGCAATTCTTCTTCTCCTCTCATCATTCGCTGCCTTCGCAGCCGAGCCAATAGTTATTCCTCTCTGGCCCGAAGGGGCACCCACCGACAACGGGCTTGACCCGGCAAAGGAATATTACAAAGGTCCCAGCCTATATGACATTGCCACCGCCGAATTATGGCTTTACCCTGCAAAGAAACCGAATGGAACAGCAATAATTTGCGCACCCGGCGGCGGATATAAAATGGCAGCCACACGTCATGAAGGAAAGGACTGGGCAGACTGGATGAATGCTCAAGGCATCACTTTCGCAGTGTTGAAATACCGTATGCCAAACGGACATGACAACGTACCTCTCGAAGATGGACGCCGCGCGATGCAACTGATGAAAGAGAAAGCGCCGGAATACGGAATTAACCCCGACAAGATCGGTATCATGGGATCCTCTGCCGGCGGACACTTTGCTGCAACATTAGCCACGCTATATGGAGATAAGCAATTTCGCCCCGCTTTTCAGATTCTTCTCTACCCGGTGATTACGATGACCGAAGCCACACATGCAGGTTCACGCACAAACCTCATAGGGGAAAAACCCACACCGGAGATGGTGAAGAAGTATAGCCTTGAGAATCAGGTGACCGCCGACACTCCTCCGGCATTCATTATCCTTGCAGCCGACGACCGGGTAGTTCCTCCGATCAACTCATTACGCTACGCAGAATCGCTACAGGAGGCCGGCGTACCCTACTCGCTCCATATCTATCCTGATGGAGGACACGGCTTCGGATTCCGAGACTCATACCGTTTCAAACCCGACTGGACTGCTGAACTCTCCCACTGGCTCCGCGAAAGATAATATTCATCGACAATTCCTTTGATCGATCTTCACAACTGGTCATCTCACCGCGGTAACAATCCGGAGAATTCTCAATCGGATCTTGATGACTCCGGAATAATCTCCTGAATTGGAGTTTAGTAGTTTAATCATTCGAATTAATATTCAAATCTAACAGGTTGCGTGAAGGCAGCGTGCTGCCCTTCAGCCCTCTAAAATATTTTATTCATGCTTCTGACATCCATTTTCCTATCTCTTCTCTCTATCACCTCCGCTCCCGCGGAGCCATTCTGGCTTGGCGGAGACATATCAGGCACCACAGCTGATGAAGCCCGCGGTCATTTCACCTGCGACACCCTCGGGAATCCAAGGGAAACAACCCAACTCATGAAAGATTATGGCATGAATGCCACCCGTCTCCGTGTATGGGTTGATCCCAAAGATGGCTTCTGCTCCCCAGAGGATGTTCTGAGGATGGCTATCCGTTCCCGAGATCTGGGGATGCCGGTCATGATAGATTTCCATTACTCCGACTGGTGGGCAGACCCCGGCAAACAGAATCCCCCGAAAGCATGGCTTGGAAAGAGTGTGGAGGAGACTGCAAAACTTCTTGCAGATCATACAAAAACCACACTTCAGCTACTCAAAGATAATAACGTGGATGTAAAGTGGGTGCAGGTCGGAAACGAAACCACCCACGGCTTCCTGTGGCCGATGGGACGCTTTGAAGAGAACCCGGAAAACTACGCCATCCTGACAAAAGCCGGAGTAGATGCAGTCCGGGAAGTTTTACCGGAAGCCAAGGTAATAATACACCTTGACAATGGTTTCGATCAGGGGCTCTACGACCGCGTATTCGATTCGCTCAAAGCCAACGGAGTCGAGTGGGATATAATAGGAATGAGTGTGTATCCATTCTGGGCGATGGAAGGGGGACATGAAGAAAGCGAATTGATGACTCTTGTAGACTCAATCTCAAACATACGCCATCTGAAAGAGAAATATGGCTCTGAAATAATGATTGTCGAGACCGGAGTAGATGCCCGGGAGCCGGAAAAGGGACGACAGTTTATCGCAGCCCTTATAAAAGCTGCCAAAGACCTAACCGATGGGGCATGTACAGGTGTTTTCTATTGGGCACCGGAAATTGATGCTGAAGCCCAATATCATCTCGGAGCATTCAGCCATGGGCGCCCAACAGCCATCATGGATGCCTTCCGTGACGCATCGCTCCGATAAAAACTACCTTTAAATAAAGGTAGTTTTTATCCCGGATAGATTGCCCTTTCTGAAAAAATAGCTTGCATCCCGGATAGATTGCCCATTCTGAAAAGTTGGCTTGCACCCCGGATAGATTGCCCATTCTGAAAAGTTGGCTTGCATCCCGGATAGATTGCTCATTCTGAAAAGATGGCTTGCATCCCGAA
>WFLX010380400.1_pt1 | contig 10463 bp, 8 predicted proteins | sample 4967041 | NCBI WGS metagenome assembly WFLX01 (sample SAMN12857096, study PRJNA449069) | gut metagenome | isolation source: stool from male and female vole | host: Microtus ochrogaster | place: USA:Florida | collected 2017
CGAAATGGTGACGGCATTACCGTGCCTCTGACCACCGAGAAACTGATGGAAGTGGCAAAAGCCACCATACCATCGGTCTCGCCTAAGGACATCCGTCTCTATCAGGAACTGAAGGACAGGATGGAGCATCGCGACTGGGATAATAAATCAAGAGCCAGAGTCGGTTTTTTGCCACGTCACTGATATAAATTATACGTAAAACCACTCTATATAATCAGAAGAACAAATAAAGACACGAGATTATGATGGAAGAAAAGATTTTAGAGATTTTATACCAACTGGGATTCCAGCCGGAGTTGGTAGATGAGGACTTCGGATACCGATTTGAGTATGAAGGATTGACCGTCCTTTACACTACCGGAGATGATGAAGCGCAAACCGTAGACTTCATGATACCGGGGATATTCGATATCTCGGAAGACAACAGAGTGGCGGTGCTGGAGGCGATGGTGAAACTCGCCGGAAAGGTGAAGTTTGTGCAACCGGTAATTATGTCAGATTCCGTTTGGCTCAACTACCAGCATTTCCTCGGCGAACAGGAGCCGACTGCTGAAGTAATCGAACATATTATCCGGGTACTTGCGGTATCAACGATCAAGTTTTATAAACTCATAAACAACGAAGACAATGACGAGTAAGGAGATAGTAAAACAGATACTTGAAAAGTGGAAGTTTCCGGTTTTGCAAGAAGCCGAGTATGCCATTGTATTCCGCTATCAGATGAACTATGTTCAAATCAGTTCACCGCAGGATGATACGAATGCCATTGCCGTGACATTGACCACTGCTTTCTCTGCCGATGACGAGAGGGAGGTGCGACTTGCGTTGAAGGCCTGCAATGAGCTGAACCACCGGATGATGCAGGTAAAACTGTATCTTGATGAGGATAACGACCTGGTGATCGCTTCAGAGTTCTTCTTCAGGAGTGACGAAGATGTGGAGTTCCTGCTCAATCAGGCTCTAAAGTTAATAGTGAGCGCCAAGAAACATTTTATTCCGCAATATGAGGCGGTGGTGGAGGAGGACAACCTGATTCAAGAACTTGAAAACGAATGACAGACCGATCATGAAAAAGAGCATATCCTTAAGAATGTGGCTGACCGTATGCTTCGGCGGCATCTGGCAGTTAGTCCGCAACATCTTTTCTTGGAAAAATAAGACTCCGTTCTGGAGAGTGATCTGGGCCACAATCACTGTCTGCGTGGTTGCTGTCACCGCCATGCTTGCGACAGCATGGTACAAGGAATTTGTCCGCAATGGCGATCGTTACTCCCCCGAATATTTCGATGGCTACGTAAGCCCTAAATACAAGTTTCACAATAACGGATACGATAAGGCTTCATCGTATATATATGACGCGGGCACAAAGAAGAAAGTGATGAAGGGGCTTGACTGGGTTGCGGTCCCTGAGAGCGGAGACAGTCTTATGGTGGTCGCAAAGGATGGTAAAAGAGGCTATGTCAACCGCTTTACCATGGAGACGGTAGTGCCGTACAGATATGACGCGGCATGGTCGTTTTATGAGGATGTCGCCGCTGTATGCGAGGGAGACTCCATCCATTACATCGACCATAAAGGCAATCCGATCAACGATGTCAAATTCCTGCGTGACAAGCGGTATGACAATTATGCGTATCATGGTAAATATGCGGCTATTCCTGTGGGAAAGAAGTGCGGCCTGATAGACAAGTCAGGAAAATGGGTGGTGTCGCCCACATATGACGACATATGTATCGGCCACAGGAACCTATGGTATGTGAGAAATGATGGCAAAACCGGAGTAATAGGAGTGGATGGTCAGATCATATTGCCTCCTGAATATGAGTATGTATGGATCCATGAAAAAGAGGGGATAACCGTAGCCAGCGCGAATGATCATTCACAGAGCCGCTATGATTACGACGGAACACTTATCGACGATTTCATTTTCGACGAGATCTATGAGATGGCTTACAACATCAAAGAGATTGACGATGAGGGCAATCAGAAGCAGGCCATTGATGATATGGTGAAATACTGCTCACGCAACTTCTATGGACTGATGACCCGGAATGGGGTCCCTGTGACACCTCCATTGTATATCGACATAGAGTGTCTGGCCCCCGGAGTCTATCAATGCAGGGTCACTGACGATTCTCTCGACTGCATAATGATCAACGGTAAAGGTGAGAAAATAAATGACTGATATAACGAAGTCATTTAGACTTATTACAAAATATTATTGGTAGTAAGTCTAAACGACTTCAATAAAAACACTCATCTATCTCCCAAAGGTGAAATAGATGGTGTNNCTCACTGGAGCCGNNGTGTATANTCCCTAANAAAGGTTGACTCATAAACTTAACTTTTATGAGTCAACCTTTTTTAGGGAAATCCATCGATCACGNCGATTGTCTGAATGGAATATCCGTTGAAAAAAATGAGGGGTGTAAAACATTTGGGGTGTTAAGAATGTTAAATAAATAAAGACAAAAATAAATTAAGTAAAAATAAAAAATCAAAACTATGAGTGACAGAAGAGACAGAAGAATGAACAAAAGGAGCAACAGAAATCTGTGGGTGGCTATCGGAGCNGTGATANTGGTGATACTGCTGATAGCATGGATCGTCATGGCCGGATTNGANGGTGACACCGATGTCGCNGCTATGATTACNAGCCCNTNNCTCTGATGCTGTGATGCGGTANATTCGCGCCGTCAAAAAAAATGATGCGAATTATTTGCATATTAAAAAATTTCATTATTATTTCGCAGTAGTAAAAAGAAAGCTATACTGATATTATGATATTCAAATTTAGAATAGTGTCTGACGAAGTCAGCAATTTTAAGCGCGAGATAAGTATCGACGGCGCGGCTACGTTTCTGGATCTGAAGAACGCCATCTGCGAAAGTGTCGGATATGACAAAAACCAGATGTGCTCGTTCTTTATATGCAGCGATGACTGGGAAAAGGTGCGAGAGATCACACTCGAAGATATGGACACCGATCCAGACCAGGACGTATGGCTCATGGACGAATGTACGCTCAGCGACTATCTCGACGACGAGGGGCAGAAGCTGCTCTTTACATTTGACTACATGACCGACAGGTGCATGTTTATGGAGCTGACGGACATCACTACCGGTCGCTCGCTCAAAGATGCCGTATGCACTCTCTCGCTCGGAGTCGCACCTCCTCAGACTGTGGATATCGATACCTTTACATCGGGTCTCGAATCAAAGGCCACTGTAGGCACTGACATAGGCGATGTCGACGAGAGCTTCTACGGCTCGGATGAATACAATCCTGACGAATTCGAGGCTGAAGGCTTTGCCGAGATGAACTACGACGAGTGATGCCTGACTGGCTGGCATATATCAATGTGCCATGGCTGTACTATACTCTGATGGTGGTGTATACCGTCACTATCGTGAGTGTAGTGATTGTCGTGTTGTCTGAGAACCGCAACCCTGTGAAGTCGCTGGCATGGGTCACCGTGCTCATGCTGTTTCCGGCCATAGGGTTGCTGCTCTATTTCTTTTTCGGGCGCAATATCAAGAACACCCGCATGGTGTCGCGCCGCAACCGCCGGAGATTACGCAAACGCGAGGTGGCCGGCGGCAAGGTGAAATATGACAATCTGGGGCTCGACGACAGGTCTCAGCGTCTGATACGCCTGACACGGAGCCTCTCGGGTTCGGCCTGCTACAGCGGCAATGACGTGCGCATATACACACGGGCTTCGGAGAAGTTCCGGGATCTGTTTGAGGATCTGGCCGCGGCCAGGATATTCATAGACCTGCAGTATTATATTATTGATGATGACCGGATAGGACGCCAGCTATGTGACATACTCATCGGACGTGTCCGCGCCGGTGTGAAGGTACGTGTCATATATGACAATGTCGGGTCATTTGACCTTACNTCCAGGATATTCAAGCGCCTGCGNGACAATGGNGTGGAGGCCTANCCGTTNTTCAAAGTGATGTTNCCGCCTTTCGGCACCCGTATCAATTGGCGTAACCACCGCAAGATATGTGCGATAGACGGCCGCATCGGATATATCGGCGGCATGAACATGGCCGAGAGATATGCCACGGGCGGCAAGTTTGCGACGTGGCGCGACACACATATCAGGATTACGGGGCCGGCGGTGATCTCATTGATGAATTCATTTGCGGTAGACTGGACTTTCATGGGCAGGCAACTCGACGATGATGGCACCTTTGATACTGGTGTATATCCGACCAATTATGTGATGCAGCTGCTGACATCAGGCCCCACGATGCAATGGGATACGATGGAGCAGCTTTTTATCAAGGCGATAGGCGGAGCCACAAGGAGGGTATTCGTGCAGACGCCGTATTTTTTGCCTACCGAGGGGCTGCTCAAGGCTCTGCAATCGGCATCTATGGCGGGGTGTGATGTAAGGGTGATGATACCCAGGCGCAGTGATTCGGTGCTTCTTACCTACGCCTCGGCGTCATACGTGCGCGAGTGCCTGAGATCCGGAATAAAGATATATCTTTATGAGGCCGGTATGCTGCACGCCAAGACGATGCTTGTCGACGACGAGTTTGTGAGCGTGGGGTCAACCAATTTTGATTTCCGCAGTTTCGAGCATAATTTTGAGGCTAATATGCAGATATATTCGAGGGAAATCAGCCAAAAGATGATGGAGATATTTGCAGATGACATACATCATTGCACACGGGTGGATGTGGCCGACTGGAACCGACGCCCCGTGGGCAAGAAGGTGATTGAGTCGTTGATGAGGTTGATGAGCCCGATATTGTAATGTGGCAGATAGCTGTAATACATATATTTAATCAAACTGTGGGATGAAAAATGAATTTTTTTTTGAAAAAACAGCCTCAAAAATTTGCAGATACAAAAAAAGTGCGTACCTTTGCATCGTCAAACACGAGAGAGTGTTGCTGATGACGTAATGCGAAAATAGCTCAGTTGGTAGAGCACGACCTTGCCAAGGTCGGGGTCGCGGGTTCGAGTCCCGTTTTTCGCTCAACATTTTGAATCGATGCGTGGCATCAATAACAACTGCGAAAATAGCTCAGTTGGTAGAGCACGACCTTGCCAAGGTCGGGGTCGCGGGTTCGAGTCCCGTTTTTCGCTCAAAGCCAAGCATCATGTCCGGATGGCGGAATTGGTAGACGCGCTACTTTGAGGGGGTAGTGAGCTTTCGCTCGTGTGAGTTCGAGTCTCATTTCGGACACAGAAAAGCCGCAAGAATCATGATTCTTGCGGCTTTTCTGTGTCCGAAATGAGACTCGAACTCACACGAGCGAAAGCTCACTACCCCCTCAAAGTAGCGCGTCTACCAATTCCGCCATCCGGACATGATGCTTGGCTTTGAGCGAAAAACGGGACTCGAACCCGCGACCCCGACCTTGGCAAGGTCGTGCTCTACCAACTGAGCTATTTTCGCAGTTGTTATTGATGCCACGCATCGATTCAAAATGTTGAGCGAAAAACGGGACTCGAACCCGCGACCCCGACCTTGGCAAGGTCGTGCTCTACCAACTGAGCTATTTTCGCATTACGTCATCAGCAACACTCTCTCGTGTTTGACGATGCAAAGGTACGCACTTTTTTTGTATCTGCAAATTTTTGAGGCTGTTTTTTCAAAAAAAAATTCATTTTTCATCCCACAGTTTGATTAAATATATGTATTACAGCTATCTGCCACATTACAATATCGGGCTCATCAACCTCATCAACGACTCAATCACCTTCTTGCCCACGGGGCGTCGGTTCCAGTCGGCCACATCCACCCGTGTGCAATGATGTATGTCATCTGCAAATATCTCCATCATCTTTTGGCTGATTTCCCTCGAATATATCTGCATATTAGCCTCAAAATTATGCTCGAAACTGCGGAAATCAAAATTGGTTGACCCCACGCTCACAAACTCGTCGTCGACAAGCATCGTCTTGGCGTGCAGCATACCGGCCTCATAAAGATATATCTTTATTCCGGATCTCAGGCACTCGCGCACGTATGACGCCGAGGCGTAGGTAAGAAGCACCGAATCACTGCGCCTGGGTATCATCACCCTTACATCACACCCCGCCATAGATGCCGATTGCAGAGCCTTGAGCAGCCCCTCGGTAGGCAAAAAATACGGCGTCTGCACGAATACCCTCCTTGTGGCTCCGCCTATCGCCTTGATAAAAAGCTGCTCCATCGTATCCCATTGCATCGTGGGGCCTGATGTCAGCAGCTGCATCACATAATTGGTCGGATATACACCAGTATCAAAGGTGCCATCATCGTCGAGTTGCCTGCCCATGAAAGTCCAGTCTACCGCAAATGAATTCATCAATGAGATCACCGCCGGCCCCGTAATCCTGATATGTGTGTCGCGCCACGTCGCAAACTTGCCGCCCGTGGCATATCTCTCGGCCATGTTCATGCCGCCGATATATCCGATGCGGCCGTCTATCGCACATATCTTGCGGTGGTTACGCCAATTGATACGGGTGCCGAAAGGCGGGAACATCACTTTGAAAAACGGGTAGGCCTCCACCCCATTGTCACGCAGGCGCTTGAATATCCTGGAGGTAAGGTCAAATGACCCGACATTGTCATATATGACACGTACCTTCACACCGGCGCGGACACGTCCGATGAGTATGTCACATAGCTGGCGTCCTATCCGGTCATCATCAATAATATAATACTGCAGGTCTATGAATATCCTGGCCGCGGCCAGATCCTCAAACAGATCCCGGAACTTCTCCGAAGCCCGTGTGTATATGCGCACGTCATTGCCGCTGTAGCAGGCCGAACCCGAGAGGCTCCGTGTCAGGCGTATCAGACGCTGAGACCTGTCGTCGAGCCCCAGATTGTCATATTTCACCTTGCCGCCGGCCACCTCGCGTTTGCGTAATCTCCGGCGGTTGCGGCGCGACACCATGCGGGTGTTCTTGATATTGCGCCCGAAAAAGAAATAGAGCAGCAACCCTATGGCCGGAAACAGCATGAGCACGGTGACCCATGCCAGCGACTTCACAGGGTTGCGGTTCTCAGACAACACGACAATCACTACACTCACGATAGTGACGGTATACACCACCATCAGAGTATAGTACAGCCATGGCACATTGATATATGCCAGCCAGTCAGGCATCACTCGTCGTAGTTCATCTCGGCAAAGCCTTCAGCCTCGAATTCGTCAGGATTGTATTCATCCGAGCCGTAGAAGCTCTCGTCGACATCGCCTATGTCAGTGCCTACAGTGGCCTTTGATTCGAGACCCGATGTAAAGGTATCGATATCCACAGTCTGAGGAGGTGCGACTCCGAGCGAGAGAGTGCATACGGCATCTTTGAGCGAGCGACCGGTAGTGATGTCCGTCAGCTCCATAAACATGCACCTGTCGGTCATGTAGTCAAATGTAAAGAGCAGCTTCTGCCCCTCGTCGTCGAGATAGTCGCTGAGCGTACATTCGTCCATGAGCCATACGTCCTGGTCTGGATCGGTGTCCATATCTTCGAGTGTGATCTCTCGCACCTTTTCCCAGTCATCGCTGCATATAAAGAACGAGCACATCTGGTTTTTGTCATATCCGACACTTTCGCAGATGGCGTTCTTCAGATCCAGAAACGTAGCCGCGCCGTCGATACTTATCTCGCGCTTAAAATTGCTGACTTCGTCAGACACTATTCTAAATTTGAATATCATAATATCAGTATAGCTTTCTTTTTACTACTGCGAAATAATAATGAAATTTTTTAATATGCAAATAATTCGCATCTTTTTTTTGACGGCGCGAATCTACCGCATCACAGCATCAGAGTAAAGGGCTGGTAATCATAGCAGCGACATCGGTGTCACCTTCGAATCCGGCCATGACGATCCATGCTATCAGCAGTATCACCAGTATCACTGCTCCGATAGCCACCCACAGATTTCTGTTGCTCCTTTTGTTCATTCTTCTGTCTCTTCTGTCACTCATAGTTTTGATTTTTTATTTTTACTTAATTTATTTTTGTCTTTATTTATTTAACATTCTTAACACCCCAAATGTTTTACACCCCTCATTTTTTTCAACGGATATTCCATTCAGACAATCGGCGTGATCGATGGATTTCCCTAAAAAAGGTTGACTCATAAAAGTTAAGTTTATGAGTCAACCTTTTTTAGGGAATATACACGCCGGCTCCAGTGAGGGACACCATCTATTTCACCTTTGGGAGATAGATGAGTGTTTTTATTGAAGTCGTTTAGACTTACTACCAATAATATTTTGTAATAAGTCTAAATGACTTCGTTATATCAGTCATTTATTTTCTCACCTTTACCGTTGATCATTATGCAGTCGAGAGAATCGTCAGTGACCCTGCATTGATAGACTCCGGGGGCCAGACACTCTATGTCGATATACAATGGAGGTGTCACAGGGACCCCATTCCGGGTCATCAGTCCATAGAAGTTGCGTGAGCAGTATTTCACCATATCATCAATGGCCTGCTTCTGATTGCCCTCATCGTCAATCTCTTTGATGTTGTAAGCCATCTCATAGATCTCGTCGAAAATGAAATCGTCGATAAGTGTTCCGTCGTAATCATAGCGGCTCTGTGAATGATCATTCGCGCTGGCTACGGTTATCCCCTCTTTTTCATGGATCCATACATACTCATATTCAGGAGGCAATATGATCTGACCATCCACTCCTATTACTCCGGTTTTGCCATCATTTCTCACATACCATAGGTTCCTGTGGCCGATACATATGTCGTCATATGTGGGCGACACCACCCATTTTCCTGACTTGTCTATCAGGCCGCACTTCTTTCCCACAGGAATAGCCGCATATTTACCATGATACGCATAATTGTCATACCGCTTGTCACGCAGGAATTTGACATCGTTGATCGGATTGCCTTTATGGTCGATGTAATGGATGGAGTCTCCCTCGCATACAGCGGCGACATCCTCATAAAACGACCATGCCGCGTCATATCTGTACGGCACTACCGTCTCCATGGTAAAGCGGTTGACATAGCCTCTTTTACCATCCTTTGCGACCACCATAAGACTGTCTCCGCTCTCAGGGACCGCAACCCAGTCAAGCCCCTTCATCACTTTCTTCTTTGTGCCCGCGTCATATATATACGATGAAGCCTTATCGTATCCGTTATTGTGAAACTTGTATTTAGGGCTTACGTAGCCATCGAAATATTCGGGGGAGTAACGATCGCCATTGCGGACAAATTCCTTGTACCATGCTGTCGCAAGCATGGCGGTGACAGCAACCACGCAGACAGTGATTGTGGCCCAGATCACTCTCCAGAACGGAGTCTTATTTTTCCAAGAAAAGATGTTGCGGACTAACTGCCAGATGCCGCCGAAGCATACGGTCAGCCACATTCTTAAGGATATGCTCTTTTTCATGATCGGTCTGTCATTCGTTTTCAAGTTCTTGAATCAGGTTGTCCTCCTCCACCACCGCCTCATATTGCGGAATAAAATGTTTCTTGGCGCTCACTATTAACTTTAGAGCCTGATTGAGCAGGAACTCCACATCTTCGTCACTCCTGAAGAAGAACTCTGAAGCGATCACCAGGTCGTTATCCTCATCAAGATACAGTTTTACCTGCATCATCCGGTGGTTCAGCTCATTGCAGGCCTTCAACGCAAGTCGCACCTCCCTCTCGTCATCGGCAGAGAAAGCAGTGGTCAATGTCACGGCAATGGCATTCGTATCATCCTGCGGTGAACTGATTTGAACATAGTTCATCTGATAGCGGAATACAATGGCATACTCGGCTTCTTGCAAAACCGGAAACTTCCACTTTTCAAGTATCTGTTTTACTATCTCCTTACTCGTCATTGTCTTCGTTGTTTATGAGTTTATAAAACTTGATCGTTGATACCGCAAGTACCCGGATAATATGTTCGATTACTTCAGCAGTCGGCTCCTGTTCGCCGAGGAAATGCTGGTAGTTGAGCCAAACGGAATCTGACATAATTACCGGTTGCACAAACTTCACCTTTCCGGCGAGTTTCACCATCGCCTCCAGCACCGCCACTCTGTTGTCTTCCGAGATATCGAATATCCCCGGTATCATGAAGTCTACGGTTTGCGCTTCATCATCTCCGGTAGTGTAAAGGACGGTCAATCCTTCATACTCAAATCGGTATCCGAAGTCCTCATCTACCAACTCCGGCTGGAATCCCAGTTGGTATAAAATCTCTAAAATCTTTTCTTCCATCATAATCTCGTGTCTTTATTTGTTCTTCTGATTATATAGAGTGGTTTTACGTATAATTTATATCAGTGACGTGGCAAAAAACCGACTCTGGCTCTTGATTTATTATCCCAGTCGCGATGCTCCATCCTGTCCTTCAGTTCCTGATAGAGACGGATGTCCTTAGGCGAGACCGATGGTATGGTGGCTTTTGCCACTTCCATCAGTTTCTCGGTGGTCAGAGGCACGGTAATGCCGTCACCATTTCG
>WFLX010035757.1_pt1 | contig 10460 bp, 7 predicted proteins | sample 4967041 | NCBI WGS metagenome assembly WFLX01 (sample SAMN12857096, study PRJNA449069) | gut metagenome | isolation source: stool from male and female vole | host: Microtus ochrogaster | place: USA:Florida | collected 2017
CCATGAAGTACCATGTGGGCACCATGATCGAGATCCCCCGCGCCGCCATCACTGCGGACGAGATCGCCACCGAGGCGGAGTTCTTCTCCTTCGGCACCAACGACCTCACCCAGATGACCTTCGGCTTCTCGCGCGACGACGCTCCCAAGTTCCTCAAGTTCTACAAGGAGCACGGAATCATCAAGACCGATCCCTTCGAAGTGCTTGATCAGGAAGGTGTAGGCCAGCTCGTCCGCATGGGCGTAGAGAAAGGCCGCGCCACCAAGCCCGACCTCAAGGTAGGTATCTGCGGCGAACATGGNGGCGAGCCCTCGTCAGTTAAATTCTGCGCCAAACTCGGCATGAACTATGTGAGCTGCTCACCCTACCGTGTGCCCATCGCCCGCGTAGCTGCCGCCCAGGCCGCCATCGAAGACTGATATTTCTGATCATTTCCCCACTTGCTTAATAGTAGGCGTTGATGCGCTCATCGCGTCAACGCCTACTATTTCCATATTTATGAAAAAAGAAGTCGACAAGGTCAATAATGAGACGTGGATCCATTTGTCGGAAGAGGAGATCAGAATAGGATTTCTATCTCAATGCATCGAGGCAGTGGCTGAAGCTGAGAATTGCGACTATATCGAAATGCTCAGACGAATGGAACAAGTTGATATGACTCAAGGATATATCCTTGCTCACTATAATGTATTACACACCGAAAGCTGGGATCAGGTCGTTTCAGACCTGATACAATTATTACATAAACGCGAAGCCGCCAACTGTGATGGACAAAGATAATATGTTGACAGTCTACCATGGAGGGACAACTGAGATAAGACATCCAAAAGTAGATGCAGGTAGGCCTAATCTTGATTTCGGCTCCGGATTTTATCTTACCGATATATACTCTCAGGCCAAAGACTGGGCTCTGAAAATCAGTGAGGATAGAGACTCGTCACCAATTGTAAATATCTACCATCTCGACAAATGTAAATTCCTTGCAAACTGCAGGCATTTAATCTTTAGAGCGTATGATCAAGAATGGCTCGAGTTTGTCACACAAAGCCGACTCGGCAATTCCCCATGGCTCAATTATGATTATATAGAGGGAGGTGTGGCAGATGATCGTGTTGTCAATACCATCAGGCTGTATATGGGTGGATACATCTCTGCCCAAGAGGCGCTCAAAAGATTACAATACTTTAAGCCCAACAATCAGATCTGCATTCTCAATCAACAAAAAGCCGATAAATATCTTTTATTNNTAGGCTCAGAAAATATTTAGGACTTATGAAGGACNCNCAACGACATACCCTCCATCAGATTCTCACCGCTACACAGACGGGCACAATAGTGTGCCGGATTGCACAGGAGCTTGGAATTTCATCATACGAAGCATTCCGAAGATTCTTTACAAGTAAGACATACTCAAAATTCCGTAAACNGGGATCATTGACAAGTATGCTCGGTGATCCGGCGATCGTTCAGGAGTTTTTAGCCGAATAAAAACATTGATAATCTGATGGGAAGGAGGCGACGGACTATCGGGGCGGCTGCAGGGGCGGCTGCCATTGCTCTCGTCATGAGACTGACGGTTTTTACCGACGACTGCAATCTGTTGATCATGGGCGCAACATTTCTACTGTCATTAGCTCTTATCCTCGTAGCTATCGCTGTGAGCCGCAAACTACGGCGGGAAGCACCGGGCCGATAAACCTCGATCGGGCCGCGACACGCTGCGTGGCAGCGATCACGACCCGACGAACCTTAAATTGTCCTAACGCCTCAAGTCAGTCTACGGATCAGCCTACCAGCTGCCGTGTTCCTTCTTGTGTTCCTTGAAATCGGCAGCGCGGTCACAATCACCGTCATACTGCCATGTTATCGTATCTGTAGTCATCTGACCTCCGCCATTGTCGACCGATGCACACAGCACATTCTCACCATCATCGAGAGTGACGCCGTCGAAAATATAGTGCACATCAGTCGTGCCGCGCCGTGGAGCTCCGAGATCGCGACCGTTGAGCGTCAGATGCGGGATGCCGATGTTTGAATAAACCGTGACCGAGGTCTCTCGGCGCTCGCGCTTGTCGTTGCGCCGCTGGGTCAGGTAGAGCACCGGATCCTTGCTCCAGTTGGCCTTATACCAGTAATAGGAATCCTTCCTGGTCTTGCGGTCAAATGTCATCAGGCCCTTCATATTCCGCGCCTCCACACTCCCGCGCCNCGAGGTGGGCACAGCAAAGTCAAACATATTCCACAGNTATGACGCTACGATCTGCGGATGATNNGCAATGACCGGCCACTNCATCTCGNGAGTCTTGNTNTGGAACGTCNCGGCGANNAAACGGACTGGTCCANTCGAGANCATCANCGAGAATTTCCGTCTGATGAGCGATGTTGGCATCGGCGCCATACTCGCTCAGTATGAGCGGACACCACGGATAGTCGCGCTCTATCTGCTCGATCCAGGGCTCTATATCCTGCAATTTGCGTTCATACCAACCGAAATAGCGGTTCATGCCCTGTATGTCGGCATTGCCGTTGACCGGATGGTCTACCCTGCCNTAGCCGTTGACAGCCACAGTGTAGCGGTCGGGATCCTCAGTCTTGCACANGTCATGGATGCTCTGGGTCAGAGCGGCTGTATAGCCATGCGGATGATANACCTCATTATGGATGCCCCACACATAGATCGAGGGATGATTGAAACTCTGGCGGATGAGCTCCCGCATCTGCTGATGCGCGTTGTCCCATTCCTGACCGGTCACCTGATTGACAAACGGTATCTCGGCCCAGATCACCAGTCCGAGCGAGTCGCAGCGCGAATATATATAGTCCGACTGCTGATAGTGGGCGAAGCGCACTGTCGTCGCGCCTATATCCATGATCTGCTCCAGGTCGAAATCATGTTCGCGGTTGGACAGCGCGCTGCCCAGTCCCCACCAGTCCTGATGCCTTGTCACTCCATACATCGGATATTTCCTGCCGTTGAGATAGAAACCATCTCCGGCCACGATCTCATAGCGGCGCAAACCGAGAGGCTGCACAACCTCATCGACCTTACGGCCATCCTGATACAGACTCGACACTACCCGGTAGAGATACGGATCTTCCCTTCCCTGCCACAGATGAGGCCGGCTGAGCTTGAAATGAGCCACATACGACTGCATACTCTGCGGAGTGATCGAAAAAGAGCGGCTATCTGTCTTCACAAGCCGTCCGTCCATATCGTAGATCGAGTTTTCGAGACGCATGGAGGCAGGAGATGTCTGTCCGTTATCAACCTTGACCTTGACCGCCACCTCAGCTGATTTGTCCGACACATTGCTCTGGGTGATATACACCCCGGGCGAAGCACAATCGTTGACAACGATGGCGCACTTGTCGGTAGTGATGAGCCAAACGGGACGGTAGATGCCGCCATATACGCCAAACAGAACGTGGTTGACCGGAATCACGTCCGGACGCGCCGCATTGTTGGCCTTGACAATAATCTCATTTTCCTCGCCTATCTTCAGCTGCGGCCCGATCTCGCACACAAAAGCTGAGTAAGCTCCGCGATGAGAGCCGGCCAGATAGCCGTTGATNAACACCTCNGCACACGATCCCACGCCCTCAAAGCGCAGAAAGACACGCTTGTCCCTGAGCTCCTCACCGGGCNTAAACCTTTTGCGNTAATACGCCTCACCGGCATAAAACGNCGATGCTTTTTTCTGCATATCGTCGGCATTCCATGTGTGCGGNACAGTCACCTGCTCCCAGTCCGAGTTCCATTTCTGAGCTCCCTTCATAGCGTCGGCCTGAAACGGTCCCTTCTTAAACTCCCATCCCTCGCAGAACGGAGCCACCTGACGAGCCGTCGCGCCCACCGCCACAAAGAGCAGACAGACAAAGAGATTGATTATCCGGTTTCTCATAGTCGTCAATTAAAATGATCAGGTTAACGCATCACGGTAACGGTCGGAATCGCCCGATGCCTCCTCGATCTGCAACTTGATTACAAACGGACCGCCGGGCACCTTGTCGGGCACATTCACATTGTATTCGTTTCGGGCCGTTTCGGTTACCTTTGTCTCCTTTCCTCCTACGAGTGAGGCTTTCACAACTTTCGTGCCCTTGGGNGTCNCGACCGTANGATGACCTNAATACGGCAGATTGAACACCGTCATATACACATCGTCGCCCTTACGGCNTGAGTAGTAGCCCCAAGGCTGCTTTTTCCATCCGGCATAGTCGCAACCGTAGACCGCCTCGCCATACTGCTTCATCCAGCGGCCTATCTCGCCGGCAAGCTGCTTCTCCTCGGGGCGGAAATCGCCGTCGGCCTGCGGACCGAAGTTGACAACCATATTGCCGCCCATCGAAACGGCGTGGACAATACGCTCGATCACCTCCACGGGAGTCTTGACATAACTCAGCGACCAATCCTTATGGTAGCCCCACTGATTCTCGGGAATTGTCATGCAGGCCTCCCAGTCCCAGCGGGTCACACCGAGATCCTTCACCGGATCGGGCAGACGGCGCTCGTAGCCCGACTCATAGTCGCCCATCAGATGGCCGTTGCTGTCGAAGTGGCGCTTGCCATGATCGTCGGCACGAAGACGGCTGTTGACCGTCACGCCGGGGACCAGCTCCTTGAGCATCTTCTCCGCACGGGCTGTCCACCAGCCGTTTTTCTTGATGCTTGCGTCCCATGTGCCGTCAAACCAGAAATCCTTGACCGTAGGATACCGTGTAGCCAGCTCCCTGAGCTGATTGTCGGTAAACTCCAGGAAGCGCGCGAAGGCTGCCTCATCCTCTTCGGTCTTGATGTCGTAGCGGTAGTCGGGATGGCTCCAGTCCATCACCGAGAAATAGAAGTGGACATCGATCCCCTCGTCGTTGAAGGCCTTGACCATCTCGCCGAGGATATCCTTTTTATAAGGTGTGTTTTCAACAGTATATTCGGTGTACTTGCTGGGCCATAGACAGAAGCCTTCGTGGTGCTTGGTTGTGATCTTGACATACTTCACACCCATCTCCTTGGCCATACGTGCCCAAGCCTTGGCATCGAAATTAACAGGATTCCACTGATCCATGAGGCCAAGCCACTCGTCGGCGGGCACCTTAGCCCACGATTTGAGCCATTCGGCCGCTCCGGGATAGACCTTACCATTCCATTCGCCTCCCGGGATAGCATAGAGCCCCCAGTGGATGAATGCACCCAGACGGTTATCGCGAAACCTCTGCATATCGGCATCCTGCCGCTTTCCGAGTCTCTCGGCGCCGTATTTCAGGGGGATCTCCATCTCGGCGGGGAGTGGAGCCGGCTGACGGGTCTGGGCCGTCATGCCGCTGCCTGCCAGCATCAGTCCTGCCAGACAAGATATTATCGTTTTGTTCATCTTGTGTTCAATAACAATTGCAAAGATAGTAATTTACAGACAAAGAGGGTAGAAATCAGGGTGACTCTACCTTGCCACCCTGATATTCCGCACCTTATCGGTTGACACCGAGATTGAACTCGGCCACACCGAATGTCATGCCCGACGAGGGGTAAGACAGGGCGACAACCTTAACATATCTATACTTAAACTCTTGTCCGTTGTTGATATCCACACGCTGCTCGGCGTTGGTCGTTACTTCCGACACATCTACAGGATCCGCATTCAGCTTCGTCCACTTGCTTCCGACAGCCGAGTCTGATCCGGCATAGACGGCATCATCATTGCTGCCGAAGATGTCAAATGTGAGAATACGGTTGTTGGCTGCATTGCGGTGGCTCCACATCACATAAGAAAATGTCTGCTCCTTTGTCATGTCAACCACAAAGTAGTTGATCACATCGGCGTCGGGATTGGCATCGGTACCGTTGGCCGGATCGCCGCCTACCGACAGGATCAGATCGGTCAGCATATCGCCGTAGTCCTGATTGTCGCCGTTCCACCCGCTTGTACCGGGCACACAGCCATAGTTGCCGCGGCCGGGCTTCTCCATACAGAAGTAGGTCAGAGCATTGCCGTCAAACATGTCGGAGGGAGCACCCACGAGAGTGTGGACACCGTTCACGGCCACCTTGTCGGGAATCCAGCTTATGCCGGCAGGGAGATAATTGAAGCCCGAGGGTTCGAGAGCGGCAGCCGTAGTGGCCTTCCATCCGGTGCGGTCGAGATCTACCGGCTGGAAACCGAGCACGGTGACATTGGCTGTGCGTGTGGCGCCGCTACCGTCCTGAGCTGTTATGGTGATCACGGCCGATCCTTCCTTGTCGCCCGAAGTCACTATGCCGTCCTCACTCACTGTGGCTATGCTCTCGTCGGATGAGGAGTAGGTCACATTGCGATTGTAGGCATCGGCAGGGTTAAACGAGATGGTGGATGCAAGATTGAAGGTGCCCTTTTCGCCTCCCCCTTTCTTGATCTGAATATTGGCACCGGCAGCAGTAAGGCTGATATCCTTGACGCGCTTTATGTGATTCGTGATCACAACCACATAGTTTACCGACAGATCATCGACCGTAACCGTCAGGGTGTCGGTGCGGGTCTCGGGGTCGTAGATAGTCTCGCCGCCGCTGAAAACCGTCGGAGTGAGCACATTGTCGACCACGGTGAGCCACTCCGGATGACGCGACGTATAGGTTGCCTGCACGGCGTCCTTAGTCTGAGGCATCGTGAAGATCGTCAGTGGCAGTGTCTCGTTGTCCTGCAATTTGAGCTCCATGTGATTGTTGGTATATGTCGCCTCCTTGATGGTTATAGCGCCGAAGCCCTCCACCTTGTCTTCGCAGGCGCTCAGCATGGGGAGCACTGCAGAGGCAAGCGATGCATATATTATATAGGGAGTTATCTTTTTCATTTCGTGAAATGTTGGCTGTTAGAGATTAGTTTCGGGGTATATCCTGCCATCCGGGGCTCTGGGTCAGGTTGGGGTTGAGGCTCAGCTCCTGAAGCGGAATCGGGAAATAGTAATATTTGTCGTCCCACACAAGGGTGCCGTCTGTGATGCGGCTGGCCTTGGGATAGCCGATGATAAATCCGTCGCCGTCGACAAACACGTCGGTGTTAAGTTTGGCCTGATATGCGAACGCGCTCTTGCGGGTATCCTTGTCCTTGTTGGAGCCATCATAGATAGCCTGCTTCTCGGGAGTGAACTTCATGCCGCGCAGGGGCACCTCCATCAGTCGGCCGGCCTTCCAGCGGATCAGATCCTCACGGCGCAGACCTTCCATCATCATCTCCACACGACGCTCGCGGCGCACCTCACGCAGCAGCGGCGAAACCGTGTAGTCGAGCTTCTCGGCATAGATCTTGTCGAGACGCGGATCGGCAGGGATGGCATTGATGTTCAGGTAGGCCGATGCGGGGAAACCTGCACGCTCGCGGAGCTTGTTGATGGTGATGTCGACAGTGGCCTGATCGAGAGTGCCGAGCTCGGCCTTAGCCTCAGCCAGCATGAGGAGCACCTCGCCGTAGCGGAACATTGTGGCCGACTGGGCCGAGGCCACCATAGGATAATCCTCCGTGTTGGGGGTCCAGTGCTTGATGATGGCATAGCCGGTAANGGTGCTTCGCAGCATCTCGGTCTGGTTGGCCGACGGACAGTTGTAGGTCACGCTCGGATAGTAGATGCCCATGCTCGGATCGAGAGTGCCGGCGGCATAGTCGCCCTTGCGGTCGCGGGTCCACACGGTGATATATTCGCCCGGTTTNACTACAGTCATTTTCAGACGGGGATCGCGGTTGTCGAGCTCGCGCCAGTCGCCGCCATCATATCCCTTGAAGTTGTCATTGTCAGTGATGGGCTTGCCGTCGATGCAGAGGTATTCGTCAAGAAGACCCTTTGTGGCGCCGAAAGAGTATCGACCGGAAGCATTACCGCCCATGATATAGTAGCGGGTGAAAGACGAGGCCAGCTTGTCGCCGTCGTATACACGGGTCAGGATTGCCTCGGTGTTGTTGTCGGCGGTCGGGTTCTGACGGAACGTAAACATCTTCCAGTAAGAATTGTTTGTACCGTCGGCTGCCTTGTCGGCCTCGTTGCGGTAGAGGCGGTAGTTGCGGGGCGAGCTCATTATGGCCTCGCAAGCCTCCACACAGGCATTGAGGAATTTNTTNTCATTACCGGGAACAGCAGGCATCGGAGCCGCATCATTCTTNTGATATTTNCGGAAAGTGCCCTCGAAAAGGCAGAAGCGGGCCTTGAGGAAGTTGGCCATATCGCGGTTGATACGTCCGTCGGCAGCGCCGTCGCTCTTCAGATGCTCCACGGCATAGTCGAGACACCAGAGGATCGAGTCGNCAAGTTGCNCGCGGGGAGTGCGGGCGCTGTAAAGCTCAGGCGANTCTACATTGAGGTCGGTTGTCNGCCAGNGCNCCTCACNCANCACCGAGANCTTNTTGTAATAGTCCCATGCCTTGAAGAAGTAGGCCTCGGCGGCATATTTCTCGATGTCGGCTACCGGGCCAGTGGCCTGGAAGCAGTGGCTCAGGAAATAGTTTACCTTCTTGAGATTGTTCCACTCCCAGCCGGTGGTGGTGCCGCTGTTGGGCACGGTAAAGGAGTTGTCGAGGCGGTTGATGGGGTTGCCGGCTGTGCCGGTGTAGCCTACAAGATTGTCAGAGACAAGGTCGCCGTATGCTATCGGACTGCCCTGGATGCCGTAAGGAGCCCAGGAGTCGTAGGCGTTGCCGCTCTGGTGGCCCGTGATGTAGAGCGGATAGAGCGAGTTGAGATACAGCGGCAGATCGCCGGAGTTTTTAAGGAATGAGCCTTCGGCAAGCTCCTGTATGGGGTCCTGCTGCAGGAAATCGTCGTTACACGATGAGAGCGTCAACGTGGCGGCAGCAAGCCATATCATATATTTTTTCATTGTTGGCTTAGAATGTATGGGAGGGTTGGGGAGATTAGAAGGTTATTTGCGCGCCCACCGCGATGGTCTTTTTCTGCGGATAAGCATCAGTCATCTGGTCGGGATCGAAGATGCCGGGGATATGGGTCAGGGTGAAGAGGTTGTAGGCCGACACATTGAAGCGCAGCTTGTCAACTCCAATCTTATTCATCAGCGCCGACGGAAGTGTGTAGCCCAGTACCATCTGCTTCAGGCGGATATACGACGCATCCATCAGATANCGGTCGCAGGTCGAGGGGGTCTGACCATACATCGGGAACTCGGCATCGGTGTTGTCAGGCTTCCACGANCGCTCCCACATCCACTGNCTGCCGCCGTAGCCGACATTGCCCCAGTAGTGCTGGCTCGAGATCCAGTAGTCGCGCTTGCCGGTGCCCTGGAAGAAGGCATTGAANTCAAAACCGTTCCATGCAGCGTGGAGAGTGAGACCAAACTTGAAGCGCGGAGTGTTGTTGCCGATGATGTGATAGTCGCCTGAGTCGTCGACAGTGCCCGAGCCGGTGCTGATGAAGCCGTCGCCGTTGAGATCCTTGTACCACGACGAACCTGGATAAACCGTGTAGCTGCTGGTGTGAGGACCGTAGAAGACATACTTGTTGCCCACGAGCTCAAGATCCTCGGCCTGAAGAATACCGCCAAACGAGTAGCCCCAGATCTCGCCGACGGTCTTGCCGTTGTAGAGCGACCCGTAGGCCTTGGTCGGATTGGAAGGATAGTTGATCACCTTTGTCACAGCATCCGACAGGTTGAAGCTGACACCGTAGGAAACCTTACCTATGCGGTCGTCCCACTGTATGTCGAGCTCCCAGCCGCGGGCCCGGATCGAGCCGGAGTTTTCGAGAGGTGCGCTTGCACCGAGAAGACTCGGATAAGCCACTGAGCCGGTTGTGAGAATGTCGGTCGTCTTGCGCTCATAGACATCAAACATGATGTTGAGGCGCGAGTTGAACGCTGTCACGTCGAGACCGAGGTTGGTGCTTGCAGCCTTCTCCCAGGTCAGGGTCGGCGACACGAGCGCGGGTGTGTTGACCGAGCTCACGTATGTGCCGTCGATGATGAAGCCGGGCTGTCCGCTGCCCATCACCGCCTGATAAGGATAGTAGTCGCTGGGCTGGCTGCCGAGCTTACCCCACGATGCGCGGATCTTCACATTGTCGACATACGCACGGAGCGATTCAAAGAATTTTTCCTGCGAGATGCGCCATCCGGCTGAGAATGAGGGGAGGAACACAAAGCGGTCGTTGGGAGTGAAGCGCGACGATCCGTCGTAACGTCCGTTGATCTCGAAGAGATAGCGGTTGTCGAAGTTGTAGCTGATACGTCCGAATCCGGCGCGGCTCGTACGCTTCTGTGCTCCGGTCGAGATAGTGTGCAGGGTGATATCCTCAGCTGCCGAGGGCTTGAGGACATCGGCCGAGAACAGACGCTTCAGGCTGACGCTGAGCGATGTGTAGTGAACATAATCCTGACTGTAACCGAGAATAGCGGCAATATTGTGTTTGCCGAATTTCTGATTGTAGTCGAGATAGGCATTGATCAGATAAGTGCTTGTGTTGGTTTTGGAAATTGAACCTGTGTTACCGTCGTT
>WFLX010262724.1_pt1 | contig 10460 bp, 4 predicted proteins | sample 4967041 | NCBI WGS metagenome assembly WFLX01 (sample SAMN12857096, study PRJNA449069) | gut metagenome | isolation source: stool from male and female vole | host: Microtus ochrogaster | place: USA:Florida | collected 2017
TATGTTAACAAACTCAAGACAATCAAACGGTCAATGTATGGGAGAGCGAAGCTGAATTTACTTAGGATAAAAATGGTGAGATCCGCCTTTTCTTTCAACTAAATTGAAGAAGAACCCAAAAGACACAAAAAAAGCGACTCCCGAAGGAATCGCCTTATGTTTTTTGTCGAAAGTTGAATTAGAAAGATGCCGGTGAGAAAATGCCGGCGCGGGGATGATCCGGCGGCAAGTTCGGTGTCAAATCCGGATTACGCTCAGGCTGCCATGTGCGGATATGTATTAGCGGCTTCTCCGGATCATTGAAATCAACAAACAAGAATAGATACCCCTGGTCGCCATACGTCTGCGACACATAGTCCTGTTTCAACTGCAGCGCATAGGTCTCACCACCTACTCCCGAACGCTCCACATCCGTATCTGAGAATCGGAGATTGATGAATTCCTGGCTTGCAAAGCAACGTCGCAACTGGTCCATATACTCCTTCTTTGTCTTCTGAGTATACACCACATGCTCCTTCTGCGCAAGACCAAAACCCTCTGCACCCGGCACCTTCTCCAATTTCTGAGTGACGTGCCCCACGATGATGACAGCGTCATCATCAAATATGCTCTCGATATAGTCTTGCATTCCAAGGGCAAAAGCAGTGCGATANTTCTCAAGGAAGTTGACAAGCACCATCTTCTTATCATCGGTCCAAGCCGCACCCTCCTTTGCAAAGATATCCTTACGGGCGATGCTGCCAAGACCGAAGCCAAGGCTCACGAGTTTGAAATCATCGTTGAAAGTGAAAGTCACATCCTCAGTAAACTGTCGCCCCTTGCTGAAAGTGAACGACATCGGCACCGACCGGCACATCACCTCATCACGGAAAGGATAGAACTCATACGTGTCGCGTGTTGCCTTACCAAGAATCTTCACTTTGCCATATTTCATAAGCCGCTCAAACATCATCCACCCCTCAGGAGTGCAGATATCCTTCACATCATCATATTTCTTATTGTTGATAGCCCATATGATCTTCTCCATCAGTCCAGTATAGGGAGAAACCTCCTCACTGTTCATCTCCATGATTCCCTCATGCGCACCGGCAGAAATCTGCTCCTGGAAAGCTTTCGCCTCCTTTTTATCTGCTTTCAGGGCTTTCTTCGCGCTATTGAGTGAGAATTCATTTGCCACCAAGCCCGCTCCTTTGAATGAATCCAGAAGAGGCTTTAGTTCCGCATTCGCATGATTCTCATTTTTAAATAGATATTCCACATAAAGTTTCAGAGGCTTCATTGGCACATCGGGTGTAAGTTCCAACAATGCCATTCCATCGCGGGCTGTAATCAAAGGAGAGAAGCCAGCTTCGATGCCATATTTGAATGTGCAGGTTGTAGCTGGTTTCCCATCATATCTCACATTAAGTTCTACAAGTTTTGTGCCATTTTCTGCGTCATCCTCATCATCACTTACAGATGCAATTCCGAAACTGACCTTATTCACGATATTGCGCATCGCTTCAGGAATCCATATTTCGAGAATCTCGTCTTCACCATCGATACGCTCCTTGACTTCGGACGCATTCGGAACGCTCTGGAGAAGCACATACGCGCGATATAGATAACGCAGCGCATCGTCTACCTTGCCATTGTCGCGGGCCTTGATGCCCTGGCGGGCATAGTCAGCCACATTGCGGCGTCGGCGGTCTTGCATCTTCCTTACGTTCTCGCGCGGCATATAGACAAACCGCTCGAAATCTGGAGCACCTCCAAGTGCTATCACTTGCACTCCTTCCACAGAGGCCGGAGTGGTGTAGCTCTCTACAACAGAAGTAAACTGTTCGGTAGTCACCATAGTGCCGTCGGCTTGCATGACATCGGTGGCAGTTCCTGAGCTATGCCCCGACACTGTCTGCGAAATTGACTTGATCATGTCGTAGACAGCAGCGTTGTAGGCTTCCTCTGGATCTCCTCCAAAACCATGTCCAAATATATAAAGGTCGGGATACTTTTTGATCTCCTCAGCCCTCTTCTGCTCAGGAGTCTCCTTTGGCTTTGCCGCTTGAAGAGTTGTCGATAACCCTATCATAATAAGCGACAATATTAAAGAAATTTTTCTTATCATTATTTATGAATAGTTTGTTTCTCGTTAATTGATGCCTACTTGTAGTGCTTGTCGATTGAGGGGTTGGATTGCCTCATCGATGGCATAATCATTCCAATTTGGCTTCCTAAATAGGTAGGGTCCGCACTAAAATATCTTTTACCTTCTGAGTTATAGTAACTTCCACTTACTTCTGAATTGGCAGCAATGGTCACGCTCTCGTGTCCCGGATATTGAACAAGCATGCAAGGAAGATGGAAGATATTCCAAACAAGATAGGAGAAGAAAATGGCTCGGTCCTCACAGTCATTGCGGTCCCAGAGGAAGTTTTCTTCAAAGAAGTATGGTTTTTCAAATCCATGGTTATTCTGATCAGTAGCATATTCAAACCCATAGTGACAGAGCGACATGAGGGTGTTGATCGCTTGGGTTTCTGACATACCTTGAATTTGAAATTTCAGTTGGTCTATTATGTCTTGGCGTAAGCCTTGGTCTATCCAAGAAGAAGCAAAGTCCCCCATTGGCATCTGCGGATAGTGATGAAGGAGTTTCTTAAGATTCTCATTGACAACCCCTTTAAGCGAGATGGCATTGTTGGAGATCTCGAAATCTTTTGGCTTAAATGGGAGGCTGAGGCCAGTCAGACGAAGGTCTGACGACTGCCCTTTGGCATCATCAGGAAGAATACAGGTGCGGAATGAGCCATATGATGGAATTTCTGAGTCTTCGAGATCTGCAGGATTCATCACATAGTATTTTCTTCCATCGATAGTCATTGCCATCAGCCCATAGACTGTTTGCTGGTCGAATGGGAGCATTACGCAGAAGAGATTGTTGTTGAATTGGGTCAGACGCACGTCATATCCCATATTTGTCATCAGGAAGTGGACTGCCGCCATTCTCGCCTGCTGGTTGCAGTCATTAAATTTTTGGTTGACATATGCCTCCGTCAAGCGATAGGTGAGATAGCCGTTGAGCCCAAGCTGCTGGGCGAGTCCGAAAAGTTGTCGGGCAGTCTCTACTCCTCCTTTTTGCGACGACATATTTCTCCAGCTGTTGCCTGTCTCGCTGATAGACTCAATATCATTCTCAATAGCAAAGTCTATTTGCGGAAGATATGCATCCATGCCATAGAAATGAAACTTATATTTCGCCTTGCGTTCTTTTTTGGCGGTAGTGTAGGATTCTCCGAGATTCCTGATTGCAGACTCCCCCGGAGACGGGGCCTTTGCCTGACCTGGCAAGGTACCGAATGCGAAATTAGGATTGGGAAGACGGCGTGCGGCAATCTCATAGTTACTTTTGCCTTTAGACTGTAGCTCTTTCTTCAATACATTGGCTATTCCTGACCCTTTTGAATCTGTATTGGAGAAATCCTCAACCGACATATAGTTGCCTTGAAAGGCATTCGGAAGGCAAGTTGCTAAGTTGTTGGTCTCCAATGTTTCTACAGTCGCCTCGTAGACCGGAAGTGACTCCGGCTTTTGTTGGGAGTATGGACTTTCCGGCTCCATTATTGGCTCGAATTCATGCCACTCCCCGTCGAGGAAATCCGCATAATGCTCAAGAATGCGCGACTTGAACGTTTGGAAGTCGCTCAATATCTGCTCCCGGAATTTATTAAATTTCTGAGAGCTGGACTGAGATTTCCCGGGAATCCAGCTCAGAGTCAGTAGTAAAGTGAGTAAGATTATGCCTTTATGCATAGGTCAATATTTTTAAAAAATTAGTTATTTGGATGGTGTCGGATTATCTCCGCTGTCAGGGTATTTCCCCGTTGTGGTGAAGGGTATGCTGACAGAGCCATAATAAGTAGAGCCATTCTCATCTCTCACATATCCACGCACCTCATAATTAGTGGCAGGATCAAGCCCTGTGAGGTCGAAGCTGGCTGTGCCATAATGTTCATAGTAGACCGTTGAGGTCATGCTATCCCAACTTCCGGAATTCTCAATCCTCCATTCCAGACCGGTCTCCACAATCGCAACGAATGGGGAATGGAAATTAAACATTACAGTCGCAAACGTCTGTCCCCAGCCATCCACAATCCAGGGTTTGCTGACAGCCGGAAGTCCAATGGTTTCATTGGGTGCCTGTCTTACGGTCACTGTCAATCCCTTGTAGTTGGTATTGGTGGGAGTGAACTGTATCGTTCCGGTGCGTTCAGTTCCTGTAGTGTTAGGCAAAATAGTGGCAATTGTCTCTTCTCTTTGCGAGCTTCCTTCTCCCGATTTAGGGGAGAATGTGATCCAGTCGTCGGCAGAAGCCACTGTCCATCCGCTTAGGGAAAGCACTCCATAGCGAATTTGTGCTCCCTCGGAAGGAATTATCTGGGTCTCTGCCGGGGATACGTCAAAAGTATAATCCGACTTGATTTGGGAGATTTCCACGGAGTATGACCCAACATCACCATCGGCTCGGAGGTTGAGGTAAGCCTTTCGGTCTACTGCCGTACGATTGTCAGTCACACTCAGGTAGAAAGTAGCCACACCGTTGCCGTAGTATCTAATGTTGTCGAGAGCATGCATTTCGCCGCTCTCGCGAGTGAGAGTGACAAACTCAGTGGGATTCTCACCCTCGTAGCTCACGTTCAGTGTCCAATCAAGATTGGAGTTGACTGTCATCTTCACTCGCTCGTTGCCTTGTGGACTGAATGGCGCAAGCGAGGAGGGACTGAGCTGCACTGAACTCACCTCCTGGTTGACAGTTATGACAATGCTGCTGTTTTGCACATTTTCCAGTTTATTCCCTTCCGCATCTATCATGTAGACAGTTACAGAGCAGGTGCGGTTAGCGAGCATGTTGTCACGAAGTACGATTGAGAATGGCTCATTGCCACGTCCGCTCACCTTGTCGACGCTGCACCATCCTCCCTCGCAGTTCAACTCCACTTTCCATAGGGTATTGCTTTCCACCTGAATTTCATTCGTAGATGGAGCGGCACCGAAATTCATAGTGAAGGCTCCATCGTGGCCATCTATTGTCAGCGTGCGGTCGCCCACTGTAGGCATCAGGTCAGGATCGAGGTTGTTGCTGCATCCGGATATTCCGAGCAGCAGCATCACTGACATAATAGTCAAATAAATATATCTTGTATTCATCGTTGCCATTATATTAAAGTGAAATTGAAACTCCTATCGAACCCTTGAAGCCGCCCCGTGGCATGCCCCCCTGCTTGAATACATCGACAATGTCACCCTTGGCCGACACCGGAATAGCATATTCTGGACAGACGAAGAATCCTACATGCTGTATCGGATGGTAGGAGAATCTTGCTCCTATCGTCACGCAAGGTTGTGTAAACCCATTGCCGGGATTGCTCTTGTCTTTAGCCCAGAGACGCTGTGCCATGAAGCCCACCTGAGGAGTGAAACCAAAACGCTCTGCAAAACTCAACTGATAGCCTGCGCGGACAGCCATCTCATCAAGCCTGTAGGTCTGGCTTCCCACCATCACATGGTCTTCGCGGTCAAACCATTCCACCTCCTTGCTGCGCCCGATGCCGAGATTATAACTCAGTTCAAGATTGACATTCTCGTAGTAGCCTCCGAGTGTAAACCCTACAGAGGGCTTACCACTTGCCGCAAAGGAGACGGCGGCATAGCCGGTGGTCTTCTTTACATACTGGATTTTCTCAAGGCGGATGGTGTCACGAAGTGTCTCGCCACGCTCGATTCGGAATTTTAGGCTTTGCGGATAATAACCCTTCTTTGAGAAATCATATTCATAGCGTGCCACAGGGAGTTGCAAAGTAGGCACGAGTTCCACTATTGAATCTCCTTCCATCACAGTCACACCATATGTGGGCTCTGTGACGAGTTCAAGATAACCGAGGTGTGCCACGGGAGGAGTGGCAGTCACTGTCTTTGTCTTGCCTGCCTCAACAGTGAATGTGGTGGTCTGATCCTCGTGGTCAGGAAGTTTGGCTGTGACCACATAGTTCCCAGCCTTAAGGTGCTTGTGGAGTGAGCCTACACCTTCACGGTTGTTCTGAAACCAGAGTTCAGCGCCATCTGCCACCTCGATGTTAACATCTCCAAACTTCAGGTTCTCATCCTCCATCTGCAAGGTGAACTGATTGCCACCGTCTGCCCTTAGTGTTACTATATCTTCAAAGAGGAGCGACCCGAGTTCAGCGCGAACAATGTGCGACCCAAGCGGCATGTGCATATTGACAGGAGACTTTCCTTGTGGCTCGCCATCGACCGTGATTTCGGCGCCCGGTGTAGATGCAATGAGCGCGATGTCGCGTCCCTCTACATTGAGGACTACGCTGTAGGTCTTGCCAGCTTCTGCCTCCATGCCGTCAAACCATATGATGGTCGGACCATACTTTGGATGGTTGACTATCAATTTTTGAGTACGCTCCGGCACATATACCCAAACCTCGCCGGGGCCGGCCTGCTTGCGACTGAGAATCTGGAACAGGCCCGCATCAAAACCAAGCACATCGTTTTGGAATGGAGTGTAGATCTTGATGAGGGCAGCACGTTTGCCGCTGTTCTCGTCGATCACTTCTGTATCCTTCAGGCGTGCCGTCATCTCGTTGGTCAACTTGAAGTCCCGATAATCGAGATTTTGAGCTGCTATGGGCAAGGTCCCCAAGAGGACCCCTGCCAGGACAGCAATATTTAAAAACTTCATTTTCTTCAGATATTTGGGTTATATTTATTTTACCATTACTTTGACTCCTTCGCAGATATAAAGTCCGCGGGTCAGTCCCTCTACTGTGGCGCTTTCCCCCGTATTAAGGTTGAGGATCCGTATAGTGACTCCATCAGGAGTGACGATAGCCACTTTGCAGTCTTGGCTGCTGCTCACACGGATAGCACCGGGAGCAGGAGTCTCCACGACTATGCCGGATGCATCAGATGCCGGAGTCTGCACTCCACTCCAGTCTCCAAAGACAGGGATCTGCTTTGGAAGATTTTCGCCACGCAGATATGCTCCGAATGGGAGAGTGGTGTCTTCCTCGACGAACGCACTGCCAAGCCAATCGCGGTTTGCTGTAAGGTTGACGTTAAGCGAGCGTATCCCGGTCTCTTCAACGGGCATGAAGGTGCCTACAAACTCTATGCCATCTATCCACATGTCTGCTTTTGGAGTCAACTTTTCAGGGTATAGGGTTACGTTTTCTGTTGCAAAGGTGACTACTCCCGGAATATTGTAGTAGTAGACATACTCTTCGTTGTTTGGCATGGATATGATATAGGGTGTTCCCGCCTTTAGGGAGGAAGAGGCTATCCATCCATCTTCTGTGGCATTGTAGAGCCAGAATGGGATGACGTTGTCCTCCGGACCCTGCCATAATGAGAAAGGCACTATATCTCCCGCCATCTCATGCCGGATGCTTGTGGCGTCGAATGGAAGTGTGAGTGTCTCCCATCCTGCACATTCTTTGATCACTGTGGGCAAAGTGAAATCCTTTATAAGCGAAATATTCTCCACATAAATTGGCATATGCACTCCGAAAGGATAACCGGGCTGAAGGGTGATTTGCTTTGCATATCCTCTCACTCCAATACCTTCTGGATCGGTAGGCGTGTTCCCTCCAATGTAGGGATGGGTGACAACATTGATTGCATCTGTTGGGGCCATGCTTTCGTCAAATACCCAAAGAAGGATGTTGGGATTGCCGGCTTCTGTAAGTCGTCCCTCTGGCATCTTCTCGTTGGTGATGCCCCACATCACAGTTGTGAGCCTCTTAATTCCTTTCAGCATTCCCTGGGGAATACTGTAAGCGAAAAGGGTCTCGATAGGGGAGTTGGCGAAGACACTGTCGCAAGGTTCTGTGGTAGTGAAGTTTGGCGCAAAATGAAGTGCTGTGAGATTAGGAAGAAATCCAAGGAACTCAAGATCTTCTTTCTCTATTGTTCCTCCATTGATATAAAGATAGGTGTAGTCTTCCAGATTGCTGCCCCAAGTTCTGAAACCTTCGGATATGCGATGTCCGTTTCTTGCGGCTGCTTCTCTGCCAGTGTTATAATAGTCGATATCCATTGCAATGGAGTCACTGCGGAATGCGTAGTTTGAGGTCATGACTGCTGTCAGGCGTGCCATATATGTGACATCCATTGAGTGATTTCCGATGCCACCCTGGCGGTAGACATTGTCCATGAATATGCTTGCATTCGCTACTGTCGGGTTCGGTTCTTCATCTGCAGGTCCGTAATACACTGCGTGTCCGTCGTAATCCACTTTCGGAGGAAGATGGAACACCAATTCGTCTGAGACAGTGTCTGAGTCATAGCGGTCTTCATTTGAGGCAATTGACGTGGCTTCAAAAAATCTCATATCAGACACTACATCGATTGAGTCGATGCTGTTGCAGATTATTTCTGATCCATCTATCTTCACAAGTAATTTTGTGCTGTCAGGATTCTCCAGATAGATTCTGCGTCCCTTGAAATCCTTCGTGATGGTGGGTTGGGTCTCCTTCCAGTCGGCAAGGACAAAACTGAAAGTCTCTTCCCCTGAATCGTAGAATCCGCTTCTGGTGGCGATGAATCTTACAGTGCAGTCCTCTTTCATAGGGATTGGTGCATTATATAGTGCGGAAGATGATATCGGACTATCTCCATTCACTGTATAGTGGATCTCTGCATTTTCATCTACACATGCCAATGTCAATGCATGCTTTCCGTATGAGGCGGTCGGATTCGGAACAAAGTGACTTCCATACACGAAGGTATAACTGATTGTATCAGATGGCTCATAATGATCCTTGAATCCTCTGGCTAATACTTTGCGATTTTCTGTAAGACGCAGCGGTTCGGTATATAGAGTTGCAGAATCCGTAGGCATCGTGCCGTCTGTAGTGTATCGGATTGAAGCCCCAGGTGTAGATACTTCAATGGTAAGGGCAAGATTGGAATAAGAGAAAGTTGGAGAGGCCACCTTGAATCCTTCCGTCACATACTCTCCTATCGGAGAATCATAATAATTAGGATGGACTGTATATGCCCTTACGGTAAAGTTGCCGTCAAGGGTCAGTGGCTCAGAGTAGACAGTGCTTGTGGTATCCGGGTCCGTTCCATCAAGGGTGTAACGCACATCTCCTCCGCTTACCGAGGGGATTATCACCAACTTCCCTTCATCATTCATCATGAAAGTCGGAGCAGGGATAGTATAGTCGGCTTTCCGGAATACGAAAATGTTGATCGGGGAGTCTGTCAGACCCTCCTTGCTTGCATAAGCCTTGATGCGGCAATTCTCTTCCGGCTCGAATGGAGCAGTATAGACAGTGCTTTCCTCATTCGGGTCGGTAAAATCGGTAGTATATCGTATTATCGCACCGGGAGTTTCATTCGTGATCTTAAGCTTAAGATTCTCAAAAGTAAAGATTGGTATCCCGGTTTTATATGCCGTCACCTGATAGCTGACCACCGGAGAATCTTCCATTCCTTCTTTGAAAGCAATAGCCTTCACCAGAAGGTTGCTTCCTACAAACACAGGTTCTGTATAGACACGACTCGCAGCGGTCGGAGTCGAGCCATCCAAGGTATAATGGATAGTCGCGCCGGGAGTCTCACATAGAATCTGTACATGAGTATCGTCATACATACCCATGCGGGGCCAAAGCACCATATTTTCCGCAATTGAGCCGCCTGGGTCTGGCGTACCCGGCTCACCCGGACTGGACGGATCATAATTATATGTGTAATTGGCTGTCAGTGTGACATGACGATCCGGCATTGTATAGGTAAACTGTGAGGATTCCGAAACAACATCACCATACTCATCCGTCCAATTCACAAAATGGAAGTAAGTATTGGTAGTTGCCCTTACAGTGAAACTTTCTCCTACGCGATGGCTTCCAGCCCCGGAGAGGGAACCTGCACCTTCAAGATTAGTCTTAAGAGTAAGAGTTTTAGGGAATGAAGGGGTGCTTGGTTCTGCAGGACTCGACGGATTATAGGCAAAGTTAGCAACAAGAACCCGGTCTCCCTTAGGCACAGTATACTGCAGCGTTGAGGAAGTGCCTAATTCAATACCTTCGCACGTCCAGTTGACAAAACTATAATTTGAATGTGCATGTGCGGTGAAAGAATGAGAAGTACCAACTTCATATTCGCCGGCAGACCCGGAAGATACATATCCTCCATCAGCAGGATTCATTTGAAAACTGATATAGGAGACATCCTTGAATTCCGGAGTCAACGGTTCCGCAGGCGACGAGGGGTCATATTCGAAGCGTGCTATAAGATCTACGTTCTTAGCTGGCATGGTGTAGGTGAAACTCGATGTTGTGGAGACTACGGTTCCATCTTCATCCTCCCAGCCTATAAAGCGATATCCGGTGGAGGTAGAGACACGCATATTTACATTGCTTCCGAAAGCATGCGTCCCCGTACCGTAAATGCTATCGCCTCCG
>WFLX010005537.1_pt1 | contig 10458 bp, 5 predicted proteins | sample 4967041 | NCBI WGS metagenome assembly WFLX01 (sample SAMN12857096, study PRJNA449069) | gut metagenome | isolation source: stool from male and female vole | host: Microtus ochrogaster | place: USA:Florida | collected 2017
CATTTCATGCCGGTACCGGTATAGGAATCCCCTACGGCAATTCAAAGATACTTCCGTTTGAGAAACGTTTCTACGCCGGCGGCGCCAACGGTGTACGCGGCTGGGGCGTCCGCACGCTCGGTCCCGGCAGCTACGACTCAAAAAATTCAGTGACCGGATTTATAAATCAGTGCGGTGACATACGCCTCGACCTGAGCATGGAATACCGTGCGAAGTTGTTCTGGGTACTCGAAGGCGCACTCTTCATCGATGGAGGCAATATATGGACCATCCGCAACTACGAGAATCAGCCAGGCGGCGTGTTCAGGTTCAATAAGTTCTACCAGCAGATCGCGGCTGCCTATGGAGCCGGCATACGTTTTGACTTCACATACTTCCTGCTGCGTCTTGATCTCGGTGTGAAGGCNTATAATCCGGCACAGAATCAGGAACGCTGGCCGCTTATACATCCACGCTGGGGCCGCGACACCACACTGCATTTCTCAGTCGGATATCCTTTCTGACATATTTATACACACATATCAATAATATGAAACAGCTTGTTATATTTGATCTCGACGGTACCTTGCTTAACTCTATCGCCGATCTCGGTATGGCGACCAATTATGCACTCGAAAAAATGGGATTTTCAGGCCATCCCATCAACGCCTATCAGCAGATGGTCGGCAACGGTGTGACCAAACTTCTTCAGCGCGCGCTGCCGGCAGGCAATGACAATCCCGAGCAGATTGAAAAACTGCGCACATACTTCACCGAGTATTACAATGTCCACGGCATCGACCATACGAAGCCGTATCCCGGCATCATGGAGCTGCTCAAGAACCTCCGTAAGCGCGACGTAAAGTTAGCCGTGGCAAGCAATAAATATCAGGCGNCGGNNACACGTCTCATCGGNCANTATTTCCCCGACATTGAATGGGCGGCGGTAGAAGGCCAGAAAGAGGATGTCCCCACCAAGCCTGATCCTTCGATAGTATTTGAGATACTGACAAAATCGCCTACCCCGAAAGCCGAAGTCCTGTATGTGGGCGATTCAGGCGTTGACATCGAGACTGCCCGGCGCGCATGCGTCGATTCTGTGGGTGTGACCTGGGGATTCCGACCGGTTTCGGAGCTGAAAGCGGCTCATGCCGACCATATCATCAGTGATCCGGGAGATATTCTTGATTTAGTTATGCGATAATGTTTAAAAAAGTCGTAACTTTGTACCCCGAATTTTAACCATTATCTATGGATTGGCTTCAACAACTGCTTTCACCGGGTAATATGGCGCTTGCAAGCACTATTTTACTCTATTCATTCGTAATCGCGGCAGGAGTTTTCTTAGGGAAGCTCAAGATAGGAGGTGTATCACTTGGTGTGACGTTTGTACTGTTTGTAGGTCTTATCATGGGCCACTTCGGCTACAAGGTCAACGGTGAAGTGCTTCACTTTATCCGCGAATTCGGTCTTATCTTATTTATTTTCTCAATTGGTCTTCAGGTAGGACCCGGTTTCTTCTCTTCATTCAAGGAAGGAGGCGTAAGGCTCAACATGCTTGCTGCACTGATAGTGCTGCTGAACGTGATTATCGTAGTGAGCATATTCTTTATCGACGGCAACACTTCAATAACCGCTCTTGTCGGTGTGATGTCGGGAGCCGTCACCAATACCCCCGGTCTTGGTGCCGCCCAGCAGGCCATACTTCAGGTCCACAACGANGCCTACAACCTCTCGGAAGAGATGGCTATGGGATATGCGGCCGCCTACCCGCTCGGTGTCGTGGGTATAATACTCACGATGTTTATCATCCGCGCACTGTTCCGCGTAAAGATGGACAAGGAGATAAAGCAGATCGAGGAGGATATGGACAACAGTCAGCTGGCTCCGCACATCGTCACATTCGAGGTAACCAATCCTCTTATCGACGGGCTGAATCTGATGCAACTCCACGAGATCATCACCTCCAACTTCGTTGTATCGCGCGTGAAGGATAAGGATGACAATGTCATCATACCTAATTCCCAGACAGTGCTCCACCTCGGCGACAAGCTGTACATGGTGATGTCAGCTCAGGATGAACACCGCTTCAGCGCCGTGATCGGTCCGGAAGTTGAAATGGACTGGGAGGCTACACAGAGCCCTATCGTATCACGCCGAATAGTGATCACNAAGAGCCAGTACAACGGTGTGCCCGTAGGTTCGCTNCGTCTGCGCACNGGATATAACCTGAACGCNACCCGCGTCAACCGTGCCGGTGTCGATCTTCTCGCCTCTCCGGGTCTGCGCCTTCAGGTCGGTGACCGCATGACAGTAGTGGGCCAGATCGCTGACATCAACCGTCTGAGCGAAAAACTCGGNAACTCGATGAAGCGCCTCAACGAGCCTAACATGATCACACTGTTTGTGGGCATATTCCTCGGTATACTCGTCGGCTCTATTCCTATCGCATTCCCCGGTGTGAGCGTACCGATGAAACTCGGTCTTGCAGGTGGTCCGCTGGTAGTGGCTATCCTCATAAGCCGTTTCGGCTACAAAATCAAGCTCGTCACCTATACATCATCATCAGCATCCCTGCTGATGCGTGAGATCGGTATATGCCTCTTCCTCGCCTCGGTCGGTATAGCTTCAGGAGCCGGATTTGCATCTACGGTATTCAATGCCACCGGTATGATGTGGGTACTTTGGGGCTTCATCATCACTGTTGTTCCGTTGATTATCGTCGGCAGCATAGCACGCGGAGTTTACAAGATCAACATGCTTACCATCATGGGACTCTTCGGAGGCAGCATGACNGATCCNCCCGCACTTGCCTACGCCAACAACAGTACCGGCAACGATGCTCCGGCAGTAGCCTACTCTACGGTATATCCGTTGACAATGTTCCTACGAGTCGTGGCTGCGCAGATTCTTGTACTGTGTCTCGCATAACGGTCACTGCAGAATACAGCAACGGTCACATTCCTTTTTGGAATGTGACCGTTGTATTTTTATCCATGAGATCAGTTACGCAAATTCACGCAGCTTCTGCTCGAGATCCTCGGCGGTATGCACACCGGCAGCCCTCCATTTGACCTCGCCGTCCTTGAATATGATAAGTGTAGGTACTGACTGTACGCGGTATACGCCTGACAGCTCCTGATTCTTATCAACATCTACTTTTACAATCTTCACATCATCACCCATCTTGGCCTTAAGCTGCTCAAGNATCGNGTGCATCATCTTACACGGGCCACACCATGTTGCATAGAAGTCAACCAGAGTGGGCTTGCTATCCTTAATGATATCAGTAAATTCACTCATAATCGTATATTTTTTAGTTTACATTGTTTCAATATAATAAACGCCATTCACCCCCTAACGGTTCATTCGTAATCTTTGCTGATATAATTTTTTCTTTGTATCTTTGTCAGTTGAAAAAGCATTACAGTTTTACACATGGCCAGCATTAACTTAAAAGGCATGGGAGTGGCGCTTGTCACCCCTTTTAAAACAGATAAATCGATAGATTTTGACGCACTTGCACGCCTGTTGGAATATCAGATTAAAAATGGTGTCGACTACATGGTAGTGCTCGGCACCACTGCCGAAACCCCTACCCTCACTACCGCTGAGCGGAAACAGGTGCGGGAATTTGTCGCAGAACGAGTGGCTGACCGCATACCGCTGGTACTCGGTGTGGGAGGCAACAACACTATGGGTGTTGTAGAAGAGCTCAATACGNTCGACCTTACTCCATTCAGCGCTATTCTGTCGGTAGTCCCCTACTACAACAAGCCCTCGCAGGAAGGAATTTATCAGCANTACAAGACNATNGCCGAAGCATCTCCGCTGCCGGTCATCCTGTACAATGTGCCGGGACGTACCGGAGTCAACATGACGGCTGCCACTACACTGCGTCTTGCAAAGGACTTCCCCAACATCATCGGCATCAAGGAAGCATCCGGCAATATTTCCCAGATGGACGACATCATCAAGAACAAGCCGGAGGAATTCATGGTGATTTCCGGTGACGACGGTATTACCTTCCCTCTCATCACTCTTGGTGCGGTAGGCGTGATCTCGGTCATAGGCAATGCATTCCCGCGTGAGTTCTCACGCATGGTGCGCATGGCCCTTCAGGGCGATTACACCCGCGCGCTACTCATCCATCACCGTTTTACTGAATTATTCAGCCTCCTCTTTGTCGATGGCAATCCTGCCGGCGTAAAGTGTCTGCTGCATGCCATGGGCTTTATTGAGAATGAGCTCCGTCTGCCGCTCGTTCCTACACGTATCACCACCTATGAGCAGATACGCCGAGTGCTTGAAAGCCTGAGCTAAAGCTTTATTACGTATACAGANAGGGCCTGACGGAAATCCGCCAGGCCCTGTTTGTATATTCATTACCGGCAGGTATTACATCACCAGCAATACCGCATGATATACTACCCACGCTACCAGCCAGGCAACTATCGTATTATATACAACCGAAAANGCNCCGTAACGCCAGGATCNTGTCTCCCGCACGATAGCCACAACAGTCGCCATGCACGGGAAATACAGCAGTACAAATACCATNAGGCTTAACGCNGACGCCGGAGTAAAGTCGGGACGTCCGGTAACAGGATTGGGCTGTGTGAGACGGGACGACAACGAGGCGTCGTCATAATTCTCATCACCGGTATAAAGTACGCCGAGTGTCGACACCACAATCTCTTTGGCCGGAGCACCTGCAATGGCTGCTACGGTAGCACGCCATTTGAAACCGAGCGGCTCCATTACAGGATTGACCGCCTTGCCTATCATCTCCAGATAGGAGTCACGCGAAGGGTCTATACGCGAGTCATCGTAATCATTCGCAGCTATATATTGAGGCGTTGATGACTGCTCGTTGTGAAGAGGGAAATAATTCAGCGCCCATACTATGATACTTGCAAGCAGAATTATACCGCCCATTTTTTTGAGATATTGCTCACCTTTACCCCACATGTGGCGTAAAGATGCCTTCATCGTCGGCACACGATAAGGCGGGAGTTCCATTACAAACGGCGTCTCATCGACTTTAAACATAAATCGTCGCAACAGACGTGCAGTCACCACGGCAACCGCAATGCCGAGAGCATACAAACCCAGGAATACAAAACTTGCGTATGCGCTGAAGAATGTACCGATGAGCAATACATATACCGGCAGACGTGCCGTACACGACATGAACGGATTAATCAGTATGGTGATTATGCGGCTGCTGCGGCTCTCAATGGCACGGGCCGACATAATTGCAGGCACATTGCAGCCAAAGCCCATCACAAGCGGAATAAACGACTTGCCGTGGAGTCCGACCTTGTGCATTATACGGTCCATGATAAAGGCAGCACGGGCCATATATCCCGAATCCTCCATAAACGAGATAAAGAAATACAGGATCAGGATATTGGGAAGGAACACGATAACTCCTCCCACACCTCCTATTATACCGTCGGCGATCAGGTCTTTCAACGGTCCTTCAGGCATCGTGGTCTTTACCACGTGACCGATCCAGTCGACAAGCGCCTCAATCCATTCCATAGGATAAGCTCCTACCTCAAAAGTACACCAGAACATGAACAGCATGATGGCCATGAAAAGCGGGAAGCCGAATATGCGGCTGGTGACGAATTTGTCGATTATATGGGTGGCCTTTTCCGTCTCACTGTTTCGCTTGCTGAGGGTCTCGGCAAGCGCACCGTCTACAAATCCGTATTTTTCGCTTGCGATAAGCGAGGTTATATCATCATTCGTGTCATGTTCCACTCTTGCTATCTCCTCGTCGCGGGCTATGCTCATCTCCTTATAGTCNGGCGATACTTTCAGCATATCCTCCACTTCCTTATCGCGTTCAAGCATTTTAATAGCCATATAACGCGGCGAGAAGTGCGCGCCGACAATCTTATCGGCCTTGATCATATTCTTGATCCTGGTTACCGACGGCTCAAGCTCAGGCCCGAGATTTACATGAATATGTCTTACAGCCTTGTCCTGTCCTTCAAACACACGTATCACCGTATCAAACAGTTCCCCCACTCCTTTGCCTGTACGTGACACGGTGGGTACCATAGGCACACCTATCATCTCGCCCAGCAATTTATAATTGAGGACAGTGCCTGAGCTTTCAAGCTCGTCATACATGTTGAGAGCGATCACCATCGAGCGGTCCATATCGATAAGCTCGGTGGTAAGATAAAGATTGCGTTCGAGATTGGAGGCTACGACAACATTGATGATGACATCAGGCACCTCATCACGTAAATACCGGCGCACATAGAGCTCCTCGGGAGAATAAGACGACAAGGAATATGTTCCGGGAAGATCGACTATATTGAAGCGATAGCCGCCATGCTCAAAGTGACCGTACTTTGCATCGACAGTCACACCGCTGTAGTTACCCACATGCTCCTTGGCTCCTGATGCTATGTTAAACAGCGACGTCTTACCGCAGTTGGGATTACCGACAAGNGCCACGTTTATCGTACGCGAACGCCCCTCAAAACGTTCCCTTACCTTAAGTNCGTTGATATCTTCTACAGTTGCGGTATGGGCAGNTCCGGTATTACCATCATTATTGCCGGTGAGTGGCTCNACCTCAACAAGNGATGCCTCACTACGGCGCAGCGATATCTCATACCCCATGATGCTGTATTTAATCGGGTCACGCAAAGGGGCATTCAGTTCTACCTTGATTATCTGGCCTTTCACAAAGCCCATCTCAATCACTCGCTTTCGGAATGCACCATGACCCAATATCTTTACTATAATGCCCGATTCTCCGGTTTTAAGGTCTGATAGTCGCATATATGGTCTTGAATAATATGGTCATTGAAATTTTATACAAATATCCTAAAATCCAGCGATATTTCAAGCATTCCAAAATACCAATTATTTATAATCAGTCCAAATAATAACATTAATTAACAATAGCGGATAAGATAAAAGAAAAAGCGCCTGACTGTAAGTCAAGCGCTTCAATCTGTGTAGCGAATTCGGGATTCGAACCCGAGTTTCCGCCGTGAGAGGGCGGCGTGCTAGGCCTCTACACTAAATCGCCATTTCGCACATCGTCGTTTCATTTCGACACTGCAAAGGTAGACATTATTTTTGAACCTGCAAAATTTTTCTGACTTTTTTTCAAAAAATCATCTTGCGAGATTGAGTTCGAAGGTTATTCCGTAGCTGCTGTTGGTTGTCGGAAATGCAGTCGACGACACAAGCGGAGTGTTGACCTGGTGGTCGATGAAAGCCCCGAGTGTGACGCGACGGCTCATCACATAATTTGCCGAGACATTGAACGACAGTGAGCGTGCTCCGGAAGTAGCCTGTGCATAATTCGATTCTATACGGCGTATCAGCGCCTGACTCTGCTGGATCGAGAAATCGGCATCGATCTTCAGGTCATTGCTGATACCGCGCCCCGAACCTTGCAGCTTCAATACGGTATTGAACCCTACGATCGTATATCCCAGGCCAAGCGTTATCTTCTTGTTCTGGGCCTCCACAAGTTGTCCGGCATCGGAATTGAGTGTGAGCGTGCGGCCATCACTGTATTCGGCATTAATCTTCAGGTCATTCTTCAATGTAAGGTTGATGCCTAACAACGGAGCGAAACGTTCAGTTATCGAAACCGAAGAAATATTAAACGGCGAGGATGGCACGGGATTACCCGATAGCTCGTTCAATATATATCCGGCATCGCCCCCTATCGACATCCAGTTAAGGAAGGAGGAATAGCTGCCGACCGAATATGTACACTGATAGGCATGCTTAAGCATTACCGACTTGAAGTGTCGGCTCATAAACGGTATATTTATAAGGCCGTCATAAGTAACGCGCCAGTTGGGCAGTATATCGGCAATTGACGGAAACGGAGTAAGGTATATCGATGACGCGCTCTTGCCACTATAAGCCGCCAGGAATGCCGGTATCAGCACATCGCTGCTCGCGGTATTCACCGCACCGACTGCAGGATTGAATTCCTTGCCCTCATTAGGATTTCCGGCCATAAATCCGCCGGTAGGATAATGAGTACCCTCATAACGGGCCTGCAGACGCTCGGCGATGATCGGTATGTTGTCAAGAAAACGGTCGAATGCATCGCTGTGATAGCCGTCGGATGCACTCGACCCGCGCAGAGCCGATGCCAGAGCCACATGCGTCTTTGTATAGCTGCCTGTACGGGTAACAGGCATGTCATCATACATAAACTGAGTCTGGTTATTACGGTTGTCAGTACGGTTATTTGTGAAATGTATCTTTAATCCGCGTATCGGCTCAACATCAAGCTCAAGATTAAACTCATTAGTCAGCGAGTATATCGACGGAGAAGAGAAACCCTCGTCGCAGATAAGCCAGCCTCGCTCCTTGGCCTTGTTCACATAACCCTCGCCCGTGAAACCAAATGCAAAACCNAGGCCTGGAGCCATCGGGCCAGAACCGGCCGACTGACCGAACATATCACCGATATTAGGCGAGAACAGGGGCAGTGACAACGAACGCGACGAACGTATGCGCAACGANGCATTTCTGATCATCATACCGAAACGGGCGGCATACGCTCCAAACTCGGGCCAGAATCCGTTGGATTCATTCAATTGTTCAGTTATCACGAACTTCAGGTTGTCGGTTCCACGCGTAAGCACCTCAACCGTATTGGGATCGCGCACTACGGTTTTTATAGTAACCGGTTTGTCGTCAAGAGTCGTGGCACGCACACGNACNTTATTATTCCGCATATTATGCTTGATGACCAGCGAAGTGTCAGGCAACAGCTGATAGGTGCGTTCAAAGCGTTTAGCTTTACGCGGAGTCTGGGGCTTACGCTGGGTTGAAGCAAACCGCTGGTTCACTTTTTTCAGATAAGGNGACTTATTATAAAGAGTCTCCATATTCACACGACCGTCAACACTCCACGTCGCTTTATTACGGATGGTGTTACCACCGCTTTTGCCTGCCACTTCCGCACCTCGGTCCCAATTATAGGTGGCATTATAGTTTACCGAGCCGGTCAGGAAGTTGATTGCCGGAATAAGATTGAAAGGAGCCCGGTAGGATGCGGTGAAAGTCTGATTATAAGCCCACGGAGTACCCAGGTGGAGGATATTGCGTATCACCGTGTCTCGCCACTCCTTGTACTTGTCGGGGAAAAGCTTGCGGTTGACCGCCCCTATCGGCTCCTCNATACGTGCCGATGTATTGGACATGAATGTAAAGTCGATGGACTTGGTAAGATTCCATGACAGATTTAGCTGTCGGTCCCAAAGGAAGTTTTTCGANACCGCCACAGGTAATTTCATCATCTGGTCAATCTCNCTGCGTGTCTGCTGCTCATAATAGTAGCGCGACATCGTAGTAAGGAAGGANATATTGGANGGCAGATAATTAAACTCCCAGTTCTTCAGNAAACTGACGTTGGCATTCTTGCTCTTGATACGGCTGAACGGCTTGAGACCCTTGACGTAAGGGGTCCATGAATATTGGAGCGATCCGCGGTAATCACTGGTATTCTCATATTCAGTCGTAGGATCGGCGTCACGCCGCTTGTTGAATGAGAAGTTAAATGTAAAGTTGGCCGGATCCCATGGTTTTGGACTGGCACTCTGCACGTCAAAGCGCAAGCCGGATATACTGAAACTCTCGACACGACTGTTGTCTATCGCATACGCAGAGATTGAATCACGTGCCTGGCGCGTGGGCGCCTCATCAAGCGCGTCCTTCAACAATACGTCACGGTCAAGGGGATTATACTTCGGAGAAGTCTTTTCAGTGGTAAGTGAATAAAATATCGGAGCCTTTAGCTTTGCAGCTTCAGGAAGAAAACGGCCTAAATCGCCCTGCACCGCAAAGTTATAGCGATGGAAGTCATCCATGCGGCGGTCATTGAGTGCCTGATCGACACCTCCGAAACCGGCCGATTCGTAATGGGCACCGACATTCAGNGTAGCGATATCCGACAGGCCGAGGTTTACATTGCTCTTAAACGCCCAGCCTCCGCTNTCATCAAAGTCNGTCACTTTAAGCTCATTTACCCAGACNATACCGTCACGGACAGAACGNGCGTTATTGCGCACNCCGATCAGCATNACCCTGACATCGCTCAGCGAAGGATTACCCATCACGGACATACGGTTATTTTCATTCGCGGGATCACGGCTGGTATAAAGTGTCGTGTATGACACACCACTCCCCTCCTGAGCCTTTTCACGATTACGCGCTCTCTTCAAGTCGACCAGTTTCTGCAGCTCGACATCGAGACGGTTGTCAAGCGGCCACACCTTGTAACGTCCTTCCGCATTATCAGGATAACGGTTGGCCGAAGTGATATGCGGAGTCAATGTCAGCGGTATCTCATACTCATAATAATTGTTCTTGATGTCACTGCCGAGACGGATGAACAGCGACAGCTCGCCTGATTTCAGATCGGTGACGTTGTCAATAAGACTCTCGGCATGAACCCACATCTGCATTCGC
>WFLX010265675.1_pt1 | contig 10458 bp, 9 predicted proteins | sample 4967041 | NCBI WGS metagenome assembly WFLX01 (sample SAMN12857096, study PRJNA449069) | gut metagenome | isolation source: stool from male and female vole | host: Microtus ochrogaster | place: USA:Florida | collected 2017
TTTATAGAGAAGTTGGTGAACTTAAGGGCTACCTTACCGATCACACCGGTCTGGCCCCAGCCGAATGACAGCTCTACCTGGTCGTTGGCTTTGGATTCAAGACCGAAGATGATATCCACGGTACCGTTCTCCTGATTAGGCTCAGGGCGGATGTCCATGTTCTCAGGGTCAAAGTGGCCGGTCTGCGCGATTTCACGTGCCGAACGCATCAGGTCCTCCTTGTTGAAGAGTTGACCCGGCTTAACGCGGAGCTCGCGGCGTACAACCTTCTCATACAGACGGTCATTACCATTGATGATCACATTGTTGATAGTGGCCTGAGGACCCTCGATCACCATCATTTCCAGCTCGACCGAGTCACCCTTTACCGATTTCTCGACAGGTACGATCTGGTGGAAGATGTAACCGTTGTTATAGTAGAGGTTGCTGACGGCATCCTCGTCGTCGTTGAGTCGCTTGTTGAGGAACTTCTGGTTGTAGACGTCACCCGGCTTCATCTCAAGCAGATAGTTGAGCTGATTGGTGCTGTACTTGGAGTTACCTACCCAGTTGATGTCGCTGATGTAGTATTTGCGTCCCTCCTCAAGNGTGATGTATACGTCGACNTTGTTTTCATCGAAAGGCACTACGCTGTCACTGAGTATCTTGGCGTCGCGGTAACCTTTTTCGTTGTATTTTTCGATGATGCGGTCAAGGTCATCCTCAAAGTCGCTTTCGACAAATTTCTTCTGGCGGAACAGGTTGAGCAGCTTGCCGCTCTCGTTGGTCTTTTTCATCGTACGCTGGAGGGCGTTGTCACTCAGCACCTCGTTGCCGTCGATATATATTTTGTGTACCTTGACCTTTGAATGTTTGTCGACATAGATGTTGACGATGTTNGCGCCGGGNTCATCCTGAGCCGGCTGCTGATCGATACGTACTGTCGCGTTGCCGAAGCCCTTTTTGTCGAAGAAACCCTTTATTATGGCAGTGGCGCGGTTTACAATGTTGGGTGTTATCTGGGTGCCTTTCATCAGCTGAAGGGTCTCCTGCAGATCTTTTTTCTCACCCTTGGAGATACCGTAGTAATTGACCTCGGCGATACGGGGCTGGGGCTTCAGGGCAAATTCAAGCCATGCGCGGTCACCGGCAGTCTTTTCGACCTTGATCTGGACGCTTGAGAAAAGTCCCTGACGCACGAGTCGCTTTGCGGCCGAGGTGATGTCGCTGCCCGGTATGTCGATGCGGTCGCCTACGCTTAGTCCTGAATAGCCGATGACAATGTAGTCCTCATAGTTGGGTACACCGGTCACCTTGATTCCGGCTATCTCATAGGTCTTAGGCATGCCGGTGTAAATTATATTAGGGCTGTAGACGGTGTCGACAGGTGTACTGTCAACTCCGCGTACCTGAGCTCCGGCGGTAAGACCCACCATTGTCAAAAATATTATCAGCAGCTTAATTCGCATAATTCGGTATAATGGTAATGTGATAATCTATATTGTAAAGCTTTCAGCTTTTGTTTTTAACTTGATCGCCCGTAAGTCCGAAGCGTCGCTCACGGCCCTGATAGCGTATTATGGCGTCGACAAAGTCGTCGGCGGTGTAGTCGGGCCAGTATTTCGGGGTCACTATTATCTCGGCATAGGCAAGCTGCCACAGCAGGAAGTTGCTTATGCGGTAGTCGCCTCCGGTGCGTATGAGCAGGTCGGGATCGGGATATGATGCGGTGGCAAGTGCCCCGGCAACGGTATCGGGAGTGATCTCGGCCGGATCGAGGGTTCCGGCTGCGGCCTGTGATGCCAGCGAGCGCACGGCCTCGGTGATTTCCCACCGTGAGGAGTAACTGATCGCAAGGATGAGGGTGAGTCCTGTGCAGCCTGACGTGTCTTCGATACACTTCAGGAGGCGCTGGTAGGCAAAGTCNGGCATGCGGCTGAAATCGCCGATCATGGCCAGACGCACGTTGTTGCGTATCAGATCGGCCGTCTCCCTTTCTATCGCCGTGACGATAAGGTGCATCAGTGCGTCGACCTCGGCCTGCGGACGGTTCCAGTTTTCGGTCGAGAATGTGTAAAGTGTCAGGTAGCGTATGCCGAGCTGTGAAGCAATTTCGGTAATGCGCCGTACTGTTTTGACTCCTTCGACATGGCCTTCAGGGCGTGACAGACCGCGTTCACGGGCCCAGCGGCCGTTCCCGTCCATGATCACCGCNACATGGGCCGGAAGCCTTGCGGAATCAATTNCTTCGATATGTCGGTTGTCGTCAGTCATTTTCAGTACTGTCTTTTTTCAGGTTAATCAACGTAGTAACAGCTTTCGCAACGTGATCCGAATTCATAACTTATACCGATCGTGATTGTGGAGAACCAGTCGGTATTCTTTATAAACGAGCTGCGGATGCCGTAAAGGTCATCGAGCACCGGACCGTCGACTTTGTCACCGAGTACCTTGGTCATCGACCATTCAAGGTTAAGGTTGACACGCGGCTGTACTTTATATTTTAATCCTATGCCCACAGGTATCGAGGCCGCCACATTGGAGGCTCCCGAGGCCTTTGCCACCGTGACGCCGGCACCGGCAGTGATGTAGGGTGTCCAGCGGTAAAGATGACGGTAGGTCTCACCTATGCCATAGTTGAAAAAATTAAATTCTGCCCTTAATCCCACGTCATAGACGCTGGAGTTGAAGGTGTATGTGGCCCCTCCGGGCAACACATTGTCCATCCGGGCGCTGTTGCCCTTCAGGGTTGCGGCTGTAAGCGCGCCGCGAAACGCCCAACGGGTATTGACCAGATACCTCATCGAGGCGATGGCCGAAAAACCGGGCGAGGCAAAGATGTTGGAACTGTTGGCCTCACCGAGATACCCGCTCATGCCGAGAGCTATACCGGCATCCCACTTGTAGGCGGCCAGTTGGGCTCGCAAGGGGCTGATTGCCGAAAGAAGCAGTATGAAGCCTATGAGCAGGCGGGACCTCCACATCATTCAAGCGGCTTGAACGTGAGGCGGTTGATGGCTCCGCGCCATACCTGGGGCACGAGGGCTCCGCCGTTGCGGAGACCGCCGTAGAGATATATGTAGGGACATTCCCACGAGGTGATCGGAGTCACCGCACGGGAGGCCGAAGGTGTCTCACGGGTCATCCAGGCCGGAATAAGCGGGGCTGCCACCTCATTCCATACAGGAGCCACGCGTGAACCTACCGTAAGCTCCGACTTGCGCACGACAGCCTGAGCAAAGGCCACCGACGGAAGATATTCGGGAAGCTGAAGCAGAGAGGGGGCCTCGATCCAGTTTACACCGGCGTCACGCGAGATGTATACCGTACGGTTGCAATTGCCTGAAGCATCGCGGCCGCCGATAGCGTAGAGTGTCGAGTATTCATAAATGCGCCACCAGCGGTTGCCGAGCTTGTAGGAGAAGTAGGGGAAGAGGGTGATGCCTTCGAGGTTGACCGCCGGACTGCTTACGCTGATGCAGTCCCATACGTTACCGTCGTAGGCCCATACAGCCGATGTAAGTGAGCCGTCGGCACAGCGTCCGCCTATCATGAAGGCTACGGGAGAGTCATTCCACTTGCTGTCGAATATCAGCATCTCGGAAGTTCCGCTCACAGGGCATGCCGCTTTTACGGGCGTGCGGGTAGTGGCGGGATAGGTGACATGATAATAAGTGCCGTCGGCATCGAGCTCTACACCGAGCAGCGACTCTCCGTAGACGCCGTATATTGAATGCCACCGGGCATCTGTGGCATTCCATGCTATACCGTCGGATGATGTGTAAAGGGTGCCGTCGGTGTCAAGACAGTAGAGTGAGTTGTCGCCGGCAGTGAATGAGAGAATGTCGGGAGTAGCTCCGAAGGTGACATCATCCAGTGTCTCGCCGGAAAGAGTGGCCGGNTCNTNGACACCCCACAGCTTGATGCCGTCAGGAGTCGACATGAGAGTGAGGACGCGGTNGCCGTATTCCACTGTTTTCTGTGNGGTGGGAGNGCCGGGNAGTGACAGCCATGCCGTGTGGTTCCATGNGAGGGAGNCGCTTGCGNGNNNGTGGACGTTGACTTTTATCGAGTAGTCGTGGGTGTACTTCTCGTTGCCCGACTTTACACGCAGGGTGACTGTGGTGCCCTGTGAGAAGTCGATACTGTCGGTCGATTCGGAAGTGTAGGTGAAGGTTGTGTCTTTCATCACCTTGCTGCCTTTCACGGTCAGTTCCATGGTAGCCGCATTTCCTACGACGATGTTGGGAACGAGTTTGGTGACATCGGTGCCTACCGGCAGTGAATCCGCATTGAAAATACGGAAATTCGCCAGATCGATGGTGAAGAAAAGCGAGTCGAGATTAGCCAGTATCTTGGAGTTGGCCTTTATATTAAAAGTAGTAACGGCGGTGCTGGAGTACATATTGTCGACGTTGTAGCCGAGATCGACCTCCAAGGTATCACTGCCTGAATTACACGCAGTGATACCCATGACCATCATGGCGGCCATGAGCACATATCCTCCTATTCGTTTTATCATCTTACGTTGTGACATTAATTTTCAAGGTGCAAATTTAGTAACAATTTCCTTAACGAGGCAGATATTAGCGCGAAAAACACAGTTTTATGTCTTTTTAACGGCTTGCCGGTAGTAAAGTATAGCGTTGCCGTCGACATCTGTATTGTCATAGGGGATTCCTGATATGACCGGAGCCGGCACTCCCTCGCCGAGTATTTTCGGCGATACCTCGACGCGCGCCATATCCCATAATCCGGCGTCGATAAAGGCTTGCAGCAAGGCGGCGCCACCCTCGACAAGCACTGAGGTTATGCCGCGTGAGTACAGGGCCTCGAGATATCCGGCGGGGGTGCCACCTTCGGGAAGCCCGACAATGGTGACGCCGTTGCCGTCGTTGAGCAGCGTGCATGACTCGGGCAGGGCTTCATGACGCGCGGCCACGATACGCTGCGGNGTGCGGCCTTCCCACCGACGCGGTGTGAGGGATGGATTGTCGGTCACGACTGTCTCGCGGCCCACCATGATGGCATCGTGGAGTGTGCGCAGGCGGTGGGAGAGGGTGAATGTGAGCGGCACGGAGAGTTTTTCGGGCTCTTCCGAGCTGTCGCGGTGACGGTCGATAAAGCCGTCGGCACTTTGTGCCCATTTCAGGGTGACCCACGGGCGGTGGAGTGAATGGGCGGTCATGAACTGCGGGTTTATGGCGCGGCACTCTTCCTCAAGCACGCCGACGGTCACATCGGCGCCGGCATCACGCAGCATGGCTATGCCGCGGCCACTGACACGGGCAAACGGATCNGCTGACCCGATTACCACGCGCTTTATGCCGCAGTCGATAAGCAGCTTGGCGCAGGGAGGCGTCTTGCCGTAATGGGAACATGGCTCGAGGGTGACATATATGGTGGAGTCAGGGAGCAGATGACGGTCGGCGTCGGCTACCGAGGCCACGGCATTGACCTCGGCATGCCCCTCGCCGCAGCGTCGGTGGTAGCCTTCGCCTATTATGCGTCCGTCGTGAACGATNACGGCGCCCACCATGGGATTGGGCGAGGCGTACGGCCGGCCGTGACGTGCAAGCTCGATGGCGCGGCGCATGAAGGTGCGGTCGATTTCAGCCTGCGGTTGTTTCATATCTTGATTATTATCGTTAATTTTGCTCATTATGGCCGATATTACATTACGTGAACTGATGGATGCGACATGCCGCTCACTGACTCCGCATTACGGAGCTGCCGAGGCCCGGGCACTGGCGCTGGCGGTGCTCGACGAGCTGCTGCATGTCAGTGCAGTCGACATTGTGCTTCACAAAGATAGGGAAATTTCTGAACTTACGCAGGCGCGGGTGAATAAAGTTACGGAGCGGCTGCTCCGGGATGAGCCGCTGCAATATATCACCGGACATGCCCGGTTTTACGGCAACGATATCATCGTTACCCCCGATGTGCTTATCCCGCGCCCTGAGACTGAGGAGCTTGTCGACCTTATTGTGAAGGATGCCGGCGGGCGTGCCGATCTGCGTGTGCTTGATGTGTGCACGGGATCGGGGTGTATAGCCGTGGCGCTGGGCCGCGCGCTGAAGTGGCCTGTGATCGAGGCTGTCGACATATCGGACGGTGCGCTTGAAGTGGCGCGTCGCAATGCCGATGCGCTCAAGGTCAGAATGAAGGTGGTGAAGNGNGANGCGCTGAAGGAGCTTGACNGGATATGNGGGGGTGATTATGACATAATAGTGAGCAATCCGCCCTATGTGATGGAGTCGGAGGCGGCGGCTATGGAGGCCAATGTGCTCGACTATGAGCCTAAGCTGGCGCTGTTTGTGCCTGACAGTGACCCTCTCCGGTTTTATCGGGCCATAGCCACCTATGCGGCAGGAGCNCTTAAGGCCGGAGGAGCTATATATTTCGAGATAAATNCCCTTAAAGAGCATGAGNTGCGGGTGATGATGGAGTCACTCGGATTCCGTGACATAAATGTGCTGCCCGACATGACCGGACGCATGAGGATGTTGAAGGCCCTTTCACCGCGTGAGTATGATTAACCGCCGTCCGCTCACCGATAAGGAGGCCCTCATGCTCGCTGAGGATGCATGCGCCAGGGCGGAGTATTGCAGCTACGAGATACGCGAAAGACTACGCCGCCGCGGTGTCGCGCCCGATGTCATCGGACGCATTATCGAGTCGNTGGAGAGCCGCCGGTATATCGATGATCGGCGTTATGCCATGGCATTTGCCCGTTCGCGTCAGCAATACAACGGCTGGGGGCGCCGTAAGATAGCCCTTGCGCTAAGTGCCAAGCGCATAAGCCGTGACCTGATCGATGAGGCGCTTGAACAGATTGACCCTGACGAATATGTCGGTGCGCTTGCCGGGATGGTGACCCGCTGGGCGGCCTCGATGAAGCGCCCGCTGAGCCGTGAGGACAGGATGAAGCTTGTCAGGCGCGCGCTTGGGCGGGGATATGACTATGACAGCGTAAGGGAAGCCATGCGCGCGATCGATAGTGACGATACTGATGATGAGGAGTTCGATTGCGGGGATTATTAGCGGACTCACGGATATGATATTTCCGAAGATCTGCGAGGTGTGCGGGCGGTCACTTGCACCGGGCGAGGAGATCATGTGTCTGCACTGTCTGTACGGATTGCCACGTACGCATATTCACCGGGATGAGTTCAACGANCTNCACCGCAGGTTGGCCGGCAAGGTGCCTGTGGAACGTGCCGCCGCCTATTTCCACTATTACAGGGAGAGTGGATATGCCGGTATCATCCACAGCGGAAAATATGGTGGCCGGCCGTCGCTGATGAGGCGCATGGGAGCAAGGATGGCAAGGGAGCTTAGGCGTGACGGATTTTTTGACGGTGTGGATATGCTGTTGCCGGTACCGCTGCATCCCTACAAGCGTTTTCGCCGCGGATATAACCAGAGCGCTGAGATAGCGCGGGGTGTGAGCGGGGAGACTGGGATAACCGTGGGGAAGCATATCAAGGCGGCGAGATGGCACGGATCGCAGACACGCACCGCGTCAATATATGACCGGTGGATAAATGCCAGGCTTGACTACAGGGTGACCGACGCCGGGAGCCTTGAGGGCANGCACGTGCTGATAGTGGATGACGTGATCACCACGGGCTCTACCATGCTGGCATGCCTGAACGCGGTAAGGGAGGCGGCGCCGGGATGCCGATTGTCGGTCATGGCCCTGGGCCTGGCCCACATGAGCTGATGCATTATTTGTNTATGATATTTATTTATGAGAGTNATTTATGGATGCGAAGCGAATTTATTATTTTGATTTTATNAGGGTGTATCTGGCGATGCTGGTGTTTTACCACCATTCCGCCATCTCTTTCGGTGCATCCGGTGGGTGGTACTATATTTCGGAACGTGTGGACCGTGTGGCGCAGGCGCTGCTTTCGGTCAGCATGGGCATCGACCAGTCTTACTTCATGAGCCTGTTTTTCTTTATATCGGCTTANCTTTTACCGGCATCGTTTGATAGAAAAGGGCTCAAAGCGTTTGTGAAAGACAGGGTATTACGTCTGGGCGTTCCGCTTGCACTGTTCTATTTCGTGTTGCATCCGCTCCTTGTGTTGTGGATACGCGGCACATGGGGCAAGCCCGGTCTCGGCCCGATGTGGTTCGTGTTTACACTGCTGATTTTTGAGTCGGTTTATGCCGCATATCGCTATCTGAGCAAGCGGCAACTGNTGATCAGGCTTACAAAGAGGCTGTGGGTGATGGCGGTAGTGTTTATACTCTTCACCGGAATTGTGGCTTTTGTAATACGCCTGTGGATGCCGATAGGNAGCTCGGTGTTTGGGCTGCAGCTCGGCTATTTCACGCTGTACACTGCAATGTATTTTCTCGGCATCGTGGCTTATCGCAAAAAACTCCTCGACCGGCTCGACATGCACAGTGGTTACCGGTGGCTTGCCNTGATNGTATTCATCATGATCCCCTCGTTGATTTATTTCGGCATTACGACGCCCGGTTTTCAGAAGGATCTAAATGGAGGATGGAATGGATCGGCATTATATTATGCCGTGTGGGAGTCGATCATGTGTGTCGGAATATGCTATTTCCTGCTCTCCTTCGGTAAATCCTATCTGAACCGCCCGAGTGCCACTGTACAGCGCCTGTCGCGCAACAGCTANTCCTTCTACATCGTGCACCCATTTGCCATAGTGGGATGTGTCTTNGTGGCGGAAATGATCCCTATCACCCCGTTGGCGCGCCTCGCGTTAGTGTGCATAATAGGCATCCCCCTTTGTTTCGCCCTCGCCGCCGCCTTCCGCCAACTCCTCCGCCATCTCGGCATCCGCATATAGCCCGCGCATCCCCCAGCGCAGCTGAGGGTAAACAACGGTCATCGTCGCTCCGCGACTCCCGGGGCGCCATAAGTGCCGCGCAGCCCCTGCAACACCGCATACGACGCTGTTGGCAGAGCCATTTTGGCGGTACGGGTGGCCGGTCGAACGCAGCCGCGTACTCGGCTGGGTTGAATGTCACACCATCCGCCGCATGATTGGACATTCACCATTATGTATGGCGGCATTGGTACCGAACGCGGCCTCCGTCGCTTGCCATTATGGCGGCACTGGCGCCCAAGGCAGCCGCTTTAGCGGCGTTGCAGGCGCGTGGCGCCTGAAGAGGACTAGCCTATGGCAAGCGCTGCGTTAGCTGCGCGCAGCCATAGGTCACGAAGCCCCACACCATCCTTGCGCTCCGTAGGTGCGCAACAATCCCACCAACCCGCTGAGGGCCGCGTCGTGCAACCTCCAATCAGGGTTGGGTGACGTCCGGCCAGGACGTTGATTCAACAGTAGCCCCGTACGCCGAGCGCAGCGGCGTGCGGGGATAAAGCGTGTTGCAGGGTGAAGGCGCCCGACATGGTCGCCGATTCTCGGGCCTCCGTCGTTTCGAGAATCAGCGGCCTTCGGGCGCTGACCTATCGGCGCCCTGTGACCGGTGATGCCGCTGCGCTCGGCATCACCGGCTACTGATTAATCATCGTCCTCCCGGACGATCCCGGTTGCGCAACTATTCCTTCTCCCCGCGCCAATTGACCCACGCACTCCTGAGCCGTGGAACTTCCAAAATATGATCTACCTAAATTTTTCTAATCAGTTTGAACCAGTTTGAACCAAAATAAATTTGCATATCTATTCTGATTATGCGTAATTTGGTTGACTTATTTAAGTTACCTTCATTCTTTCCATGATACAGTGTATCGGAAGTATGTAAGTGGTAATCCATCCCTACTCGGAACTATCATTTTGCTACATTCGATAATGCTGGTTTTCTGGCTGAGTTGCTTGGCCTTGCGGTGGCAAGTCCTGTAATGAAGGACAGCAGGCAATAGATTAATTAACCTATAACCATAAAAACTATGTCAAAGGTTTTCAAAGTAACGCCACGGCGCATCAAGCGCACAAACGGCACGGTTCTAACTCCGGAGATGACTGTTACGGTCACTACGGCACTTCATTGCAGTAATCCATTCAACAACGGAGCCAAGGAAATAAAAGAAGCCTATATGCGCCTCTATGCTTTCGACTACGCCAAAGCCTGCTGCAACCCAAACGACTTTACATTCACTAAATTAGACTAACTACATAAAACTAATACATCTATTCTTATGGTAGATAAACTTATTGAAATCTCTCGTCAGCTTAACTTCAAAGATCTTGAGGACCGATTGTTGACAATTGAAGCTACCTTAAATAATGGTCAAGCAGAACTAATTGTTCCGCTTGTTGGGGAATTTAGTGCAGGCAAGACAACACTTGTAAATGCTCTCACAGATTCCAATGCATTAGAGTGTGCATCAAAACCTACAACAGCGACAATTTATACAATTCATTTCGCTTCTGATTCATGCAAAGCCATTGTACACAACCCAGATGGAACCACCTATGCAGTTTCGGAAATATCAGAGTTGAAGAATGATTCGCTTAAGGATGCTATTGTTGTTGA
>WFLX010000426.1_pt1 | contig 10457 bp, 7 predicted proteins | sample 4967041 | NCBI WGS metagenome assembly WFLX01 (sample SAMN12857096, study PRJNA449069) | gut metagenome | isolation source: stool from male and female vole | host: Microtus ochrogaster | place: USA:Florida | collected 2017
TGCGGCTACGCTGTGGAGAAGATGTCGAAATCAATGTTCAACGTGGTGAACCCCGACGATATCGTAGAGAGATACGGTGCCGACACGCTGCGCCTCTATGAGATGTTTCTCGGCCCCGTGGAGCAGTCAAAACCCTGGGACACTAACGGCATCGACGGCGTAAACCGCTTCCTGCGCAAGATATGGAACATCTTCGGGAAACGCACCGAAGGCAAGCGCACCGCCGCAGAGAAGAAGATAATGCACACGCTCATCAAGAAAGTGAGTCAGGATATCGAGAACTTCTCGTTCAACACCTCGGTGGCAGCATTCATGATCGCGGCCAACGAGCTTTCCAAACTCCCTACCGTCAGCACCGAGTCGATGGATGAGATGGCACGTCTTCTCGCACCGTTCGCACCCCACATAGCCGAGGAATTCAGGTATCAGCTCGGACTCGAAGGCAGCATCGCCGACAGCGCGTGGCCCGAATGGGATGAAGAGGCCCTGAAAGAAGACACCGTGAAGTATCCCGTGCAGTTCAACGGCAAGATGCGCTACAACATCGAAGTGCCCGCCGGAAGCGACAAAGCCGCTGTGGAGGCCGCGGCCCTCGCCGACCCCTCGGCCGAGAAATGGCTCGACGGCAAGACTCCGAAGAAAGTGATCGTGGTGCCGGGCCGCATCGTAAACATAGTGATCTGAAACTGTTCGGGGCGCCTGCGGAGATGCAGGCGCCCCGACACTACATCATAATAATAAAGAGAGCCTATTTTCGTTTAATAATATAATAACCTACTCTCTTTATACACTTATGAAAGAAAAAATGAAACTTGTGATGGCCACCAACAACGCCGGCAAACTGCGTGAGGCCAGAGCCATCGCAGGCGACAATATAGAAATCCTGAGTCTTGCCGACATAGGATTTCACCAAGATATCCCGGAGACCGCCGACACCCTTGAGGGGAATGCCCTGCTCAAAGCGCGTGCCGTGAGCGAGGCCTCGGGGCTGGACTGCTTCGCCGACGACACCGGACTCATGGTAGACGCGCTGGGAGGCGCGCCCGGAGTCTACAGCGCCCGCTATGCCGGGCCGGAATGCGATCCGGAAGCAAATATCAGGCTGCTTCTCCACAACCTCGAGGGGGCCGACAAACGCACGGCACGTTTCCGCACCAGCATCGCCCTCTCGCTCGGGGGCGAGGAGCATCTATTCGAGGGAAACGCCGAAGGAGAAATAGCACTCTCTAAAAGCGGAAGCAACGGCTTCGGTTACGATCCGGTATTCATATCGGCCGACACCGGAAAATGCTTCGCCGAGATGACAGATGAGGAGAAAAACAGCATCTCGCATCGCGGACGCGCACTCCGCGCCATGATGAAATGGCTCGGAGCCATGACAGTATGCCTCCTCTCGTGGTTGAGGGCCGACGCGGCTCTCAGCGCCGACTGGGCCATCTACAATACTTTCGACGACAAGATAGAGATGGTCTACGACACGCCCGAGAAGACATATTACCTCGTGCATGCCCAGCTATATCAGCCGGGAGTGGCAGGAAATTCCGAGAAGGAACTGCAACTCTTCTGCCTTGAGAAGGAAAGCGGAGAGGTGCGCCCATACAATACGCTCAACTTTCTTTCGCACAATATCATACGCAACGCGTCATACAACGCGCAGCGCAGATATCTGCTGATAGTCTATGATGACTTCACCATCGACCTGCTCGACGATGACGGAAATGCGCACACCATCACCGGCCTGAAAAACTTCTCTACCTCCTCTACTAAAAACGTCAGGAGCATCTCTTTCGACCCTGAGCGTAACCGTGCCTATCTCGCCACAGATTTCGGCTTCGTAGCCATCGACGACAAAAAGCATGAAGTGGCCGAAAGCGGCATCTACAACACCCCGGTAGACAACATTGTGCGCACAGCCGACCGCCTCATCATCAACCGCGAAGGCAAACTCTACTGGAACTCGGCCGACAGCAACCACTCCTCGCTCTCGACATTCAGGCAGGCCACATGGGCCGACGGCGACAGCGTGATGAATCTCGTGGCCCTCTCGCCCACCAAGTGCATCTTCTCAAAGAATCTCGACGGCACTGAGACTCACTACATCCTCACTTTCACGCCGGGCGTGGAGAATCCGAAGAGAAGCGGCATCGGAAGTTTCCAGGGTGCCGACATAGCCGAGAACCGCGACGGCCTGCTCCTGACACGCACATCTCAGCTTGTGCAGATCGACCGCACTACGGGCGCTCGCACCTTCCTGCCCCGGCGCAGCGACGACTACGCCGTGAAATGCGGCAGCTGGGACACCCGCGACGTCTACTATGCCACGCCTCGTGACGGTTTCTATTCCCTCCGCCGCAACGACAAGAATGAATACACGATGACAAGCGAACCGGCGCGCCCCAATGCACCGGCAGCTTTCCGCTCTGATAATTTCCTTTATACACCCAAGTTCGGAATGCTGGTCAATACCCACGGCATCAGCCAGAGTTTTTCCGAGCATCAGGCCTATAATTTCGTGCTTCTTTCCTCGCTGAAAGACGGGGAGTGGGAGATGCACGGCATTCCCTATCTCGACTATTCCCAGCGTGCGCGGGTGCTGAATCCCACCGGAATGGCGCAGGATCCCGACGACCCCGACGTGATCTATATGGGCTCTACGCTCAACGGCATGANCAGATATAACATCACGGACTATTCCGACGTGCTGCATATCACCCGAAGCAACGACTCCCCGGAGATGGAAGGACATGTCTCAGCAATCGAGCCCTATCCCCACTGGACAACTTTCTTCCCGCTCCTGAATCCCCGATTTGACAAGAACGGCAACCTCGTGGTGGCGCATGTTGAGACTCCGGCGGAAGACTTTTATGATGCGGAAATCTGGATATGGACTCCCGAAGACCGCAAGGCCTCCAAAGACGCCGCCTCCTACCGACCGATGAAGCGTCTGAAGATCAACAATCTGAATCCTCAGAAGAGCGCCATCGCCCTTCCGCTCGCCTCTTCCGCCTCAAACGGGATGGTTATGTTCCTCCCCATCAGATCCTATCGCAGGAACATTGCTATCTATGACCACAAAAACACTATCGAAGATGAGAGCGATGACCGGGTGGCCATGATGAAGGAACTCTACGACAACGACGGGAGCGTCACCTACGACTACCTCTATTGCGCTGTGGAAGATCCGGCTACCGGGCTGGTATGGGTGGGCACGAGCAACGGCGTCTTCACCTTCAATCCGGCCGACGCGTTCACCAATCCGGGCAAGATATCACGAATAAAGGTGAGCCGCAACGACGGCACATCGCTCGCCGACTATCTGCTCTCGGGCATCTCGGTGAANCATATCGCCATCGACGGGAAGGGTCGGAAATGGTTCTCGCTTCCGAGCGGAGGAATAGTGGTGACCTCGGCCGACGGCAAGACCATCCTTGAAGAGATCAGTTCCGACAACTCCATGCTGCCCAGCGACATAGTCTATGCCACCTGCTACAACCCGGAGCGTAACTCCATGATGATAGGCACTTCGGCAGGCATCTGCGAGTATTTCCTCAGCTCTGCCGGCGGAAACTCATCGGAGAGCGACGTGAAGATCTATCCCAACCCGGTGCGCCCCGACTATTACGGATGGGTCACCATAGAAGGGCTTGAAGACGATGCCCTCGTAAAGATCGCTGACGCCGCCGGCAATATAGTGTGCGAGCTCGGGCCCGCATCAGGAGGCAGACTACAATGGGACGCCGCCGGAAGAGACCGCAACAGGGTGGCGAGCGGCGTATACTACATCCTCGCCTCATCCGGGAAAGACGGCGGCAATTATTCCGCCGTCGGGAAAGTCCTGGTCATGAACCGCTGATAAAAATGTACTCACTCAAGACTCACAACCATATCTGACCAAATGGGAAAAAACAAACTTCAGAAATTTTCCGACATGGAGACTTTCGGCTGCGTGCTTCAGTATCCCCGTCATATCCTGATTGAGCAGGGCTTCCCCTACCGGGGGNAGTGGANCNCCGATTTCTTCAGNCGANCANACCCCATCACGCTTGAACTCGGTTGCGGAAAAGGGGAATACACCGTAGGACTCGCAGAAGCCAATCCGGACCGGAACCATATCGGCGTCGACATAAAGGGCGCAAGGATGTGGAAAGGGGCCAAGACGGTGGAGGAAAAAGCAATGGACAACGCCGCCTTCCTCCGCACCGAGATAGAGCAGATACAGCAGTTTTTCGCCCCCGGAGAGGTGGATGAGATATGGATCACCTTTCCCGACCCTCAGATGCAGAAAGCGCGCAAGAGGCTTACTTCCACACGTTTCCTCACCAACTACCGCAGCTTCCTGCGTAAAGGTGGCGTGGTGAACCTGAAGACCGATTCGCCCTTCCTGTTTGAATACACCAGACGCCTCGTGATGCTCAACGGGTGTGAGGTGCTGTTCATCACCGACGACCTCTATGGCAGCGGGAAGGCCGATCCGGTGTCTTCAATCAAGACCTTCTATGAGCAGCAGTGGCTCGCAAGGGGCAAGACCATAAAGCTTATCTCCTTCCGCATTCCCGACGGAGAACTCACCGAGCCCGACACTTCCGACCTTGAGAAAGACGACTATCACANCGAATTCGGCAAGCACTCGAATAATTGATTGCAACCTGAGATTGCTTGACTTATATCTCAANACCAACATATTACCCCGATAACCAAANCCTCTATACAATCNGAAATGGCCATATATNCCAAACTTATACTCGACGCACTCACCAACGTGAAATATCCCGGCAACGGGAAGAACATCGTGGAACTCGGTATGGTGGAAGACGATATCCGCATCGACGGCAACAAGGTATCGTTTTCCCTGATCTTCGACCGCCCGACCGATCCATTCATAAAGTCTGTGGTGCGTGCAGCCGAAGCCACACTCCCCGTATTCGCCGACCCCGACATCGACGTCAAGGGTCGCATCTCGGTGAAATACCGGCAAACGGAGGCTCCGAAACCCGAGACACCGCTCCCGGGAGTGAAAAACATCATCGGCATCAGTTCCGGCAAGGGCGGAGTGGGAAAATCTACCGTTGCCGCCAACCTCGCCATCGCTCTCGCGGCCCACGGTTATAAGGTGGGACTTCTTGACGCCGACATCTTCGGCCCCTCGATGCCCAAGATGTTTGGAGTGGAAGATGAAAAACTCTTTATGGTGAATCAGGATGGCCGCGACTGGATTGAGCCGGTTGAGAAATACGGCGTGAAGATGCTGAGCATAGGGTTTGTCGTAGACAAGGACAGTCCGGTGCTCTGGCGCGGAGGAATGGCATCAAACGCGCTGAAACAACTTATCACCGAAGCATGGTGGGGCGATCTCGACTATTTCCTCATCGACATGCCCCCCGGCACAAGCGATATCCACCTCACCCTCGTGCAGACCCTGCCCATCACCGGCGTGATAGTGGTGAGCACTCCGCAGGAAGTGGCGCTCGCAGATGCCAGAAAGGGCATAGGAATGTTCAGGAGTGAGAAGATCAATGTTCCCATTCTCGGGCTCGTGGAGAATATGGCATGGTTCACCCCGGCTCCTCATCCCGATGAGAAATACTACATATTCGGCAAGGAAGGCGCCTCACGCCTTGCCGACAGCCTCAATGTGCCTCTCCTTGCTCAGATTCCGCTCGTGGCAGACATCTGCGGCGACGCCGACAGCGGATGCCCCTCCGCAGCACGATGCACGGGAGGCGAGATATCAGAGAATCCCGAGGCACTCGCTTTCCATGAACTCGCCGTGATGGTGGTGGAGGAATGCACGAAGCGCAATGCCACCCTCCCCCCGACAAAAGCGGTGCAGACTCATTAATATCTTATATATCTTATATATCCCTTACCCAATTAAAATTCAACCAAGACCAATGTCTACAGCCCAAGCAGAAAATACACGCAAGGTGACTACGAGCCGCCTTACAGAAATGAAGCACCGCGGAGAAAAAATCTCCATGCTTACAGCCTACGACTACACCTCAGCAAAAATAGTGGATGAAGCCGGAATGGACGTAATCCTTGTAGGAGACTCGGCCTCAAACGTCATGGCAGNCAACANCACCACCCTCCCCATCACACTCAGACCNNATGATATATCATGCTAAATCGGTGATGAAAGCCGCAAAACGCGCGCTTGTAGTGGTCGATCTCCCCTTCGGCACCTATCAGGGCAACTCGAAGGAAGCGCTCGCGTCGGCCATCCGCGTGATGAAGGAGAGCCATGCCGAGGCGCTGAAACTGGAAGGAGGCGCTGAAATCGCCGAGTCGATAAGCCGAATCCTCTGTGCCGGCATCCCGGTGATGGGGCATCTCGGGCTCACACCCCAGAGCATCAATAAGTTCGGCACTTATAGCGTGCGCGCAAAAGAAGAAGCTGAAGCAAAAAAACTCATTGATGACGCCAAACTCCTCGAGGAGATTGGATGTTTCGCCATCGTTCTCGAGAAGATTCCGGCAAAACTCGCCGAGCAGGTAGCGAAAGAACTCACCATTCCGGTAATCGGCATCGGCGCCGGCGGCGGGGTTGACGGCCAGGTGCTCGTGATGCACGACATGCTCGGCATGACGCAGGGCTTCTCGCCACGTTTTCTGCGCCGCTATGCCCGTATTGGTGACATCATGACCGATGCCTTCCGCCATTATATCGACGACGTGAAGAGCGGCGACTTCCCCAACGAGAAGGAGCAATACTGATAATTACGCAACATATATATCCGTCGGCTTCAGCAATAAATCTGCTGATCAAGCCGGCGGATTCATCATATCCGGCTATCTGAAGGAGTATCCGAGGCCGAGCATCAGGTTGTTCTGCTTGCGGAAGTTGAGAAGCTGATAGCCGATGTTCAGGAAAAATCCGCCGCCGACACGCACTTTCAGGTTGGCGAGCTGATATGTGGCCCTTGTCTCTTCGGGGCCGATGATGTTGTAGCCAATACCGACATTCACAGAGAATATGGGCATCACGAGCTCGGCCCGTCCTGACAGCCCGGCGCACACCTGACGCAGGAATGAAGGGCGATGAAAGAGAATATCATCCGACGTGGTGCCGGAGATGTGATTACGTTTAAGATCCGTGCTCTCGTCCCACTGGAAATCTGCCGAGAAGCCGGCCCTGAATGTCTGAGAAACCCTCCACATCGGGGAGAAGTCAATACCGCAGACTCCGAATGTCCCGTTCAGCAGAACCGGGGTATCTCCTCCCCGGTAGACCCTCTTCCTCCAGGCGCCATAGAGCGTGACATCATATCCAAGTTTTCTTTCAGGAGCAATGGTATCGGGCTCGGATTGCCTCCTTTTGTCTTCCCTGCCAAACGACCTCGACACTCCGATCCTAACCCCCGCCAGATTCACGCCGGGATTCGGAAAGGAAGTGTTTCCATTTGAGAAATGCGTGAGGTCGAGCCCTGCAGTCAGATCATAATGTTTGCCAAGACGCCATTTGAGTCCTGCGCTGAGATTGATATAGGCATTTATTCTCGATCCGGTGATAAGGTTGGATGCGGCGGATTCCGGAATGAACGGATGCCAGCCGAACGACGCTCCGAAGTTCCATTCATAATATGCCGACAGCCTCTCACTCAGCCTCCATATCGGCGCTCCCTGAAAAAGATAGACCGACACCGGATTGCCTATACCGCGTGAATTTCCAAAAAAATTCATACCCGTCCCTATTCCCTGCCAGGAGCGGGGATATTGCCTTGCCAACGGTGATTCCTCCGAAAAGACGAACCCGAGTTTCAGATGAAGCGAAGAGGCGAGATGAGTGTATCGCGCATGCTCCATATTCACCATGTCGCTCAGTATATCGTCCTGAAAAGATGAGAACGCATAGGAGGAGCGCGCATCAACCCCGATGCCGCTNCTTATCTTCCACAGGNAAGAGTCGNCACGCTGACCGAGCNCGGCANTGCAGGCAAGGAAGATCATTGCCATGATCATTCCGCCCCTATATATATGTCGTTGACAACACATTGGCTTCATTCAGACAGAGAGTATGCTTAGGCGTCAGGCTTATGGAACTGCAAATTTAGGTAAAAATCGTGATATTCCTACGCCGCCCGGTGAAGAAACTGTAATAATTTGACTTCCCCTCTTTGAAACAACGTCAGAATTTGCTNTTTTTGCATTGAAAAAAGCACATAACAGCCATTTTTGACACTGAAGCATGAAAAAGAAGACCTTATTTTCATCTATTGCGGCAGTCATTCTGATAGCCATGACTGCACTCACCGTATGGAGCCGGAACTCGGTGCCACTGAAAGAAGGTGATCCGGCCGCGGCAGCCCTCGACCACAGCAGCAAGATTGCTCTTGCATACGTGGAAGACTGGCGCGAGGGAGTCCCCGACGCTGATCTGTTCACACATCTTGTATATGCCTTTGCCGAGTTCAACGACAACAACGACGGGGTGGTGATCAGCAAGCCCGAGAAACTGCACGCCATGGCCGAGCTAAAGAAAAAGAACCCGAAACTGAAGGTGATACTTGGCATCGGCGGCTACAAGCGCGAAGGATTCAGCGAGATGGCAGGCGACCGCAAGAAAAGAAAGGCATGCGTGAAGAACGTGAAGCAGATTATCGACACCTACGGACTCGACGGCGTAGATCTCGACTGGGAGTTTCCCACAACTACCGACGGCGGACATACCGCCTCGCCACGCGACGACCGCAACTATGTGACGCTCGCCAAAGATCTGCGCAAGGCGCTCGGGAAAGATAAATGGATCTCTTATTATTCCAATAATTCGGGTAAGTTCATAGACCATAAAGGGATGGCGCCCTACGTAAGCTACGTGCACGTGTCGGGATATAATCTCGCAGTGCCGCGTGAGGATGAGAAAAAATCGTATCATCAGAGCCCTCTCTATCCAAGCGACGTTACGGGCCAATGGTGCGTGATGGAATCAGTGAGGAAGCATCTGCAGCTGGGTGTGCCACACGATAAACTTATGGTAGGGATTCCTTTCTTCGGGCGTGGGCGAAGTCCTTTCCCCTCCTACATAGATTGCCGCGGTTTCAACAGATATGAGGGCGATCTGAAACCGATATGGGATGAGAGCTCAAAAGCCGTATATTACGCCGACCCTCAGGGCAATCTCCTGATGGGCTTCGACGATGAGCGCTCGATCGCAGCAAAAATGGACTTCGTGCGCACCAACGGGTTCCCGGGTGTATTCGTCTGGAACTATGACTCAGACTTCGACGATCACAGGCTGGGCAAGACGCTGAAAAAACTGCGCAAATAATTTTTCACTCTTTTTTGGTGGTTCGGCAGTTTTTTATTACCTTTGTTTGTGGATTGTCGTCATAGTGCGCATCCGCGTTGTCAACCTATAAAACTGAACTGAAAATCACGATGAAGAATCTTTTTGTCGCCGCCCTGGCTATAGCCGCTATCCCGGCGCTGGCGCAGGTTAGAACGGAGACTCTGATCAGAGACTGGAACTTTTCGCAAGACTCAGTGGCATGGAAAGCCGTGCAAGTGCCCCACGACTGGGCTATCTACGGCCCCTTCGACCGCAAGCACGACCTCCAGAAAGTGGCGGTGGAGCAGAACGGCGAGAAAGAAGAGACCTGGAAGACCGGACGCACAGGCGGCCTCCCATACGCCGGCAAAGGATTCTACACAACCTCGGTGGAGATACCCGAAACAGAGGGACGCTCTTACGCGCTCGTCTTCGACGGGGCGATGAGCAACGCCCACGTCTACGTCAACGGACATCTTGCTACAGTCTGGCCTTACGGCTACAATTCATTTTATGTTGACATCACCCCGCTCGTGCATCCCGGCGAGAACGCCGTGGAGGTAAGCCTCGAGAACAAGCCCATGTCATCGCGCTGGTATCCGGGGGCGGGCATATACCGCAACGTGCGTCTCGTCTCCACCGACAAGGTGCATATCCCGGTATGGGGCACTCAACTCACCACCCCCTACGTGAGCAAGGACTATGCCACAGTGCACCTTTCCACCACTCTCGAGGGATGCGAAAAAGGACAGAAAGTGACACTCTCCACCGAGATAACGGCTCCCGACGGCAAAGTGGTGGCCTCTGACACCCACGACTACAAGATCTATCCCGGAGTAAACCTGCCTCAGAATTTCAGGGTAGACAATCCTCAGCTTTGGTCGCCTGAGACGCCGGCTCTCTATCACGCCACCACCAAGGTTATATCCGACGGAAAGGTCGTGGACGAATATTCCACCCGCTTCGGCATCCGCAGCGTGGAGGTGAGAGCGGGCGAGGGATTCTTCCTCAACGGCGAGAAGATTCAGTTTAAGGGTGTATGCAATCATCACGACCTCGGTCCGCTGGGTGCCGCTGTCAATAAGTCGGCCCTGCGCCATCAGCTGGAGCTCCTGAAAGATATGGGAGCCAATGCCGTGAGGACAGCCCACAATATGCCGGCTCCTGAACTCGTAGAACTTTGCGACGAACT
>WFLX010008734.1_pt1 | contig 10457 bp, 5 predicted proteins | sample 4967041 | NCBI WGS metagenome assembly WFLX01 (sample SAMN12857096, study PRJNA449069) | gut metagenome | isolation source: stool from male and female vole | host: Microtus ochrogaster | place: USA:Florida | collected 2017
CATCAGAAACTTTGTACATATATAAAAGTATAAATAATATAAACCCGAAGAATCTATAATGAATGCAATTACCTGGCAGTGCAGCAGATTCTTCATTATAAATTCATCGGACTCTTTTTACCACAAATTCAGGAACAAGCCATATTTCAAGTTCACAGCCGGGCGTATCTGTTTTCCTGTCATATACCCTCCGGCACAAACACCAATAATATGTCCGGCATTCAATTGATATTCCACTCCAATACGCACCGCAGAGGCGAAGCCGTTAAGTGAGGAAGTTTGGCTGTCAGATGACGCTTTGAGTTCCTCACCAAAGCCGTAACCTGCAAGTATGTCAGCGTAAATCCAGCGGTCACCCCCATTGTATAAATATATCCCAGGTCCTATGCCTGCCATATACTCACGTAACGTATGGTCAAGCTGCGCATATTCTCCGGCATAGAGAGCCTCATAAGTACCATTATTTATACCTGCATGCAGTGTGGCGGAAACAAAATATCTCTCGTTCCAAACATACCGCATACCGATATTGAGATTATAGCCGGACTTGCAGCTCATATCCGGAAACAATTCGTACCCACCCTGCAAATCAATGTGGGTATATTCTGCCTGCGCTCCAGCACATAAACCAAGACTACCCAACAACAATACAGTAAGAAAACGTAGTCTACTCATTTTGCATTCGGATTATATAGATCCGCTATTTGTTGCAGATTGTCTGGTTTTATCTCCTTATNCCNTAACTTCTCACANAGGGCCGGATCGTCAGAGAGATACTCCATGAGCAATGTGCGCCAATGTTTGCTACCACTACCCTGATATCCTATAATACGACCTTGTTCCTCACCTTTTTTGCGGGCTATAAAAGCTATATTGCCATTCTGTACGCTGGTAATGGTCATAGTACCATCGCGTGGAATACTATATTTGTAACTACAACAATAAAATTCTACAAAATCGCCTTGAGCCTGTATAGCCATCCATTGCGGCGCTATAGTCTTCCGCTTTTTGGTAGAAAACATCTTATTTGTAGAATAAGGACATGAAACAAGATAGTGGCACTTGTCTGTATGTGTCTTTTTCCACACTCCAAGCACGGCAATATCCGTGTTCTTCAGCTTCATTTTCTGCCCATCAGATGTTTTTATCTTAATGTTTTTGGTATTACAATGGGGCATTTTAACACGTCCGGTATATTCTGTACCGTCCTTCATTACTACACGTCCTTCTTCCTTGTCCGTAAAATCTTTTATTACAGTGTAAATCTGACAACTGCCCAACAGTGGGGCGGTAAACACGAGAGGGAGTAAAAACTTGGTGGATTTCTTCATATTGTTTAACTGGTTTAATATAAAAAAGGCGTCAACTATTCTTTAGCTTGTCATTATCTTAGGTCACCGCCAAGTATACCCTCACGTGTAACAAGCACAGAACAGCCCACGCCTTATCAGCGTGAGCCTTCAGTCGCTTGTCCCTACACGTTTGAAAATTTGGCGGTATTCAAGATAATAAGAACAAGAGCTGTGAAGCTCTAATATATATAATATATGTGCATCAGTTATTTACATAGGCAAGTCGTTTATTATGTGAATATCTTTATTTTAGTTTATACTATTACCTCTATGATTGTACGCCCATCTTGTTCAACAGATTGTAACAATCCAGGAGTTTTGCCTTTATTGAAGCAAAAGGATACGAGATAACCAATCTNGTGCTNTTTTAGTTCANGATACTTGAAAAGCTNGTTNTNACNCTTNGTNTTGTNGCTATTANNACNCCATATCTTTAGTTCAATAACGTACTCGTGATTGTTATAATTAATGATAAGGTCGGTACGAGTCTCATCACGTGTTTCTGCCTCTACATAGTAGTGACCGACACCATTTATGATAGGACGGATATAAAGTTGGAATTGCTTTCGTCCATGCTTCTCCACGAACTTTGCATCCATCGTTCCATCTTCCGTGCGGAATATCNCATTNAAGTNTTCANAGAACTTCNGCAAGAGCAATGNCATATCCAAGCCTGTACCNTTGATGAACTGAGCTTTCNCCAACGAACCGGCCGTATAGATCTCGNATTCCTTCTCCAAAGACATAAAGTATTCATAGATAACAGTTTCCATTATACGAGAAGAAATAGAGTAAGTCCCATCATCGTAAATATTGATGATATTGAACTGTTCTGCCAACTGGAATGTCACATTGTGTGGATTATATTTCTTGGCCTCACCAGAAAAGAGTAAATCCATAAGCAAAGACTTCAAGTCTGAGAACTGTTCAATCTGCTTTACCATGTCATCAAAGAGTGTATTACGTTCATTGATGATTATCTTGACTGCATTAAGCAATCCATCATGACTCCAATCGTTTTGGGCATCCATTTGCTGACACAGACGAGAAACCAAGAAAGGATAACCACCTGTATAATCTCGAATCCATGTAGCGACCTCTGCTGTATCTATCCCTTTATTATGATCTGCTTCATAATCATCAAGCATACCTTTGATACCTTCAGCAGAAAGACTCATGTCAACATTGAAAGGCACAGCTATATTCCAAGGTGAATTATATTGATGCTGTTCTTTTGGGCGGATCTTCAATTTGAGATTCTTTATGTCATAAACTCCTGCAAGGATTACAGATTGGAAAGTTGCCTTGTTCTGTCTATCGAGAAACAATTTGCGCAAGATGCTCAACAAAGCAATCAGACTGCTGTTATCAGAGGCTTTGTCAATCTCATCAATTGTAAGGACAATAGGCTTATCGTTGAACTTGCATACCTTACTAAAAATACTTGACAGAATTACAGTCTCAACAGGACTGATAGTGTCATCAACAGAATTCAAAATCAAATCTCGCGATTTATCAGAAAGTCCACATACATTGCCATTTTCGATTGCATCCCTCATGAGCCACAACACTGTGGCGCAGAATTTCTCATCAGAACAGAAAAGGCCTTGTCCCAAGTCCTCAAACGACAACGAGAATACTGTGTAGCCATCATTCTCCAAAGTCGTCTTGATGGCATTCAGTGTGGTAGTCTTACCGTATTGTCTTCCTCGATTTATACAGAAATAATCANCCTNGGCAACCATCTTTCGGATGNTTTCCAGANGCTCGGTAATGTCCACCATATAGTGCTCATTGGGGCGACAGGTTCCTGTTATATTGAATATCTTCATGATTGCAGTTGCGAAAAGCACATCACTTTTGCATTGCGAATTTATGAAAAAAATCTCAAACACATACAAAAATCACTATCAAACACTATCATTTTTATGAAACTTTATGAGTTCAATTGTAAATGACAGTATTTATTCAGGTGGGTTCTGTTAATTACCAACGTAACAGAACTTAAGAACACATAGGTTATATTTTGTTTTCTTTTAGTCTCTTTCCGGCTCAAACAACCTCAGAATCCGACAAAGATAATTAATAGAACCCACCTTCAATATTTTTGCTTACATTAAAAATCCACCTGTAATGCAGATACAGTTACTGCCTTTCAAACGTATATTGTTGTCCGGCAGTGGTCTGCACGTCATATTCATACACCTTGTATAACAGCGGTTGTTGCGGATTTATCTTTTCGCTTACTATCGGGGCCTTTATCTCCGGCAACCGGTAGAAAGGATTATCGTTCACGCCATTGGCCGGCTTCAGTCCCTCACCCTTTAACGGTACGTATGAACGCAGGCGCAGATTACCTCCAAGACGTGATGTAATGCTTACGGTGGCGAGCTGCTGTCCGTCCCATTTCATGTCGTCAATAACGAATCCGCCTCTTGCCATCAGGCCGTTAACACTGCCTTGTTGCCATGCGTCCGGCAGTGCCGGCAACAGATGTAACGCTCCGTCATGGCTCTGCATGAGCATCTCGGCTATTCCCGCCGCAACACCAAAATTACCATCTATCTGGAATGGCGGATGAGCATCAAACAGGTTTGGGAATGTGCGGCCGTCGGGATATTCCTTCTCCCGTCCCTCATCCGGCAACAGATGCAGCATGTTTGATATTATCTTATATGCGTGATTGCCGTCGAGCATGCGTGCCCAGAAGCACGTCTTCCATCCCAGGCTCCACCCCGTAGCCATGTCGCCACGTTGCAACAAAGTGTTACGCGCGGCCTGAAAGAGCTGCGGATTACGGTATGGCGACACCTGATTGCTTGGGAACAAGCCATAAAGGTGTGAGATATGACGGTGCTGGTCCTTCGGATCGTCAGCATCCTGTATCCACTCCTGCAGCTGATTATACTGGCCTATGTGCATTGGCGGCAACTGCTTTATGGCTTCTTTCAGACTGTCGGCAAAAGCATTGTTACCGGCATCAACTATCCCCTGTGCCGCAAGCGCCTGCGACAGCACGTCAAATATTATCTGATTGTCCATTGTACAGCCTGCCGTCACCGGTGTTCCGGTGCCTTTCGGGCCATNCTCAGGCGNTACCGACGGTACCGCTACGAGCCATCCGTTGCGCGGGTCNTTCTGCATATAGTCCAGATAGAAACGCGCCGCCCCTGCCAGTATCGGGTAATAACGCCTCAGAAAATCTGTATCACCGCTATAAAGATAATGCTGCCAGATATGTGTCGAGAGCCATGAGCCACCATTCGGGAACATTCCCCACGGCGCACCGTCCACAGGTCCCGCTATACGCCACAGGTCAGTGTTATGATGTGCCATCCATCCACGGCAGTCATACATCTCCTTTGCCGTCACCGCTCCTGTCACATACAGGTCCCGAAGCATACTGAACAGCGGCTCCGCCGTCTCCGGCAGGTTTGTAACGTCCGCCGGCCAGTAGTTCATCTCGGTATTGATGTTTATGGTATATTTGGAGTCCCACGGTGCATTCATCTTGTTATTCCATACCCCTTGCAGGTTAGCGGGCTGTCCTCCCGGCTGCGATGACGATATGAGCAGATAGCGCCCATACTGGAACATCAGCGCCACGAGTGCCTGATCGTTACCGTCTTTGGCAAACAGCTCCACCCGTTTGTCCGTCTCCAACTTTGAGTTCCTATCCTCCGGCAGTGTCAGCCTTACTCTGTCATACTGCTTTTTGTATGCCTCGGTGTGTCTCTCCAGCAACTGTGCATACGATTTCTTTTCCACAGCCTTCAGGTATGCCGTAGCCTTTTTCAGGGCATTGCCGCTGATGTCGTGATAATTCACAAAGTTTGTAGCGCAGCTGATGTATATCGTCACGGCTGTAGCATTGCTTACGCTCACCGCTTTTTCATCCGCCACCGTCTTGCCGTCAGCCGTCAGTTTCATTATACATTGCGCCGTCAGCCCTGCCGGTACGCCCTCCTGCTCCACGTTTTTCACTGCCGCCGTAATGGTGTTTTTCTTCACTGCCACAGTGTACGGCAGCGGACAGTCGTATGTCATGGTCATGTTTATCGCACCCGGCTTGCTTGCTTCCACACGCATCACAATTATTCCGTCGGCCATTGCCGCGAATGTGGTACGGGTGTACGTCACCCCGTCCACGGTATAGCGTGTTGTCGCCGTAGCGTTACCTATGTTCAGGTCACGATAATAGTCCGTCGCCTTATCGTGACCGGGAAAGTTCAGCTTCATGCTTCCTACGGTAAGATAGCGCATACCATGCGGCCCACGGACAAATTCCTTGTTTATTATATCCGCTGCCTTTTTCTCCTTTCCGTCAAATATCAGCTGCCTCACCTCCTGCAGATGCTGCAATGCCGTGGCGGAATTGTTGTTATACGGGCTGCCGGACCAGAATGTCTCTTCGTTAAGTTGCAGCTCTTCCATGGCGGTACCGCCGTAGTCCATAGCTCCAAGGTGTGAATTACCCAACGGCAACGCCTCCAGCCAGCATGCCGCCGGCCGGCTGTACCACAGCTTTTGGGCTATGGCCGCCGTTGCTTGCAGCAGTAGCGTCACCGCTACTATGATAATATATCTGTTTCTCATTTATATACAGTTTGTTTATTTTTTCTCTTTCAGTAATCTTATATAATAACATCCCGGCAACGGAGTGTCTCCTGTTGCGACAATCTTCACCTTCACTGTCTCCTTAGGTGTTTTCCCGTCGGCCTGCAACAGCATAGCGGTGTCTATCGGAACCTCCATATTGAAGAACCCGTTGTCATCGGCATTATCCGCCTTCTGCGGTATAGTGAATACCTTCAGCGGACTGCCGTCTATATAAACCGTAGCCACCCTGTTCCTGTCCGCCGTCACATATCGCATCATAAGCGACACCCCGTCTGTCATTCCTGCGGTGTTTGCCAACGTATATTGTATATAGCCGCCCTTCTGAGCGTCACGGAAGAACTCATCCCGGAAGGCCCCGCTATGGCTGTCGGGCGAATAGAGCGCATCGTGTCCCGCCTCGCTCTGCTGCTCTCCCGTAGCCACAAAGTCCAGCGTTCTGTCTGCAATAGCCTTTGCCTCACGGTCAGCCCGTGTCATATCGCTTTGCATAAACGCCTCTTTCGGTCTCTGATACCAATAGCACATATACCGCGCATGCTGTATCTCATAGAACGGTCTCAATGTCAGCGTGCCCCACTGACGTGTCTTATCATTACCGGCGTTATATGTGTCGGTAGTTATATTGAAACGCAGACGGCTGATGTCTGTCGGCGTCACACGCTGCAACAGGCTCTCACGGTTGCCCAGCAACAATGGCGCGGCAGACAACGGAAGCACCTTTCCACGCACTCCGAGCGAGTGACCCATACGGCTGTCATCGCCATATTCGTTGCGCAGCTGCTCGTATGGCAGCCCTGTTGCCTGCTCCTCAGCCCTGTCTGCCGCCGTAGTCTGTGCCGCAAAGAGTATCGGGCCATAGCGGAAAGCCACATAATCGGTATAGTTAGGGCATTCCTCGTAACGCAATGCCATCGGCAAGGCGACCTTTATCACATCGCCCTTTTTCCATTTGCGTGTCAGCATGGCGTATGACGCTTTTCCGGCCTCAACGTTTATGTCCTGCCGTTTGCCGTTTACCTCTATCGCATAACCCTCCGTTGTCCACTGCGGGTGACGTATGGCAATGGTGTAGTTGCCCGCTTTCTCCACGGTTATGGTTGTCGCCTGCTCGTATGGGAACGCTGTCTGCTGTGTCAGCGCAAAGTCTTTGCTCTTCAGCGTGCTTGCCGTGAATAGATTCACATATAGAGTCTGCCTGTCCTGATGTGAGTATATGAAATGGCCGTACTTGCTGTGGTTCTCCATGCCGGTACCTACGCAGCACCACATGCCTTGGNTCACCTGNGAATAGATACGGTNTGCCTGCNGACGCAGTGATGTNAAGTATACGTATCCTCCNGTCTTCGGGNCTTGTGTGGACAGTATATGGTTCCACATGGCATACTCATAGAAGTCGGTATAGCGCGCGTCGTGAGTGTCATCAAACAGCATCTCCGACAGTTTCATCATATTATTGGTGTTACAGCTCTCCGGGCCATCCGCCTCTTTTATGTACTTCTCGCAGTTACTTTGGCTCAGNAAGNGCTNGTTTATGNTNTNGCCGCCTATGNACNCGGTGCGGTTTGTCGCNACATCGCTCCAGAAGTTGCGTGCCGCCGNGCGATACTCGNCGGCGCTTTTGTCCTCCTGCGCTATNCGTTGGAAACCGATGTATTTCGGTACCTGCGTGTTGGCGTGCTTTCCGTTCAGGAATGTGGTGTTATAGTTACAGTCCTCACCCTGCATTCCATTTACCATTACGGCGTGACTGTATTTCTTCGCTGCGTCAAGGTATCGCTTATCGCCAAACAGCTTGTAGGCATCCGCCAGCGTCTCGTTCATACCGCCGTGCTCGGAGTTCAGCACACTCTGCATCTCTGCCTCAGACAGGTTGCTGACCACGTTCACCGCCCAGTCGCATATCTCCTTATATGCGTCGCGCGCCGTCTTGTCGCCGGTATAAATCCATGCGTCACGCAGTCCGGCGAGTATCTTGTGCTCGCAGTAGAACGGCACCCATCCGCCGTATTTGTAGAACTCGCCGAGTTCTTTCTTATACAGCCCCGTCCATATTTGGTTTATCGGCTGACCGCCAACAAAGCCCTTCATGCCTTGTGTGTCGTTGACAAACGCCTGTTGACAGTCTTTGACTATGCCGAGACAGTAGTCCAGCCGCTCTTTCAACTGCTTCTTTGTCTCCTTATCGTCGGTAGCGGCGTATGCGAGAGCGAGTGCCGTAAGGTAGTGACCTCCGATGTGTCCCTCAAGCGACCACTCCGGCTGTCCCCAGTTCTTGAACGACGGATGTTTTTCCACCCAGCCGTAATACTTCGTGCCTTGCTTCTCATGCAGACCCGCCTGACGTATGAGTGGCGTCATGAGCCTGTCGGCATCATACTGCAACAGCAGCTTGTCATTGACATTCATAGCATTGAGCATGGGGCCGTCGAGCAGCCGTACCTCGCTAAGGTCAAAATGCTGCGGATATATTTGCGATTGCGCTTGTGCCGCGCAGGCCGACAATACGAGGGCCGCACAGGCGATATATTGTTTTGTTTTCATCACTTTCATTTGTTAATACTCTTTATAATTGTATGGTGTACATCACGAACGAGTACGGTTTCACGTCCACTGTCATGCGTTTCTTCATCTTCACGGTCTCCTCTACCGGCACCACCGGCTGGCACTCGTAGTTGTTCTCATCGTCCGGATTGCCTGATATGACAGTCTTGACGGCCTGTGCCTTCATGCCCTTGAACCGTGACAGGTCTATAGTTGCCTTGCGCTCGTCGGCCGATGCGTTGCATATCTTCACGTAAAGGCGGCGTGCCTTGGTGTCGAGAACCACAGACTGCTCCTGCATGTTTGTCTTCTCACCGTCAAACTTCACGCAGTCACCATAGTAATAGTTGCCTGATGAGCGGCCGAACATCTGCTGCACATAGTATGAGCATGTTAGGAACGGACGCTCATTGTCAAAGTATATGAGGTCAGGGTTCCAGTTTGTGGCGTTCTTGCGGGCAAAGAGCGGAGCGTATGATGTCATGCATACCACATCGCCGTTGCGCTCAACATGCAGCAGGTACAATGCCTCCGCCAGCGCATCGCGCAGCTTCTTGTCCTTGGAGGCATACTCGCCGAGGTACACCTTGGTCTTCCTGTCACGTGGATATTTGTCATACTGCCTGCTTGTCTCGAAGTAGTCGTGACGCTCATAGTAGTGCTCGTCGAGTATAGGCAGCCCTATCTCCTCCGCCAGCTTCCAGCCATTGTCAAAGTCAGGGTTTCCGGGATGTGAGCCGGGACCCGCCGTTCCCACTATAACAATCTCCGGATGCGCCTTCGTTATCTTATCATACATATACTTGAAACGCTCCGCAAACTCCGGCGTTATCTTCTCTTCGTTGCCTATACCGAGATACTTCAGATTGAAAGGCTTCGGGTGTCCCTGCTCGGCACGTATGCGCCCCCACTTGGTAGAGGTGTCACCGTTGGCCCATTCTATCAGATCGAGGGCGTCCTGCACCCATTCGTCCATCTCGCTCATAGGCACTACGTCCTGCGCCTGGTTCCTCATGCCCCAACCGCCGTTGGTTCCCTGGCAGCTGACACCACACGGCAGTATGGGCAAGGGCTGCATGCCCATGTCCTCACACATCTGGAAATACTCGTAGTAGCCCAATCCCACAGACTGGTGATAGCCCCATGTGTTTTTCAACTGGCGGCGCTGTTCCTTCGGCCCTATGGTAGTCTTCCAGCGATATGTGTTCCAGAAACCGTCACCACCGCCATGCACAACGCATCCGCCGGGGAAACGCATGAACTTCGGGTGCAGCGCTTCCAAAGCCTCGGCGAGGTCACGGCGCAGCCCGTGGCCTTTGTATGTGTCCTGCGGCATGAGCGAGATAGCGTCCACATCCATCACGCCCGTCGTAAGAACCAGCAGTCTCAACGCCGCATTGGGGCAGTCGGCACCGGCCTGCAGCGTACAGGCGTAGCGGTTCCACGCATTGCCTGATATGGTCATTGTGGTGTCGGCTATCACTGTCTGTTCCTTGCCCGGAGCCACCAATGCCACACGTAGCTGCTTGTCTTTGCCGTCAGCGTTGCGGGCAAAGAGCGAGAAATCGTAGCTTGCACCCTTCTTCACCGTTATACCGTCAAAGCCGTTGTTCTNCNATCCGANGCCTGTCCAACCGNCAAANTCGTAGTNATGNCCCNCACGNTCNGTGCTGAGANGCATATANTTGCGGTTGNTAGGGTGCAGCGGCTTCTCCTGCAAGGCCTCTATCATGCCGAGCGAGTGACCGGGACGTATCACCCTCCATGCCGTACCGGGTCCCCATCCGTCTCTCTCGGCGGGGCTGAACTCAAACGAGCCGTTCTGCAACAGCTCAGCATAGAGTCCGCCGTCGGCTGAAGAACTGATGTCCTCGAAGAATATGCCTATCAGCTCATCGCTTATCTGTTTGCCGCCTTCCGGCGCACGCATGCTTTTCTGCGCCT
>WFLX010307777.1_pt1 | contig 10457 bp, 7 predicted proteins | sample 4967041 | NCBI WGS metagenome assembly WFLX01 (sample SAMN12857096, study PRJNA449069) | gut metagenome | isolation source: stool from male and female vole | host: Microtus ochrogaster | place: USA:Florida | collected 2017
GGCCGGTTCGAAGGTTGCTCAGGAGCGGTAGCCCATCCTTCAATAGCCTCATAGTCTATCTCTTTGAGAGCATTAAGTGCCATCGAAATAGCCTGAAGATCTCGATCCACCACTTCCCCGCCCTCGTGGATATAAGTGGTCTTAATAGTTTCCTCCAATTCCTTATAAGCTTTCTCAAAAGGCATGATTCCTGCTAATTTCAACATGACCGTCTCCATCGGCATATTGATATGAGGAGCCAACTTCACTTTCGCAGCAATAGAATCGGCATCAATATTATAGAATTTCAGTTTTTTATCAGCAATTTGCTGACGCATCTTCTGAGGGAGGAACTTTATCATTTGATCTGCACTCCAAGGAGAGTTAAGCACAAATGAACCCCCTTCACGAATCTTATCAAGCATATCAAAACGATGCACGTAGGAAGCCTTGTGGCAACCTATGTAGTCAGCACCGATAATAGAATAAGCAGAGGAGATTGGGGAATCGCCTACGCGCAACTGTGAGATAGTGTAGCCACCGGATTTCTTTGCAGAATAACTAAAATATAGTTGGGCGTAGAGATTCGGATCGTTGGCAAGCACCGAAGCAGCCTGACGAGTACCACTGACAGTGCCATCATTTCCGATTCCATAGAGAATAGCCTGAAAACATTTGGAAGAATCGAGAATTTCAATGGGCGCTTCCGGAGCAAGCNACAAATGAGTGACATCATCGTTGATGCCAACAGTAAACATTCGCTTAGGATTGTCAGAAGCAAGNTNATCAAAAATAGCCTTTACCATAGAGGGNTCAAATTCCTTGCTCGACAAGCCATATCTGCCACCAATCACCTTAANATCGCTNCTGNCTGGCTTCNAAAAGAGCNGTCATNACATCNAGACAAAGTGGCTCGTGNACCGACCCCGGCTCTTTNGTTCNGTCAAGCACAGCAATCGNCTTTACNGTAGATGGCAAAGCCTTTAGGAAAGCCTCAGTCGGGAAAGGACGGTAAAGACGAATCTTTATTACACCAGTCTTATATCCTTTATTTTGATTCAACCACTCGGCAGTCTCAGCAGCCACCTCTGCACCGGACGCCATGACCACAATCACACGGTCGGCATCAGGAGCGCCGACATAGTCTACCAAATGATACTGCCGCCCCGTGATTCCGGCAAGAGAATCCATTGCATCTTGCACGATACCGGGGAACGCATCATAATATTTATTAGTGGCCTCACTATTTTGGAAATATACGTCGGCATTCTGGGCTGTGCCACGGGTGTCGGGATGCTCAGGGTTCATAGCCCTACGACGGAAAGCCAACACATCATCCCATGGCATAATTTTAGCTATGCTATCGTAGTCTATCACATCGATGGTGTCCATTTCGGAACTTGTTCGCCAACCATCGAAGAAATGGAGAACAGGGAGAGAACCCTTAATGGCCGCTATATGAGCCACCACTGCAAGATCCATAGTCTCTTGAACTGAAGCAGACACAAGCATCGTAAAACCAGTGGCGCGGCATTCCATTACGTCTTGATGATCTCCGAAAATAGACAGAGCATGATTTGCAATAGATCGACATCCAACATGAAAAACCACCGGCAATAATTCCCCTGCAATCTTATACATATTGGGAATCATAAGCATCAGACCCTGTGAGGAGGTGAAGGTAGTAGATAGTGCACCTCCGGCAGCGGCTCCATGCACTGCCCCGGCTGCTCCAAGCTCGCTTTCCATCTCTTTCACTTCAAGTTTCTGCCCAAAGAGATTGAGGCGTCCTTTCATACCCCATTTTTTAGCAGTATCACCCATTGAGGCAATTGGAGTAATAGGATAAATCGTAGCTATCTCACTCATGGCATAAGCCACATGAGCAGCGGCAGTGCAGCCGTCAAGAATCTGTTTATTCATAGTTGGAATAAGAGTTTTTTGGTTTAAAATNTAAGGTTTATCNTGNAGTTTAGAAATCAAAGATAATATTAGCCGATATATTCCATCCGTTGGTGTGGAGNCAGGCNCCGGGGACAGCACTGNTGCTTATTGCATTGCCNAGGCCGAAGCGNTAGCCTGCAGAGAGTTGNATGAAGTTGATTATATCAAAACCTATACCTAAATCCCATCCCGGTTGCACAAATTTGGTGGAAAGTTGCTCGGGGTTTCCCTTTCCCAATCGGAAAAGGAATGATGGACCTGTATAGATCATNGGAGCCACGANNTTATTGGTGGCAGAGAGATAAAATTTATATTTCAAATGTAACGGCACTTCGATGAAATCTCTTCCCAACTTTGCAGGNCCTGACACTTCATCCATAAGTTTTGAACTGTATCGNGTATAAAGCACAGCGATATCCGGGGCAAAACCATTGTTTTCCATTTGATATTCCAGAAGCAGACCTCCACTGAAACCACTTCCGTTTTTCAGAGATAANCCGGGGATGCCACTGAGAGTGGCAGCANAGAAATCTCCTCCGAGCCTGAATCCATAACGAAGTTGCGCTGATGCAGGCAGCGAGGANATAAGGAGAGTGAGTAGAATCAGAAAACAATAGGTCTTTTTCATATTCATGTGCGTTTATCAAAGAAACAATACTTTAAGCAAGATGTTTGCACGGGGGAAATATTTTTTAGTTTGACTTTGTGAGGTCAAGTAGGAAAGGCTGCTCTCAATGGGCTGGTTGAGGGGGTGGGGGATGATTTTATGAGGGAGGATGCAATAAAAGTGAAATTATTTTTGTAAATTTGCATCATGATTCGAAAAAGACTCATATCTACTACTATAACAGAGAGATTTCCAGTATTTCTTTGCCGCCTGATTTTTTGCTTTATAATGGCAGAAACCATAGGCTTTAGCGCCATGGCGCAGGGTGACAGGGACTGGGACCCTCATGCCATGCCCGGACAAGTGAATCCTCAGAAAGAGGAGTTGAAGCAACCATCCGCCTGGACTCTTACGTATCCGCTTGGTTTCCATATTCCAGCCGATGTGGATACGGCTCAATACAACTATCAGCGCAGGAGCATTCCTACAATGGCAAGTGACGCATGGGCCACCACAGGCAACCTTGGGAGTCCGGGTATGAACCTACTATGGTTTCAAAAAGCTAAACCAAGTGGATTTCTTTTTTATGATGCTTTGGAATTCTGGATGCCGAGTTTTGCAAAACAGAAATTCCACAATATCTATGTTCCTACTACGATTTTGCAATACAATTATTGCGGAAGTTCGGAAAGCCACCAAGACCGCCTGCAAGCCGACTTTGCAGGGAATGTCAACCGCCGTATAGGAATCGGGGGATTTATCGACTATCTGCATTCCAAAGGAGTCTACAATTATCAGGCTGCAAAACACTTCAACTTTGGATTGTCGGCTTATTATTTCGGAGACCGCTATGAACTTCAGACCTTCTACTATCAAGATTATCATCAGAATCTTGAGAATGGAGGCATCACTGACGACCGATATATCACAGACCCCGCAGCCGTGCAAGGAGGAGTGACATCTGTGCAATATAAAAGTATCCCAACCAGATTGACATCTGCGAAGAATCTGATTAGAGGCGGACAGTTCTATATGAATCACGCATACAAAATAGGATATTGGAGTGATGAGCAGGTAAACGACACCTTGACTCGCGACATCTATGTACCGGTCATGAAGATTCTATATTCTTTCGACTATACCAATTATACCCATACATTTAGCGAGAAAAGCAACTCCCAAGACTTCTGGCAAAACGTGTATTTTGACCCCGTAACCACTCACGACACATCAAAACTCCATACTATCAGCAACACTGTAGGCATTTATCTCATCGAAGGATTCAGAAAATGGATGAAGTTTGGACTCTCTGCTTATGCCACCTATCAGCTAAATAAATTCACTCTCCCAAACGCATTTTATGATATGCCTTCAAATGAGAGTGAAGGGTCAGCGACTCCAGAAGATGGATCCACATCTTCACAATCGACTGACGCGCTGACTTCTCTTCCGACTTTGGCACTTCCAGACGCAAAGCATAACCAAAACTTTTTCTTTATTGGAGGTAGACTTGAAAAAGCGCAGGGAGCAATACTGAGATATAATGCAGATGTCCGATTCGGTTTAAGCGGAGATGCGGCAGGTGATCTCGATCTTAGCGGGCAGATATTAACCAATATTCCCCTTTTTAAAGACACNGTGGCCATTGAGGCACANGGNGGATTTCACAACAACACTCCNGATTGGTTGACCAAACATTACGTATCNAACCATTTCATATGGAACAATGACTTTGGAAAGATCAGGTCAGTAAAATTTGGCGGATCAATCACTATTCCTTGGACTCGCACACATGCAAGCATAGATGTGGAAAACATACAAAATCACATCTATTTTGGATCAGACTGTCTACCATATCAAAATAGTGGAAATGTGCAAATCATGTCGGTTGGATTGCAGCAAGACTTCAAAGTAGGAATTCTTAACTGGAACAATCGAGTGACATGGCAGATAAGTTCTGACCAGAATGTAATCCCGCTCCCCCAATTAGCTGTATATAGCAACNTNTTCATCAAGGCGCGCCTTTTTAAGGTGCTGAATATTCAGGTNGGTGTAGATTGNGACTTCTATACAAANTANAAGGGNTATAACTATCAGCCAGCCACCATGACATTCTATAATCAGAATGAGACATCGCTTGGAGGATATCCATTTTGCAATGCATACGTGAATCTGCGGCTTTATCGCTGTCGATTCTATGTGATGATGAGCCATGTCAACCAGGGATTGTTTGGAAAGCCCTCAAATGAGTTTATACTTCCGAACTATCCGATGAATCCACGTCGCTTTCAGATAGGCATAGCGGTAGACTTTGCTAATTGATTGATTGCGGATCATATTTGCTACCTAAAGACGCGAGAGGACGCGCACGGAGTGCGCTTACTACTTTGTTTGACGATTTAATAATATTTTGAATTTGATCCATGAGAGAACGTCGAAAAGAGGCTAAGCCTCGAAATATGCAGATAGCAATCTATGGATTGCTGCTTGTGCTTGTGATTATAGCCATGTTTGGATTGCGGCATTTCGTAAATAGAGGGAATTCTTTTGTTGACAATACGGTCAAGGAAGATACTATTCATGCAGCGATTATATATGGTCCGGATAGCTACAGAGTATTGACATCTGAGGATGGAAACGACAGTATAATCGGCATAAATTATCATCTTCTTGCAGATCTGCAAGACTCTTTGGGAGTAAAAGTGGTGATGCATCCAGTCATCGACCGCGAGACAGCGCTTGGGAAGGTTGCATCAGGAGAGTATGACATACTTGCATCTCTACCTGCAGACAATTATCTAAAGAAAAATTACCTTACCACAGACGAAGTTTATCTTGACAGGATGGTGCTTCTTCAGAAAAGGAGACCAAATGGAACTTTGTGGGCTATGAGTGCTCTTGACCTGGACGGGGATACCATCCATTTGGAAAAAGGGAGTTCCGCAACCAGGAGAATCGAAAATCTTCAGAAAGAAATTGGGGGAAAAATCACTATTATAGAGGAGCCGGAATTGAGCGAGGAGTATCTTGCAATGAAAGTAGCAAATGGGGCATGGAAATACTCTGTGGTGAATGAAAAGATTGCACAACAGATGAAGGAACAATATCCCGACCTTGATTTTTCTACGCCCGTAAGTTTCACACAGTTCCAAGTTTGGGTTATGCCGCTTGGGAAGGATTCTCTGCTTAATCTTGTGAATAAATATCTTAGGGAAATTTCTGCGAGCCAACGGCTCTAACGCCGATTTTTGCGAGCCAAAGGCTCTAACACCAAAACAAACAGAGACTATCTTAAAGAGACTATCTAATGACAATATTATAGGGACTCTATTGAGAGGAGATAATGGAAAGGGATAAACTCTTAAGGGGAGACTTTGTTATAAGGGTATGAAGAAGATACTTACTATTGCCATGCCCTTGCTGATAGCGATGGCATTTGTGCGACCCGAGGCGAAAGCATGGGACATAGATTTGAAATATAAAGGGCCTAAGACACCTACGACAGATGTCTCTTGGCATGAGGATATCTTGCCGGGATATGAGGCTCGTTATGTCAATCAGGGAGAGCAATTTGATGGGCCGTGCCGCTCCACTATCGTGAGGCTCAAATGCAAGAAACCTTCGAAAAAGGGATTCCTTTACATACATGGATTTAACGATTACTTCTTCCAGTCGGAAATGGGAGAACGATTCGTAGATTCCGGGTATCATTTCTATGCAGTGGATCTTCGTCGGTATGGACGAAGCAAGGAGCCTTGGCAGTATCCTTATAATATTAGGGATATGCGTAAGTATTATGATGATATTGACTCAGCAGTAGTGCAAATGAAGCGNGATGGAATTGAAGACATCACTCTTGGNGGACACTCTACAGGAGGCTTGACTGTGATTTCTTATGGAGTGGACAAAGCAGGGAATATACCTGTGCAAAGAATTGTCACAGACTCTCCGTTTCTGGCATGGAATTTCAACTCATTCTATCGGCATATGCTTATTCCGAGTGTAAGGAATCTTTCTGTGGTGATAAAGAATGCGAAAGTGCCCCAGGGAAAATGCGATGGCTATGCATATTCACTATTGAAGCAATATGATGGAGAATGGACATATAATACTGATTGGAAGATGATTTATTCTCCTCCTGTGACATTCTCATGGGTTGGACAGATACAGNATACCCAGAATAGGGTAAAGAAACATGCCGACAAGTTGGCTGTTCCGGTGCTGATTATGCATTCGAGCAGAAAAGTAGACGGATGCAACTATGATCCAAGTTTCCAATTTGGAGATGCAGTTCTCGATCCGCATATGATACAGGATGTTGGCACGAGAATCAAAAAGATGAGTCCTAATCCGGTGAGTGTCTGCACTATTGATTCCGGACTCCATGACCTTATCCTGAGCAAGAAACCACACCGAGACGCAGCCTACGACTCAATCTTCAGCTTTATCAAGAGATATTGAGGATAATTGAGAGATTTTTATTAAATTTGCAATGGATTTAATAAAAATGGATTTAATAAAAAGGCATGATGGAAGATCAAAAAAATATAAATGAAGTCGAGAATTTTCAGAGGTGGCTTTNCGGCATANCTTATGAGGTGGNTTTTTGGAGAAGCTATTATGGAAACAAGAAGCGACGGAACGATTTATTNGNATGGTCGCAATATAACAAGCAGTGTGCACTTGATAATTTTGATATAGATGCATATGTNNCCNCATTAGAAACGCCTGAGCCAAAACTCCTTGATGTNGGCTGCGCTCTGAGCTATATGTTTGGCAATATCATCAATGGTAAACCTATTACAGTGAATTATGTGGATCCTCTTGCTCCTTTCTACAATAGGATTCTCCAAAGGTACAAGATAGATCGACCTGAAATAAAATTCGGGATGATCGAGAGTCTTACAGGCTCGTATGCGCCAAGCACAGTGGATTTCATTCATGTTAGAAATGCCCTCGACCATTGTTCTGATCCCTTCAAAGGCATCATTCAGGCTCTTGTGGCACTAAAAAAGGGATGTGTGCTTTATCTGAATCATTTCAGGAATGAGGCAGAAAACGAGGCGTACAGAGGTTTTCATCAATTCAACATTACAGAAAAGGATGGCGATTTTATTCTTTGGAACAAAGACACAGAATTGAATGTCACCAAACTATGTAAAGAATTTGCTGACACGGTGACAACGGTTACTCCTGAAGGTAGAATTGTTTCCGTGATCACAAAGCAAGACGACGTACCCGCGAGACTATATAACGCTGAAGAACTCGCCATGCAAATGACAGCAGACATGATGGCGACTGTAGAATACTTCCATAAATTGGGGAATTCGGCGTCATACCAGACGAAACGGCTTGTGAGCACAATCGGACATCGCACCATGCGGCTTATGCCCTATTCAATATTAAACAAAATAAAGCGATTGGCGGGAAAATAATAAAGAACGAAACTTTTTCTTGCATAGTAGCGTTTTATTTACTAACTTTGTCATTGAAGACAGAAAAACGGCTTCAGAGAAATCAACTGACGGAACTATGGAAGAAATCAAAGCTCCAGCTACACGACTTCCTCTCTCCCAACTGCGTCATTGCCTCGACCTCTACAAAGGAGTGTCAAAAGCAGCGTCGTTTTCAGAAGAGACTGACCGAGTGCTTCGCGAGTTATTGCGAAAATCTTGTGCCAGCGCTACTTCTCCCTACGACGAGAAGGGACTGCCACGCATGGTGCTCGCCCTCGAGACAGCAGATGCATTCGCACACTTTATTGATGCAGACACAAACATAATTCAGGCAATCTTGCTATGCGACTTCAACGAAGAGGTGATAACACTCGAAGAAATCGAAAAAAAATTCGGTTCAGATGTTGCCTCAATGCTTCGCGCTCTTGAAGAAGTGGCACGGTTTTCAGCCAAAAAGAATATCCAAAACCAAGACAACTTCCGAGGACTGATGCTGTCGCTTGCCGACGACATCCGAGTCATCATAATAATGATAGTGCGCGACCTCGTGTTGATGCGCACCATCAACAACCATCCCGATACGGAATGGGTAAGCAACATGGCATTTGAGGCAAATGTGCTCTATGCACAGCTTGCTCATCGCCTTGGACTCTATAAAATCAAAGGAGAACTTGAGGATCTCTCGCTAAAATATACCAACAGGGAAATCTACAAGCAAATTGCACATAAACTCAACGAGACTAAACGAGCACGAGATGAATATGTAGAGAAATTCATAGCTCCGGTCAAGAAGAAACTCGAAGATGCAGGCCTGACATTCTCCATCAAGGGGAGAACAAAGTCTATATCTTCCATATGGGCCAAGATGAGGAAACAAAAAGTTGACCTTGACCGCATATATGACCTTTTCGCAATCCGCGTCATCATCGATACTCCTCCTGAAAAGGAGAAAAGTGACTGTTGGCTTGCATATTCGATACTCACAGATATGTACACCCCTAACCCATCACGAATGCGCGANTGGATATCCATNCCNAANAGNAANGGNTATGANAGTNTGCATGCNACNGTGATGGGNCCNGANTCAAAATGGGTGGANGTGCANTTCCGCACNAAGAGAATGGANCTNGTGGCAGANAAAGGTCTTGCNGCNCACTGGCGCTACAANGGCGTGAAGTCTGACTCCACCGACCANTGGATGAACAATATCCGNGATATCCTNGAGGCAGGCAAGGANGANCCCATGCAGTTGATGAAAGATATCCGCATGGATATCTACACCAAGGAAGTGTATGCCTTCACCCCTAAAGGTGACCTTTTCAAACTTCCTGCCGGAGCAACCGTTCTTGACTTTGCATTCTATATCCACACTAATGTCGGGGCCCACTGCACAGGAGGCATTGTCAATGGTCGCCACCGCAAGATAAGCCATGTAATCCAAAGTGGAGACACTGTGGAAATTCTCACCTCAGCCACCCAGTCGCCTAAAGCGGACTGGATGAACATTGTGGTGAGTTCAAAGAGNCGAAATAAGATCAGACAGAAACTTCATGAGCAACTTCAGGCACGAGCAGACCTCGGGAAAGAAGAACTCATGCGCCGCGCAAAAAACCGCAAGATTGAGATTGATGAGTCCACCTTGATGAAATTAATCAAAAAGGAGGGTTATAAATATGTCAACGAGTTTTTTGCCGACATAGCAGATGGCAAGATAGATGCCGGCAAATTTATCAACACCTATCAAGTGGCCACAGCTCCTGAAGATCATACAGAACGAACTACCGCAGAGGATTTCGAATTGATCCGCGACAATCAGGAAGCAGAGGCTGGCGAAGTTCTGACTATCGGAGAGAAATCTATAAAAGGATTGAGCTACAAGTTTGCAAAATGCTGCAATCCAATATATGGAGATAAAGTATTTGGCTTCATCTCATCTGATGGAATGGTGAAGATACATAAGACCGATTGCCCTAACGCAGCCAATATACGTGGACGCTATCCATATCGTCTGATACGTGTGGAATGGAGTGGCAAGGGAGGTTCGGAACTTCCAGTACAGTTGCGTATTGTAGGTCAGGATGATATAGGCATCGTGGCAAATATCACATCCATCATCAGCAAGGAGACAAAGGCTTCTCTTAGAAACATAAAGGTTGACTCTGACGACGGACTTTTCCATGGATATTTGACATTGGGCATCACAGACAATGCCGTGCTTTCTTCAATTATTAAAAAGATAAAGACTGTGAAGGGAGTTAAGGAAGTGACACGAATTTAGAATTATTTTTAATTGAGAATTGAGAATTGAGAATTGAGAATTATTTTTAATTGAGAATTGAGAATTGAGAATTGAGAATTATTTTTAATTGCCTCCTTCACGCTCGAGCCCCGCTCGATGTATTCGGGAATAAACCATTCGAAGGGGCACGAGAAGAGCATATAGTCGGTCTCCCCTTTCACAAAACGGTAGA
>WFLX010162423.1_pt1 | contig 10455 bp, 3 predicted proteins | sample 4967041 | NCBI WGS metagenome assembly WFLX01 (sample SAMN12857096, study PRJNA449069) | gut metagenome | isolation source: stool from male and female vole | host: Microtus ochrogaster | place: USA:Florida | collected 2017
GTAACATTTGGATAATTAGCAATATAGCAAGATATGACCACATCATCAGCCAAGAGTTCCCAGCCGCCTGTAGTAGTCAATTTCAAAGTCATTTGAGAAGAGCCGGCTCCGTATATAGCTGCATATTGCGGATCAATCTGCAGAATCACGTCGCCTTTAGTCTTCAACGGCATATCGGTAGCATCAATTTCAAAGCTTGTAGTCTCTTCTCCAGCTTTAAATTCCACCGACGCAGGAACTACAACACCTTCCGGACAAGACACTACCTTGAGAGGTACTGAGGCCGCTTCAGTGTTGTCAATACGTCCCAGTCCTATAGAGAATACATGAGAATCATCAGCCTCGATGGTGATGTCATACTTATCAAGGTCGGTAAAGAACACTCCCATATTGGATGGTTCCGGCTCCCCGGGCTCCCAGTTGTCGCTGTCTGAGCATGCTGTAAGGAACAGGGCTCCGATAAATAGATATTTATATGTAGACTTCATCTTATTCAATTTAAATTATTATTTTGCATTCCGACTTGTTTTATCATGCGATAAGCCAATATTTATGCATTAAGAAGGATTTATTCCTTCCAGAGAGTCGGGATAGCATCTGATGGATCCGGATTAAGTTTGCATGCCGGGTTCAGCTGGTTGACGCGATCTGGGATATAGAAGGTGGTCCAAGGCGCCACTTTGCCTGCATAGGAATTATAGCGGTAGGTCGCAGGGTGGTTGGTGCCCGGGTAACCACGTTCAATTGCTTTTTCAAGTCGGCGGTAGTCCCAGAGGATAAGACCTTCGCCCCAAAGCTCGATTCTTTTCTGACGGAATACAGCGTTTGCCACACCGTCGATTNACGACTCCTTGCAAGTNTANTTAGTTCCGGCTTTCNTTCTGTNAGTNTTCANGAATGTTTCGAGAGCCTGCTTGCCGGCAGCTGCCCCTTGGCAGNGTGCGAGTGCTTCAGCTTCTATCAGATAGATTTCCTCTATACGCATGAGTGGAATGCTGACGGCATTGCCCGTAGTGCTGACGTTGACTGCTCCCTGACCTGGATGATATTTGAATCCGGTGTAGGCGGCATATTGTTTCCAGTCGTTGTAATCCATCGAAGTTGCCTTGGAATATTTTGTGTTGAAGGCATTTTCGTTTGCTACATCGTTGGGGTCAATCCATGTGTCGCGGCGCCAGTCGTTCTTATCCATCTCGCTATAGAGTCTTGCATCTATCATTCGATATGCCGCATAATCTATATATGAGAGACCGTATGTGGCTTCCGGCGAGAGGAAAGATACCATCGACTTCCAATAAGTGTTTTTCGCAAGACCATTGTTTGTGTTGATAATGATGCAAAGCATCCAGGAGTTTGCAGGAGTGTTGAAGCCATTGATTGGATCATACCACTGTGTCTCCGTAAGCGGTGTATATACACCCTCGTTGATTGCTTTGCGGGCATAAGTCGCGGCATTGGCAAAGCAGTCGTTGGCTGAGGTGATGTCAAGTTTGTCGAGGGCTGAATATACTTCCTCATTCTCAGCAGTGATTTGCAGGGCAAGGTCATCAGCGTGCAGGTAGAAACGGGAACCCAGTTCAAGCCATAGTCTTGCCTTCATGCCGTACACAACACCTCTGGTCACCATATTTTTCGAGCCGACTGTAGCTGTGTTGGCAAGCAGTTTTTCAGCAAGGTTGAGGTCGTTCATGATGTAGCGATACATCTGCTGGAATGGTGCACGAGGAAGATTGCGGGCCTCAGCCTCAGTGGTGTTTTCAGTTACGAGGGGTACTGTCAGTCCATATAAGCCGTTTTTCTCGGCAAACTGGTCAAGACGCTCCACACCAGTGCTCTTATACTCGTATGTGAGCATAAGGTCGAAATATGTCCATGCGCGGTATGTGAGCGCCATACCCATATACATGGCATCCTCACTTTCCGGATCTGTACTTGACACGGAAATCAACGAGTTACATTTCTGGAGCAGGTAATAGTATCTACGCCAGAATATTGTCTGCAGACTATAGTTTCCAAGATACTGCTGCACATTATAATAATAGAAAAAGTCGTAGCCTGTATCGTATATCGGAAGNTCTGCCGACATTGCATCTCGCCAGTGGCCGAATCCGGCAAAACCGACATCCCAGTCATAACTCGAGGAATAGGTTGTAAAATATGCCGGTATGGCANTTNCGNTCGACGATTTGTCGGCATCCTTTANCTGATCGGCTGNCTGCTCGCTNTTTTCNGGAAAAGATNCNTCGAGACATCCAGTCATTNCGNTTCCCATGCCGGAGAGGCAGACTGCCAATATAAATTTATTTATATAATTTTTCATTTCAGTAATTTTAGATAAGATTAGAACTCGATCTGCAGTCCTCCTGAGATTGTGCGCATAGGAGAATAAGCACCATAACTTCCTTGTGTGTATGAGCCGCGTGGGTCGAAGCCTTTACGCTTGGTCCAGTATGCAACATTTTCGCATACGGCATAGACTCTAAGTTTTGACATCTTCAGGCGATTGATGAGGTGTTTGGGGAAATTATAGCCGATGGAGAGATTCTTGAAGGTCAGATAGCTTGCATCTGTAAGCCACATGTCGGTATAAGGAGNTGAATTGGAATCACCAAAATACCATAATGGGAACTGGCTGTCAGGATTTTCCGGACTNCAGCATTTAAATACGTCCCTATGCAGTCCGGTGCCAGTCACTGATGTTCTTGGTGCAGTCATCAAAGCTTGATATCCATAGTCCATTTTCTTTCCACCGATGCTGTAGTTGAATTGTGCGCTGATATCAAAATCATATATTTTAAATGATGTGTTGAAACCTCCGAAGACATCAGGAAGCGCTGTTCCACAAGTCAGGTACGTAGCTTCGTCATAATATTGGGTAGTGATGAGATTTCCATCGTCATCAAGCTTATAGTAAAGAGCTTCTCCATTTGTTCCAACACCGGCTGATCTTTTCAGATACCAGGTATAGACCGGAAGTCCTTCTGCGACGAAGTTGGAGCCATCCACGAAGCCATGATATCCATCTACGACAGTCACTGCATTTTCTGCAGGTAGACGCGTGACACGGTTTCTCTCCCAAGATAAATTAAGACCTACATTCCAGTTGAATCTCTTGAGGGAGATGATATCAGCGTTGAGGTCAAGCTCAATACCCTGATTCACCATATCGCCTACGTTGTCGTAGTAGCCGCTGTAGCCAACCTCAAAAGGAGCTGTAAACCACATAAGCATATCCGAGGTCTTACGGTGGTAATACTCAATTCCGCCGCTTAGGCGATTGTTGAAGAGTTCAAATTCAAATCCTGTGTTGAAGTTGCCGACTTTTTCCCAAGTGATGTCGGGATTACCTTTGGAAGAGAATGAGAATGATACCTCATCATTGGAATTCGTGATATCATAGATGTCAGTATAGCGGAAATCACCAATGTTATCATTGCCCTGTTCGCCGTATGACGCCTTGAACTTAAGCATATTGACGAGATTAGATTTCGGCATCCAATCCTCTTTGGTCAAAATCCAGGCTGCGCCAACCGACCAGAAGTTGCCCCAGCGATGCTTTGGATGGAAACGGGAGCTACCGTCGCGGCGGAAAGAGAAGTTGGCGAAATACTTGTTGTCNTAGTCNTATTGGGCNCGTAAGAAGTAACCTTCGACATTGTACATTTCTCTATAAGAAGTGGTGGATTTGAGAATGATGGCACCCCCTAATTCTGTATTATCCTGATAGTTGGCGACATTAGATTTGTTACCCATCAATCTTGTCTTAGTGTCTTTGGTATATTCATGACCAAGAAGAATATCCANTGAATTTAAGCCAAACGANCGGTTAAAGTTGAGCAACTGCTGAGAGTTGANGGTCATNNTTCTATAATGGTTNATAGTGACAGAGCCNCCATCACTTATATTATAACCGTAATAAGGATTATATGCTGTTTTGTTGCGATACTCTGTTATGTAGACACTGCCGTTGATGGTAAAGTGGAAATATTTCAGGAAATCTAATGTTCCGAAACCCTGCATATTGAAAGCATTGATAGAGCTTGTCGAAATATTTAGCAAATCATCCTGTATTGAATTGTCTTGTTTCTCCACCGGACGGTCAAGACCTACATCCATATATCCATAGTCATAGCGTTTTCCGTGCGAGTCTGTCATGATGTTGCCTTCCCCATCNCTGATATAAAGAGGATAGATAGGAGCTACTTCATATAGCACGTCGAACACGTCATAGTATAAAGAGTTTTCTGTATGGGTGTAGCCGGCATTTGCTCCTGTCTTCAAGAAGGAATATGGATTGAAAGTTGTCTTAAGTCTGGCTGTGGTTCTTTCCATATCCGAACCGTATGAAAGACCCTCATTCTTTAGATAGCCTAACGAACCTACAAAAGTATATTTATCATTGCCACCTGAGAGATTCAGGTTGTATTCTTGTCTGAAGCCATTGCGGATTCCTTCCTTAGTCCAGTTATCCGGATAGAGGGTGTAGATTTGATTTTGATAAGCCACGCGGTTGCCCAGTGTGGCTGCCGGATTTATTTTACCATTATCTCCAATCAAGAATTGATTGTTCGGGACTGTATATACCATATAGCCCAAACCATTTTCATCTGCAGGTTTGCCTAAAGTGTTATTGGCAAGTATATGCGCCTCCATNGAATTCATNCCCTGNCGATACNTNTAATTNTTCATCAGGGCAAGGTAATGAGCTTCATAGTATTCACCNGNGTTGTCGATATAATCGTANTGTACCCGGGCATCTGTNTTCACACCCCACTTGGCGCTTATNGTNGTCTTTGTNTTTCCTCTTGTNGCGCTTTTNGANGTGATCATTATCACGCCGTTGGCACCGCGNGCNCCATAGAGGGCGTTTGANGCGGCNTCTTTCAATACTGTNATGTTTTCAATATCCGCNGGGTTTATNTCATTNAGATTGCCGTTGTATGGGAGTCCGTCGAGCACGATAAGTGGNGTTGTGNCNGCATTNAGAGAGCCGATNCCGCGAATGACNATATTTTCNGCGCTACTTGATGTAGGACTATTAGANTNGTTCATAATAAGACCCGGCACNCGTCCGTCAAGGGCTTGTACAGGGTTTGTGACCTGTTGCTTCTCAATTTCTGCAGATGACAATACCGTAGCAGATCCGGTGAAAGCCTCCCTTTTCTGCTTACCAAAAGCCACGACTATCATCTCGTCGAGCATTTCTGTAGCCGTATGAAGATATATCTTCATGTCCGGCTTTATTTCTACTGTCTGCGGTTGATATCCTACATAGGATACTTCCAGATGTTTGGCTGAGGGACTCACACCGTTGAGTATGAAGCGACCGTCGAGATCAGTAGCGACAGCGATATTCTCGCCCTTCACCTTGACAGTAGCTCCAATCAGCGGCTCATTGTCTTCTGCGGAAAATACGGATCCGGAGACACTCCTTCCGTCAGCAAAGACATTGACTGCCATCATCAGCAGCCATGCCAAAATTAGATTGATTCTCATTTAGTTATATATTAGAGTTGTTGTATAATTTAGATAGTGGAAACTTTCATCATGAGCAAATTTACAAAAAAATATTTACAAATTACTAAAAAATGTATATTTTTTTCTAAAATAATACGATTTTCAGATATTTATCACCTTCTTTAGTCACTTCTTTAATTACCGCGCAGCCTTTCAGCAGTGGAGACAAATATGTGTGTGTTGTACCATGACGATGTTCTTATAAAGAAATTTTTTTGTTTAAAACATGGTTTTACCCTAAAAAATGTAAAGGCGGCTCCGGTGAGGAGTCGCCTTAGTCGTTGGAAATAGAAATTTTGTTTAAGGGTTGTTCTCNGTNATTTCAGGGTTATTCTGGATTTCTGCATTCGGAATCTGATATACGAGACGATTGTCATATCCGTAAAATTCCACAGCATTAATATATTGAAGTCCGGCAAGAGGAATATCAGTGCTGAGAGCACGGTTCACATGTTCATTTCTGCGCTTGATATCAAAGAAACGACTGGTGTTCTCCTCAAACATCTCCACTCTCTTCTGTAGGCAGATTTCCTTGTATAGCTCTTCGCCACCTTTGGTACATGCATATCCCGGCAGACGGTTAGACATAATTTTGTTTAGGACTTCAACAGCCTTATCTTGTTTGCCTGCAAGATAATATGCCTCAGCTGCGACATAATACATCTCGGCAGCGCGGAAATAGATGATATCAGATTCAAATGGCCCGATTTCCCCATATGAAGTCAGGTAAATGTCGCGGAACTTATTTGACAGATATGGAAGCCAGCCGTTGCCGGATTCATAACTAAAGTCAATTCCAAGAAGATTGTAGTCTTCTCCATAACCAAACCATCCTTTGCGTACATCATTGTCATCAATCTGATCTACGAGTTCAGAAGCACCAAGCTTGCGATACCCAACTTGTCCACCGTATCCAATCATATAGGTGTCAACATGAGAGAAGAATCCTGCATAGTAGCAAGTGGTCTCAGATGTTACTCCCATACCCCAGATTACTTCTGACATATCGAGAGAATTGAATCCGCTCATCATTTCTTCCGGAGTATTAAGATTGTTGCCCGACATAGCAATCTCGGCGTATTCTGCAGCCTTGTCATATTGGCCCATTTGGAGAAGTGCGTTAGCATACACGAAAGCTGCTGCATATTCAGATATTGCACCCTTACCGCCGTAGTAGCCCTGACCTTTGAGATAGTTGTAGCCAGTCAGTACATCTTCTTCTATCTGAGCATATACTTCTTCGAGGGTAGCACGCGCTTCATCATATTTCTCATCAGTCTTAATAGGCACACCTAACTGTTCCTTTCCACTGGAATAAGGCTTTGCGTAAAGATTAACCAAAAGATAGTAGCAATACGCACGCAAGGTATACATCTGGCCAAGCATCTGACCATTTACCTTTGACGGCTCCTCTCCATCAGCGGGTTTCAGAAGTTCTATTACCGTATTGCAATCATTTATCACCTGATAAATTTCCTGCCATGTGGCAGTAGTGCGGCGATAATTCATAAGACGATTGTCAAGTTGGTAGTCAAAGCTATAAAACTGAGCATTTCTTGGAAACGCTACATCGTCCGTCATCATAAACGTAGCGATGAAAAGATCCGGCATTCCGTATACATCATGATTGGAAGCATAGTCACCTCCGTTGTAGAAGTTCATATAAGCTCCGGTCACGTATGACTGCACCTTGGTTGGATCAGACTGCATGGTAGCCGCTACGTCCTCGGCATCGATCAAGCCTTCCGGACGAAGGTCAAGATAATCTTCCGAGCAAGCAGTCGCTGAAAGAAGTGCTGCGGCTGCAAATGCCTTGTATAATGATTTATTATAGTTCATAGGATTTTTTAGAATTTAGAAAGTTAAAGAAACGCCTCCCGAAATAGTCCTAATGACAGAGTAGTTAGCCAAAGACTGTCCCTGAATATACTGGCGGGGATCCATACCTTTTCTCTTAGAGCAGATCGCAACATTGTCAGCATTGAGGTATATACGCAGCTTCTCGATGTTTGCCTTGCGTGTCCAAGATGTGGGGAATGTGTATCCAAGTGTGATATTGCGGAGATTGAAATAATCCGCACTGATCAGGAACTTATCGGAGAATGTATTTGCGTTTTGATCGCCGTCAAGTCTCGGAATGTCGGTGTTAGTGTTTTCCGGTGTCCAAGAGTTCAGTATATCCATATGCCAGTTGTGGCCGGCAGTTGACTGCCCCATAAGCTGACTGTACATGCTGTCGTAGATCTTACCACCGATCTGATAGTTGCCAGCGATTGAGAAGTCAAGACCTTTCCATGTGAAGTTGGTGGAGACACCGCCAGTGAAGTCAGGAAGAGCCGAGCCTATATAATACTTAGTGGCATTAGAATAATCGTCAGTGGTCTCTTGTCCTGTCACATTGCCATTATCATCTGTAATGTCTTTATACCAAGTAGACTTACCATTTTCATTAAGGCCGGCAAACTTATAGTAGTAGAAGTCGTAAACGCTTCTGCCTTCGCGTATGTTGTAGTAGCCACCGTGTGTGATGCCATCCTTACGTTTATTTTCAGGTATATCTGTGACTTTATTACGATAGTGTGTGCCTGTGAAAGTCCAACTCCAAGTGAAGTCCTTAGGCATTGGGATATTGACATTAAGAGTGAACTCGACACCCTGGTTGATCATGGTAAGGGCATTCTCTGAGATATAGCTTACACCTGACGATGGTGGCTGAGGAACGTTGTAGAGCATGTCCTTTGTTCTCTTGTGGAAGTATTCTACGTCAAAGTTCACAATATCGTTGAAGAGCATAGCGCTTAAGCCAAGGTTGAAATTGTAAGAAGTTTCCCAAGTAAGATTTTCATTACCTTGATAGTATCTGCTAAGAGAGAAAGAACCATCAGAGTTCACGAGTTGATACTGTGTCTTGGTAGGATAGTAGTTGCTTAAAGAAGAGCCGGGATAGTAGATATCATCATTACCTACCGAACCATAGCTGGCACGGATGGAAAGGTTGTCAAGCCAGTTGAGATTCTGCATGAATGCTTCTTTGGTGATTCTCCAAGAACCACCGATACTCCAGAAAGTACCCCATCTGTGGCCTTTTGCAAATCGAGAAGAACCATCTCCTCTGACTGAAGCTGAGAGATAATATCTGTCGTCGAAATTATAGTTCAGACGTCCGAAGTAAGACTCGATTGAGTAGCGGTCGGTTGAGGATGACATGTCGTCCATGATAATAGCGTTGTCAAACTCAGGAATTGAAGAGTCGAAGAACTGATGCTTTGCATTGTAAAGATACGCATAAGTCATCTTATAGTTCTCATGGCCTGCGAGTACATCAATATTGTTCTTACCAAATGAGTTGGCATAGGTCAGAAGCTCATTGATGGTATATGATTCGTTGCGTGCGCGGGTTTTGTAGCCACGGCCACCTACCTGCTTTGCATCGCCGAAATCAGGAGTCATGAACTGGTCGCGTGAGACATTTGTCACGTCGTAGCCCATATTAGCCTGCAGCTTGAAACCTTTCCATTCGCCGAGAGTCACACCGAAGCGGGTGCTTACATTGTCGTTGAGGTAACGGTTCTGGTTCTTGTCGTCAGCAGCCACAACGTTAGTATTGTTAAGATATGGACGCAAACTGTATTGACCGTCACCGAAGTCGTATACCCTCTTTCCATCTTCATCATAAACCGGCTTTCCGTCTTTGTCATATGCAAATACGGGATAGATCGGGCCAAGGTTTTGTATAAAAGAGAATGTATTGCTATAGTTATCAAGATTTGAGATCTGAAGTTGATTTTGCTCACTTCTTGCATAAGAAACGTTGCCATTAATCTTCAGCCAGTTTGTAACATTATAGTCACCGCTTGCACGGAAAGAGAGGCGGGTGAAATCCGAGATTTTGATGATACCTTCGTCTCCGAGATAACCTACAGATAGGTAATGGTTGCTCTTATCGTTGCCACCGGATACAGTCACATTGTATTCCTGACGTAATCCATTGTTGATAGCCTCCTTGGTCCAATTGTCATTCCAAAGAAGAGCAGCATTGGTGAGCACTCCGTCAGGGCTTACGATGGCATCATCAGCGCAATTGAAAGGATTTGTGCCGATACGTCCGATAAGGTCCTGTGATGCAGTGGCACCGTCACTTTGGTTCTTGAGAAGATTCCAATTAGTCAATACATAAGTTCCGGGATCAGTCATGATGTCGTAGTTGGATATACCACGAGAATTAGAACCCCAGCGCGCATCTACAGTGACTTTGGATTTACGGCTGCTGCCCTTCTTGGTAGTGATGATGATTACACCGTTTGCTGCGCGTGAACCATATAGAGCTGTAGAGGCAGCGTCCTTAAGTACAGACATAGATTCGATGTCGGCAGTATTAAGTGCGTTTAGGTTGCCATCGTAAGGCATACCGTCTACTACATATAGTGGATTTGCGCTTGAGTTGATGGAACCGATACCGCGGACACGGATTGTTGCTGATGTGCCAGGCTGTCCTGACTGCATTGCTACTTGTACGCCGGGAGCTGTACCCTCAAGTGCCTTTGAGATATTGGAAACTTGCATTTTCTCAATGGTTTCTGAGTTTATAGTAGCAGCCGAACCGGTAAATGTAGCCTTGTAGGCAGTACCATAAGCCACCACCATTACTTCATCCAGGTTGCTGGAAGCATCAGAAAGTCCGATGTTGAGGTTTGTGCCAATTGGCACTTCCACCGTATGCATACCGACATACTTCACCTCAATGGTAGAAGCATTTGCAGGGATGTTGTTAATGACAAATTTGCCATCGAGGTCGGTCGCAGTGCCAATAGAAGTACCTTTCACCATTACGGTAGCTCCGATCACCGGCTGGTCGTCGCTGACAGCATAGACGTAGCCGCTTGCCGTGCGCTGCGCCAGCGCCGACGCTATGACTGCCGTCATAACTGCCATAAATAC
>WFLX010062690.1_pt1 | contig 10454 bp, 6 predicted proteins | sample 4967041 | NCBI WGS metagenome assembly WFLX01 (sample SAMN12857096, study PRJNA449069) | gut metagenome | isolation source: stool from male and female vole | host: Microtus ochrogaster | place: USA:Florida | collected 2017
TTCCTTCATATATATGTGTAAGGTGGACCGCGCGGGCTTTTTTGCTTCGCCGAGGACAGACACTCAGGTTATGAAGGGAGCACATGATCATGAAAAGACAGATGCAGCTTAAAGAGGACGACAGGATAGAGATCATACCGGAGTATGGAAGGCAGAAGCTTTTAAGCTGCGCAGAATCTTTTTTGGATCTGGCGGAGCTCTTTGAGGATGGACAAGCCAACAAAGCGGCGGTGGAGGACGAGCCTGCGGACAGGCAGGAATATCTCTGCAAAAGGCGGATGCAGGAAAATCAGGGGCTTATTGCGGAACATTTAAAAGAGATGTCACATATTTTGGCGACGGTGGCGAGAGAGACCTGTCAGTGTCATCCCATGGGGGAACGGAAGTTCAGGCAGATGTCCCTTGTTCTTAAGGAATCCGGTATTCTGCTTCGGAATTATCTGGAGATGGAGCATGAGAACGGACGGCGTGAGATCAGTCTTACCATGCGGCAGACGGGAAGAAAGCGGATGCGTTTTAACGAGGCTGAGCGTATCTCTGCCGAAGACGTGGCAGATTATCTGTCAGTGGCTATGAACCGCAGGTTGTGTATGGCGAAGAACACACCTCCGTATCTGACGGAGGAGTATAATACCTACTATTTTCTGGAGGAACCGTCCTATCATCTTCTCACGGGCTTTGCCCGTGCGGTGAAGGAGTCGGAGAAGGAATCGGGGGACAGCTATTCCTTCTGTGAGGCGGATACAGGGAGACTGCTGATGCTTCTTTCGGACGGCGTTGGTTCCGGGGAAGCAGCCCGTCGGGAATCCGAGCGGGTGATCGAGATGATGGAACGTTTTCTGGAGGCGGGATTCGGCAAGGAGACGGCGGTGCAGATGGTGAACGGCGCGTTGGTGACAGCCGGACAGGAACAGGTCATGTCCACGCTGGATATCTGTGATATTGATCTCTACACGGGAAATTGCGAGTTTGTTAAGGTGGGTGCTGCCTGCACCTATATCAAGCGAGGGCGGCTGGTGGACAGGATTTCCGCGCAGAGTCTTCCTCTGGGCGTGTTCGGNCAGATANNTCCNGAGATNCAGACGAGGACGCTTCTGAGCGGGGATTATGTGATCATGCTCTCGGACGGNGTGTTGGAGGCNCTTTCTGAGGGNATCGGAGAGCANGTGCTTCCCGAGATCATCGGCAGGATGGAGTACCGAAATCCCGGGGAGATCGCCAATCAGATCCTTGCCTACGCGATCGGGCAGAGCAGAGGGCGGATCAGAGACGATATGACAGTGCTTGTGGCGGGAATCTGGGATCAGGAGGACGCTTCGTGAGCGGTCGGTGACGCGGCGCATGAGAAGCAGGCATTGAGATAGGGAAAGAAACGGATAGATGAAAGATGAGATTTACAGGAAAGTGAAAAAATACATAGATGCGCAGGACATGATCGCGGCGGGAGATTTTGTTGCGGCGGGAGTTTCAGGCGGTGCCGATTCCGTCTGTTTACTGCATATCCTGTGGCGGTTGAGGGCGGAGCGGCCCTTTCAGCTGGCAGTAGTGCACGTGAACCATGGTTTGAGGAAGGAAGCGGGGGAGGACGCTGCCTTTGTACAGAAACTCTGCGCGGAGTGGGAGATCCCTTTTTTCCTGCGGGAAGCGGNTGTGTCNGNNTANGCNGNCNGTCATAAGGTATCCACGGAGGAGGCGGGAAGNCTGTTCCGCTATCAGGCTTTTGAGGAGACGCTTGCCGGGCTGGGGTGTGCCGGGGCGCAGCCGCAGACGGCAGCTGAGCTTACGACAATGCGCAGGCGTCATAGGATCGCGGTGGCACACAATGCGCAGGACAGGGCGGAGACGATGCTTTTTCATTTGTTTCGCGGCAGCGGATTGAGAGGGCTTTCCTCTATTCGTCCCGTCAGGGAGGCGGTGATCCGTCCCCTGCTGCAGCTTAACCGGGCTGAGATAGAGGCATATTTGACCACACAGGGACTGTCCTGGCGCGAGGACAGCACGAATGAAGGGGACGCTTACGCCCGCAATCGAATCCGTCACCATATTCTTCCCTGCGCCGAGCGGGAGATCTGCAGCGGAGCAGTGGCCCATATGGGCGATCTGGCGGATATTCTGGCGGAGACAGAGGATTATCTGGCACGGGAAACGGAAAGACTTTATGAGAGCTGTGCGGAAGAACTGCAGAATACGGCGGCAGTCGGCGGGCAGGAAGAAGCGGCACGGGCAAATTTCAGAGAGCTTCGACTGTTTCTTGACGACCTGAAGAGGATGGATCCGGTAATGCAGAAGCGTGTGCTCCTGCACGCGATCGAGCGCATGATTCCTTTCCGGAAAGATATCACCGCGCGGCACATGGAAGGGTTGCTCGCACTTATGGAAAAGGACGGCAGCGGGAGACTTTCTCTGCCCTGCGGAATCATGGCGTATAAAGAGTATAGCGTTTTGACGTTAAGGCGTGATGCGGAGATTCCCTCGTCCCCAATGGGTACTTTTTCGTTTATCCTATGGGAAAGAGAGGCGATTCCCGAGAATTCTCTGTTCTACAAAAAAGAACAAAATATTCCCGAAAATAGATATACGAAATGGTTTGATTATGATAAAATAACTACGTCTTTACTCCTGCGCCCCAGACAAGAAGGGGATTATCTTACCATAGACGATGCGTTACACACCCAGTCTCTCAGACGCTACCTGATCAACGAGAAGATACCGAAAGAAAAACGGGACAGCCTTTTCGTGCTGGCGGATGAAAGCCATGTGCTCTGGGTTCCGGGGTATCGCACGAGCAGCGGTTNTCGNGTGNAGGAGGATACAAAGCGTNTATTGGAAGTGCGCTTAGAAAATACAAAAGGAGAAAATGATGGCGGAGAGAATAGAGGTATTGTTGACGGAAGCGCAGGTTGATGCGCGGATTCAGGAGATCGGAGATCAGATTTCGAGAGATTATGCCGGAAAGCAGGTGCATCTGGTCTGTGTTCTGAAAGGCGGCAGCTTCTTTATGTGCGAGCTGGCCAAGCGGATCACCGTTCCTGTCTCCTTAGATTTTATGTCNGTGTCCAGCTATGGCGGNGANACGAAGTCGAGCGGCGTAGTCAGGATCGTGAAGGATCTGGANGAATCNCTGACGGGGAAAAACGTGNTGGTNGTGGAGGATATNGTGGATTCCGGACGNACCTTAAGCTACCTTCTNGANATGCTGCGGGANAGAGGGCCGGCNGANGTGAAGCTCTGNACNCTNTTGGATAAGCCTGACCGGCGTGTAGTGGATGTGAAAGTTGATTATACGGGTTTCCAGATTCCCGACGAGTTTGTGGTGGGGTACGGTCTGGATTATGACCAGAAATACCGAAATCTTCCTTATATAGGTATCGTAAAATTTGACTGATTCGGATAAAATTCGGGTAGAAGCAGAGGAAATATTGCATGAACAAGAGTGGTAGAGGTTATTATCTGTATTTTGTGATCATCATCTGTCTGTTGCTGTTTACAGTCTGGGTCGGAACGCTCCGTGTTCCGGCGAGCAACTATACCAGAGGACAGTTTGAGCGGCAGATCGAGAATAATGAAGTGGCTCTGGTAACAGTCTGTCCGGGAAAGGAGACGCCTACAGGCTCTCTGAAGATAATCCTGAAAAGCGGCGAGNAGAANACGCTCTATGTGACGGATGTGACGGAGATNGAAGCGCTCGCCAGAAGTCACGGCATAGACNNCACGGTGGAAAGCNTGCCGGAGNANNGCTGNTTTTTGAACAGTGNTCTTCCTATTTTGATCGTGGTAGTGGTCTGTGTCTTCTTCTTTGTGATGATGAANTCCCAGAATGCNGGCGGCGGCGGTGGCAAGATGATGAACTTTGGCAGGAGCCGCGCCCGACTTACTATGGGAGGCGAAAACAAGATCACGCTGAACGAGGTGGCCGGCTTAAAGGAGGAGAAGGAGGAGCTGCAGGAGATCGTNGAGTTTCTGCGGGAGCCCGGGAAGTTTACCAAGGTGGGCGCAAGGATTCCCAAAGGTGTGCTTCTGGAAGGTGCGCCGGGTACCGGTAAAACGCTCCTTGCAAAGGCGATTGCGGGTGAGGCAAACGTGCCCTTCTTCAGTATTTCCGGTTCCGATTTTGTAGAGATGTTTGTGGGCGTGGGCGCGTCCCGTGTACGCGATATGTTTGCAGAGGCGAAGAGACACGCGCCCTGTATTATTTTCATAGATGAGATCGATGCGGTGGCGAGACGCCGCGGCACCGGGATGGGCGGCGGTCACGACGAGAGAGAGCAGACCCTGAACCAGCTTTTGGTGGAGATGGACGGCTTTGGCGTTAATGAAGGGATCATCGTGATGGCGGCGACAAACCGTGTGGATATTCTGGATCCCGCGATTTTGCGCCCGGGGCGTTTTGACAGGAAGATCACGGTAGTTTCCCCTGATGTGCGGGGCAGGGAGGATATCCTGAAAGTACATGCTAAGAATAAGCCTCTGGGGGACGATGTTAATCTGGAGCAGATTGCTCAGACCACGGCGGGCTTTACGGGAGCAGATCTCGAAAATCTCTTAAATGAGGCAGCTATCAATGCGGCCATGGACAAGCGTTCTTTTGTGCGGCAGGAGGACATTAAAAGAGCCTTCATTAAGGTGGGGATCGGCGCGGAGAAAAAGAGCCGCATCATCTCGGAGAAAGAGAAGAAGATCACGGCCTACCACGAAGCGGGGCATGCCATTCTCTTCCATGTCCTTCCGGATGTGGGGCCTGTCTACACCGTATCCATCATTCCCACGGGTTTGGGCGCGGCAGGTTACACGATGCCTCTTCCCGAGAAGGATGAAATGTTTTTGACAAAGGGAAAGATGTTGGAAGATATCATGGTCTCTTTAGGCGGACGCATTGCGGAGGAGATCATCTTTGACGATATTACCACGGGTGCATCCAGCGATATTAAGAAAGCGACCAAGGCCGCCCGCAGGATGGTGACCAGATATGGGATGTCCGATAATATCGGTGTGATCAATTACGATGATGACGACGACGAGGTGTTCATTGGTCGGGATCTGGCCCACGCAAAGACGCACAGCGAGCTGGTTTCGGGCGAGATTGACAGAGAAGTGAAGAGCATTATCGACGAGTGTTATCAGAAAGCGAAAGATATCATTATGGAGCACGAGGATGTGCTTCACAAGTGCGCGAAGCTTCTTTTGGAGAAGGAAAAGATAGGCCGTGCGGAGTTTGAGGCCCTGTTTGATGTTTATTATCCTCAGCCCGAAGAGCCCGGTGAGAGGGTAGGAGAGAAGGAATAACCAAAGCATTTGTAAGAATNGCACAAAAATGAGGTGCCGAAATTGTAATATTTGTGAATCCTTGGTATTGTAGACTAACGGGGGGTATGCTAATATACTACTTGTAACCCCCCAATACATTATATAGTTTTTTGCTATACCCCATAAGAAAGAAATACCTTCTCTGAACAAGACAGTTGCAAAACTGTCTTGTTCGCTTTTATGCGAAGACCCGTGTAAAAGTAGTTTTTGACTTGAATATATACAATATATAGGATAAAATAACTACATATAGATTTTTAAAGGAAAGGCTGATCATGGATATCAATCAATTTCAGAAGGCGGAAAAGAATCAGCAGTACTTTGCAGGTATGCGCCCCGTGTTTAACAGAAAGGCGTTGTTTACAGATACGACGGCGGATTATCTGTCGCCGCCCGAACCAAGCGCATATGGGGAGGTCACGGTGCGGTTCCGCTCCGGCAAAAATAACATTGACAAGGTGTTTTTTGTGTATAAGAACGAGAAGCACCTGATGCTGAAGGCAGAATCGGATGATTATTTTGATTATTATACGCACACGATTCAGTTGGAGAATGAGAAGCTGAGCTACTACTTTGAGATCATAGCGGGAAAACTTTCGTGCTTCTATGATAAACGAGGCGTTGCCAAGGACATTAATGAGTATTATCAGTTTCAGGTCATACCGGGCTTCAAGACCCCTGATTGGGCGAAAGGCGCCGTTTTTTATCAGATTTACGTGGATCGCTTCTACAATGGGGATCCCACCAATGACGTGCTGACTAACGAATACCAGTATATTGGAGATAAGACCGTTCGGGTGGAGGATTGGGATAAGTATCCGGCGGCAATGGGTGTGCGCGAGTTTTACGGCGGCGACCTGCAGGGTGTTCTTGACAAGATGGACTATCTGCAGGATTTGGGCGTGGACGTAATCTATTTTAATCCCCTCTTTGTTTCNCCCTCCAATCATAAGTATGACATTCAGGACTATGACTATATTGATCCCCATTTTGGCAGGCTCGTGCACGATGAGGGCGAGCTTTTAGAGCATGGGCAAAGGGAAAACCGTTTTGCCACCAGATACATCGACCGCATTACCAACCGTGAGAATCTGGAGGCCAGTAACGCGCTCTTTGCCGAGGTNGTGAAGGAAGCNCACAGAAGGGGNATGAAGGTGATCTTGGACGGTGTGTTCAATCACTGCGGTTCCTTTAACAAGTGGATGGATAAGGAGCGGATCTACGAGAATGTGCCCGGGTACGAGAANGGGGCTTACATCTCGAAGGAGAGTCCTTATCACAACTATTTCCGCTTCCATGACGAACATAAGTTCCCCTTCAATAATACTTACGACGGCTGGTGGGGTCATGATACGCTGCCCAAGCTCGACTACGAAAATTCCAGGCAGCTTTTGGATTATGTGCTGTATATCGGGAGAAAGTGGGTATCTCCTCCTTTCAATGTGGATGGATGGCGGCTGGATGTAGCGGCGGATCTGGGCCACAGTCCGGAGTTTAACCATTACTTCTGGAAGGAATTTCGNAAGACGGTCAAGATGGCGAATCCCAACGCCATCATTCTGGCGGANCACTATGGCAATCCCAGAGACTGGCTGCAGGGNCAGGAGTGGGATACAGTCATGAACTATGACGCCTTCATGGAGCCGGTGACCTGGTTTTTGACAGGAATGCAGAAACACAGTGACGACTACAGGGAGGATATGCGGGGCAATGCTGACGCTTTTTGGGGGGCTATGCGGCATCACAGCGCAAACTTTACGACATCTTCCCTGTTTGTGGCGATGAACGAGCTATCCAATCACGACCATTCCCGCTTTCTTACCCGCACGAACCGTCGGGTGGGGNGGACGAACACCTTAGGGCCCCATGCGGCAAACGAGGGCATCAATAAGGCGGTTTTGCGGGAGGCTGTTGTGATTCAGATGACCTGGCCCGGCGCGCCTACCATCTATTACGGGGATGAGGCGGGTGTCTGCGGCTTTACGGATCCTGATAACAGGCGAACCTATCCCTGGGGACACGAAGACAAGGATCTGATTGCTTTCCATAAGGATATTATCAAAATTCATAAGTCCTATCAGGAATTTTTGACAGGCTCCACAAAATATGTGGAGGCTGACTATAATGTAATTGGATACGGCAGATTCACCCGGGAGGGGCAGTCACTGATTCTGGTAAACAATAACGATCACGAGATCACAAAGGAGATTTCCGTGTGGTATCTGGGAATCCCGAAGGAGTGCACGATGACCCGGCTGCTTTTGACCTCGGCGGACGGCTATACTACGGAAGCAAAGGAGTATCCTGTTGTTGCAGGCAAGGTCAAGGTGGCGCTGCCGACGACATCGGCCCTTATTTTGAGGCACGAAAACCGCAGGGAGAAAAGTTTTTTGGGGTTCAAATGAAATAGGCGGCGCGAAGGAGCGCAGGCGAAGTTATGAAAGTATTAAAACGTATTCTGGCGGGCATAGGAGTTTTGGCGGCGCTTTTGTGCGCTCTCATCATTATGTCCGCAGTAAATCCGAATATCACAAAGACATTGTCTTCTCTGGTCACGGGGAATGGGTTTTCGAGTAAGGAAGACGACGTCATACATGAGAGCGAGCCGGCTTATGATGAATATGAGTGGGAGACACCAGGAGAAGGCTATGCCGAACCGGAGGAAACCGGAGAGGATTATGACGGGGATACCGATACGGGATTTGGCGCATCGGAGGAATCGTCTGCGGATGGTGCGGATGAAACGGCGTTTTTGCCGGAGAACAACGACTATAGTTATGACAGAGCTTCTTCACAAGACAGGAATGACAGTGAGCGCGTCAGAGGTACGAACGGTTACGAGGCGCCCTCCGAGCTGGATATCAAAGTGCCTGAGGCGGTGAACGGTAAAGCGGGCTATCAGCCCATCACGGAGAAATCCGAAGCGCTGCCGGATGCTGAGGGCGGAGAGTACACAAGTACTCTGGGATATGGCGAGACGGGGGACGGCCTTTTTTTTGATGCCAATATTTATCCCTATTATCAGATGATTGACTCAAAGGGTCAACATCTCTATCGCCAGATATATGCCAATGCTGTCGTGATGAATGCCGCGTTTGTACCGATCGAGGCGGTTCCCGTATCGCAGCTGAAAAATGTGGTGATGGCAGTGTACAACGATCATCCCGANCTGTTTTGGCTGAATACGATATTTACCTGTAAGTATGACCAGAATAAGATCTGTGCCGAACTGGAGTTAGAATTTAACATGAAAAAAGAGGAACTGGCTGCGGCCTCCACGGAGTTTTACAACACCACGAACAATCTTTTAACGCAGGTGGAGAATCTGGGGACACCCTATGAAAAAGAAAGGCGCCTGCACGATATCCTGATTGAGAGGATCGAGTACGAGAAAGGCGCGGACAAAAATCAGAGCGCTTACAGCGCGTTGGTGGAGGGGAAGAGCGTGTGCGCGGGATATGCAAGAGCTTACCAGTACCTGATGCAGAAACTGGGGATTCCGTGCTATTATTGCACGGGCTTTGCGGGGACGGATCACGCCTGGAATATCGTGGCGATGGACGACGGTTATTATAACGTAGATCTGACCTGGGATGACACGCCGGGCGGTGAGTATGATTACTTTAACAAGACGGACAGCGATTATGCGGACACGCATGTGAGGCGGGATCTGTCGGTGAATCTGCCGAAGTGTGAGGGGGAGCGGTATCGGAGTCTGTAATAAATCGAGTGCCAGCGCGCTCGATTAAGAGAATGTTTTCATTCTCCCTAAATGGTTTACATTACTGCAATTTTCTTTATAAAAGGACAGAGAAACGTATGAGCATATTATGGGATGACAAGGAAGCCATAGAGTGGGAAGAGGCATTTCCGATCGGGAATGGACGGATCGGAGCCATGATATACGGCGGTCCCGGCAATGAGCATTTACAGCTGAATGAGGAGAGTATGTGGTATGGCGGTCCCGTGAATCGGCTGAATCCGGATATGAAGGAAAATCTGCCCAAAATCAGGGAATTGATCTTTGCCGGAAGGATTGCAGAGGCGGAGAAGCTGATGTGGTTAACGATGTCCGGTTGTCCGAACGGTCAGCATCCTTATCAGACCTTAGGGGATATGACGATTGATTTTGATGCTTTCGCAGAGCCGGGNGAAATTACGGACTATCNCAGGGAATTGANTCTGGAACAGGCTCTGCACANAGTNTCTTTTCGNAAAAACGGAGTACTGTATCAAAGGGAGACGATATGCTGTAACCCGGTGAATGCTGTCGTTATGCACATCACCACACAGGCCGGAGGAAAAATTGGTTTTCTGGCAGGTCTGGATAGAGGGAAGTTTTTTGANGGCATAGAGAAAACCGCGGNCAATGAAATTTATCTCCATGGAAATTTGGGCAGAGGCGGTTATGAATTTGCAATGAAACTGCGGGCAGAAGTCCGGGGCGGCAGTGTGAAGACAGTAGGTGAGCGTCTGGTGGTGGAAGATGCGGAGGAAGTAACGCTGTATTTTACGGCGGATACTACCTATCATTATGCAAAAGAAGAGAAGCAGGCGGCACTTGATAAGTTTCTGGGTCAGCTTTCGGCAGACCGTGAAAGCTGTCCCATGGATACTGAGAAACGTTCCTGCTATGAGGAAGAGGAATGGTGGATGCAGCAGGGACTGCAAAGATTTCTGTGCGTTCATATGGATGAATGTCTGGATACCGCACAGGGAATGGGCTGGGAGAATCTGTTAGATGTTCATGGGAAGGACTATCGGAGCCTGTATGGGAGAGTGGAACTTCGTCTGGAGGGAGAGGAAGAAGGAGACAGGCTTCCCACCTGTAAAAGAGTACGGCAGGCGGCTGAGCAGACTGCGGATATCGGACTGAGCAAGCTGTATTTTGATTATGGAAGGTATCTGTTNATTGCCTGCAGCAGAAAGGGAACCCTGCCNGCAACNTTNCAGGGNTTGTGGAANAAGGACATGACTCCGCCNTGGGATTGTAAATANACNATCAACATCAATACGGAGATGAACTACTGGCCGGCAGAGAGCTGCGGNCTTNCNGAATGTCATTTGCCGCTGTTTGAACTGATAAAGAAAATGGTGCCGGACGGCAGACGGACGGCACGGGAGATGTACGGCTGCAGGGGATGGGTATG
>WFLX010355114.1_pt1 | contig 10454 bp, 12 predicted proteins | sample 4967041 | NCBI WGS metagenome assembly WFLX01 (sample SAMN12857096, study PRJNA449069) | gut metagenome | isolation source: stool from male and female vole | host: Microtus ochrogaster | place: USA:Florida | collected 2017
GAACAATACAGAAATTGGCAGGAATGATGGATACGCCGCCAATGGGACTTTTGGGCGTGAGTGCCTGCAATGATGAAGAACAATGGAAATATTTTATTGCTGTTTCTAGTACAAAGGCAAGTGATGAGTTTGAAGAATATACCGTGCCTGCATCTACTTGGGCAATTTTTTCTGGAACGGGTACAAACAAGTCAATACAAGAATTAGAGCAGCGGATTGTAACAGAGTGGCTTCCGACCTCTGGATATGAATATGCCAACGCCCCCGATATTGAGGTTTACTTAAATCCAGACCCGCAGAACGCTCAATATGAGGTATGGATACCGGTAGCAAAGAAAAAGGCATAACGGAGGGACTTATGGACGAGAAGTTTAATATGTTTATGGAAACGGTTGACGAGCGTTTCCGTGGTTTTGTAAATCAAATCAACGAGTATATGACAGAGAACGGCTGTAAGTGTGATATAAAACTGCAAAAGAGCGGCTATGTTGTGTCCTATGTGTTAAACAGCAGCAAAAGGACTTTAGCAACATTCGTATCTCGAAAAACGGGAATGAAGCTCCGCATTTATCCCGAACATATACAAGAATACCAGAGCTTTCTTGGTACACTGCCCGAAAAAGTAAAAAAGGAAATCAAGAAAGCGTCCGTCTGCAAACGGCTTATCAATCCCGATGACTGTAATCCGAAATGTACAATGGGATATACCTTTGCGTTGGATGGTGAGCAGTATCAGAAATGCCGTTACATGGCGTTTCAGCCTACATTGAGTGAGGAAAACAATCCGTACATAAAGCAGTTTTTAGAGAAGGAATTGCGGCAGTTACAGAGTTGAAAAGCGTGTTGGGAAAATCGTAGAAATAAAGGCTTTCGGCACGTTCAGCACGACCAAGAGCCTTTATTTCTGCGGATTATAATAGGCGGTGGAACTGGAATTTGTTAACTCTGTTGATATGTTGTGTTATATTCTTTTTTTCCAAGGAGCAGCAATATAACTGAAACAGCCAGAAACGGCAGTCCGGCAATGATGCCGTTCGGCGAAGGTCCCAGCAGTCTTGCAGAGCCGGTTTCGGATATGCATACTGCCAGAGGAATCGTAGCCGCTGCATTGATTGCTCCGTGGCAAATTGACGGAAGCCAAATACTTCCGCTCTGTTCATATAACCAATCACATAAAATGCCCGAAGCAACTGTAAAGATGCAGAAGATCAGCATTCCGACAACTGGGAATCCCGCATATTCTGTACCGTACTCATATCCAATCAGCCAGATGACCGGCCAGTGCCATGCGCCCCAGATGACGCCGCCCAGAAGACAACCTTTCTTCCTGCCGAACCGTGCTTTCAGTTGCGGATACAGGAATCCGCGCCAGCCGATTTCTTCTCCAAGACTTACAAACACATTGATTAGCGGCGCATATGTTAGGCAGCTGATCACAGAGATTAGGATATACATAGAATAGGAAATGCCCTGTGTTTCCAATTGTTCGAGCACCTCTTTACCTGCACTGGCCGCTAAACTACTCCCGCTTAGATCAAAATGACTCGGAAAGATCAGAAAATACAGTGCAGCACCGGCAGAAGTCAGAATCGCCGGAGCAAGCCAAGCAATCAGGATTGTTTTGACGTTCTTTCGAATCTGAGGTTTTAGGCCCATGCCGGTCAGCTTGTTTCCGGAAAGTAGAACGCCGAGCGTTGGAATGAACATCATTCCGGCCATCACCATCTGCCCGGCGGCAGTACGCCCATTCTTATAGAGCAGTCCTACGCTTGCCTGCATGATGTAGGCGAGTGCAAAAGTCCATACCAGATACTTCACCACTTGGGGCGTATTGTATTCTGTGTTACGCATCACCTTTCGCCTCCTCTGTGGCAACCTCTACGCAGAAGCCGTGATGCCCGCAGGACGGGCAGGTGAGTTTCCGGGCAGCGGGGGTATGCCTTGCCCAAAATGCTTCCTTGATGTTTGGTCTGAAAACCATATGGCATTGCGGACAGATGTACGAAACCTTCCTGAAATACCAGCGGGACACCCAGATTCCATAAGGAACCGCAAAAATAGCCCAGACCATAAACAGCCACCAGATCCTATTTGTGATCCACAGAATGATGGACACCCACTGTAGGATGCTGAACGGTATTCCGGTGAGAAGCAAGATCGCATGGATCTTCTTAAGTTCTTTTTTGTTTGTCATTATATACGCTATGTCACCTATGGATTCGACAGAGATCTTGCTCACGCTCTTCAGACTGGCCTTCAGTCCCTCCAGTTTCTGCAGCTTTTCTTCCCGTTCTTCGATCTCATCTTTCAGAGCTGCCTCCTGTTGATCCAGCATCAGAGAAATGACGCTGCCAAAATCATCTTCGGACAGAAGCTGAGATATAGAGTCAATCGGCAAGCCAAGCTCACGGAGAAAACAGATAATCTTCATTCGCTTGACATCTTCTTCAGAATAAAGACGTCTGCCTCCTTCGGTCAGCTCGCTCGGAAGCAGGATGCCGCGGGTATCATAATATTGAACTGTCCTGACTGTCACGCCGCAGAGCTTTGCAATCTCTCCCGTCGTATACTTTGACATAGCTTTTCGCCTCCTTTACGTCAAGAATAGCTTATGACGCAGCGTCACAAGCAACCCCTGACGCAAGGTAATTTTTCATTTTCCTCAAAAATGCTCTGATATTTGCAAATATCAATTAATTGAAAAAAATGATAGCACAAAAAGTACTTATTGGAAGTGCTCTTTGAGACTGTTACAAATCTTGTGCGCGGTTTACATAACAAATATTTCCAATAATGTCATATTTATTTCTAGGAACTCATTATAAGGCTATTTCAGCGTGATTTTATAGCAATTTCCTTGACTTACACAAACTGCGGTTCTTCAAAAGTTAATCCCCTATCGAGCGAATATTTGATGAACTGTTTGTAGTATTCGGGAACAAGTTCTTCCGTTTCATCATGTGCATGCAAAAGAATAATGTGTCGATTATCCTTTCCAAATAACGATGCACCCTGCTTCGGATCTTCGTCATTCATTCTATCCCATACATTTTTGAGTGTGAAGCTTGATCCTTTACGAATGTTGTACTCGGCAAAATCAAAGGTCCAGAAAGTGTCTATATCCCGGTTCAATCCATGATCGCTCCACCAGGAGTAAAGTATCTGGGTATCAACCAGTTTGTGAAAACCATTTTCTCTTAAATATTTCTGCAGACTATTTTTATTTTCTCCACCCTTATCGCCATAGGGAAACCTGAATGGACGGTATTTTCTCTCAACCCCTGCGTCTGCATAAAGTTGATCGAGAAGATTCTCACATTCCTTTATCTCCTTGATGCCTTCCTCTATAGAAATTGATGAAAAAGCAGGATGATGAAAGCTGTGATTTCCGACTATCATTCCTTTCTTCAAAGCATAAACAGCTTCCTGATAAAAATTCTCGACACGCTGTCCTTCCGCAAACATGACCGCTCTGATATTTTTCTCACACAGATAATCAACGATTGCCGGCGTATTTTTTGAAGCAATATCATCAATTGTCAAAATCGCACTGTTCATAAAAAATTCCTCCATAATATAAAAAATGTTTTCGAAAAGGTGCCAAATTACTTCTTATCTAAACTTCCATTTGCTGCAATTGCAGCAGATATTTTTCAGCAGCTTTTGTAAATACTTGATACTTTTTCCACACGATATGCATACCTGCTTCGATTTTGGGAGAGAGCGGCCGAAAACACAGATTGCTGTTTCCTGTGACATTTATGATCTTGTCAAAACATATGGCATAGCCCATTCCCTCATCTACCATAAGGGAACCGTTGAAAAGGAGGTTATAGGAAGCGACAATATTCAGTTTTTCTTGGCTGCATCCAAGGAGTGTGTGCAGGGCAGAGTCATGAATACTCTGCCTGGATACAATCAGCGGCTTGTCCCACAGGTCCTCGGGAACAATCGTTTTCTTTTCAGCAAGGGGAGAATCGCGCCGCATCAGAACTCCAAAGCTGTCATGAAAAGGGACTTTCAGGTGTTCATATTTTGAGGTATCAATGTCCCCGAACAGAAGCCCGAAATCAATCAGTCCCCGATCCAGATCTTCCGTCACAGAAGCCTTATCCCCGCTGACAATATGAAAATGGATCAGAGGGTAAGCTTTTTGGACGGCCTGTGCTGCTTTCGCCAGAAAGCGGACACCGTCTGTCTCACCGGCGCCGACTGTTATGTCACCGGCAATGGATTCATCGGATAGGGTGATTTCATCTTCTGTCNTCTTTACCAGTTNCATGATTTCTTCGGCCCGTTTACGGAGAATCATTCNCTCATCTGTCANTGTNATCTTTCGGTTGCTCCGGNTAANTAATTGTTTTCCTAATTCTTCTTCCATATCTTTTAATTGTCTGGATAGAGTAGGCTGTGAAAGATGCAGTGACTCAGCAGCGCCGGAAATGCTCTGCTCTCTAGTGACTGCCAGAAAATATTGTAAAACACGCAGTTCCATAATAAGACTCCCTTTAGGTATTTGTGTTCCTAGTATAACATGAAATTCTTATGCGTGTAAAGCATAGATATATATTTAATATAAGCATTTGTTATATTTAAAGGATTGCATTACAATATGGACAGGAGCAGAAAAAGGGTTTTAGGAATAGGGAATTCTGTGTTGGAAGGCTGGGAAAATAAGATTGTCCTGGCAGGCAGTGAAAAATGATGAGGAATGGGAGAGGTGTGGCCATGAGTGAAAAACTTGGGAGCAGAACATTTTCAGACAAGGAAATGGATGCCATTATCCAAAATCTCAAAGATGCCGGATGCAGTGCTGGTACGATTTCAGATTTTATGGAAGATATAGAAGGTGGGAAGCTGGCGGAAGGGCTAAAGCTGCTGGCAGTTCACAGGCGGTCTTTACTGGACCACCTGCATGAAGAACAGAAGCGGATCGATTGTCTGGACTATCTGGTCTGGCAAATGGAAAACCCGAAAGGGAAGCTGAAAAAAGACAGAATATAGAGAGAACAAGCATAGATTTAAGTCTAGGAAGCGAAAGGAGCAGATAAAATGAAGATAATTGAAAACAAGACTTTTGATATGGAGCGTGCATTATATGGTAGCCAGAGTATTACAGTTAAGCATTGTGCGTTTGACGGTCCGGCAGATGGTGAGAGTGCTTTAAAGGAAAGCCGGGACATCCAGGCGGTAGACTGTTTTTTCAACCTCAGATATCCGTTTTGGCATGATGACGGGTTAAAAATATCCGGTTCGGAAATGACGGAGTTTTGTCGTGCGGCCCTGTGGTACTCAAATGACATTGAGATCACGGACAGTAAGCTTCACGGGATCAAGGCACTGCGGGAATGCAGCAGAGTGAAAATGCAGGGGTGTGATGTAATCTCACCGGAATTTGGCTGGTCTGTACAGGATATTGAAATGAAAGACTGCACGGTACAGGGTGAATATTTTATGATGCGTTCAGACCGCCTGGATTTTGACAACGTGACCTTAAAGGGAAAGTATTCTTTTCAGTACATTCAGGATTCTGTGTTCGAGAACTGTAACTTCGATACGAAGGATGCTTTTTGGCACGCAAAGAATGTAACAGTCCGCAACAGCACGGTAAAGGGTGAATATCTTGCGTGGTACTGCGAAAATGTAACTTTTGAAAACTGCAGAATCATTGGGACACAGCCTCTTTGCTACTGTAAAAACTTAAAGCTTATTAACTGCGAAATGATCGATACAGATCTGTGTTTTGAAAAATCTGAGGTGGAAGCTGCTGTTACTACACCTGTCATGAGTATTAAAAATCCGTTATCCGGGAGGATTTATGTGCCTTCCGTAGGAGAGATTATCCATGATGATGAAAAGTCTCGCGGGGAAGTCATTATACAAAAGCAGTGCTGCTGTGCATAAATCGTTCGGCAGAAATCGCTCTCAAAAATAAGGAGAAACTGGCAGAATGAAAAAGGTATTTATAGTTTTGGTTATTTTGTTGTTTTTGTTTTCTTTCACAGCGTGCGGCAATGATACAGATGAAGCAAAGACACCTGCTGCCTATACAGAAGGAGAAACGGAAACACAGGCTGTGGAGCAGCCTGAAATAAAGGAGGAAAGTGATATGTTAAATAGTGGAGCTGCGGATACTATCCGGTTGTTTATTGGAGAAGAAGAACTTCCTGTCAAGTGGGAAAATAATGAATCTGTTGACGCTTTAAGGGAACTTGTAGGCGGTCAGCCGTTGTCAATCCAAATGTCTATGTATGGAGGATTTGAGCAGGTTGGAGCTTTGGGGACGGATCTTCCGAGGAATGACGTACAGACAACGACAAGTGCAGGGGATATTGTCTTATATTCCGGTAATCAGATCGTGATGTTCTATGGTTCAAACTCATGGGCGTACACGAGGCTCGGTAAGGTAACAGATATGTCTGCGGACGAAATGACAGAATTACTTGGCAATGGTGATGTAGTGATAACTTTATCGGAGTAGGCGCATTCCATTTCGTGCTATGGGATATCGTGTTTTACCACATAACAGAGAAAAAGAACTAAGAAAAGAATTGGAACTTTCCTTAAGGTAAGTATCGCACCTAAATGTGCGTACTTGTAATCTGTCTAGTTCATGCTAATATCATAATAGAAACTGCAGAACAAGTCAGGGCAGTAAAAGGTGAACAAGAAAAGAGCAAAGGAGAGAAAATCTAATGAGTAAAAAAATTGTTGTGATTACGGGAAGCCCGAGGAAAAATGGAAATAGCTTTGCAATGACAGAGGCCTTTATCAAGGCGGCAGAAAGCAAGGGGCATACGGTAACCCGTTTTGATGCCGCTATGAAAAATGTGGGTGGCTGCCATGCCTGTGAAACTTGCTATAAGACAGGTAAAGCATGCTCTTTTGATGATGATTTTAACGAGATTGCTCCGGCTATTTTGGAAGCGGATGGAGTTGTCTTTACTATGCCTGTCTATTGGTATTCCATTCCGGCACAGATTAAGGGTGTAATTGACAGACTGTTTTCGTTCTGTGTTGCAGGCAAGGAGGTGGCAGGAAAAGAATGTGCGCTGATTACCTGCTGTGAAGAAGATGATCTGTCTGTTATGGATGGAGTCCGCATTCCGGTTGAGCGTTCAGCAGCACTGTTAAAATGGAAAATGGTGGGTGAAGTTCTGATTCCGGGAGTTTTGAATGTAGGTGATATTGATAAAACGGACGGGTGTAAGCAGGTTGCAGAGTTAGCAGACAAATTCTAAAATACGACAGAAAGAAGGACTGCATATGCAGTCCTTTTTGATTGAAGTATAATTATCTTAGTTAGTCGGAATTTACAAATGGATTTGCTGCGTTGTATAATTGATGCAGACAAATTATAGATAATCGGATGGATGAGAACAAAAGCGTAGCAAGGAGGGAAGAAGATGACGACCATGTTTGTAATCCTAATCTCTTTGTTTTTACTGGGGGTTCTATCGATATATGTGTTGTATCGTGTTGTATTCTGCCATCCGCTTAGAGTACGTCCGAATGCGCGTCAAGTCCCGGATAGTAATCTTTACAGGGCTCATAAGGACAAAATGCTTAAAGTCATAGAGGATATGGAAAAGACATCCTGCGAGGAGGTCAGCATTTTTTCTGAGGATGGCCTTCGGCTTTGCGGGAAACTATATCATGGGAAAAAAGATGCGCCGCTGATTCTTTTTTTTCATGGATATCACGGGATGGCAGTCTGGGATGGATACGGCATTTTTCAGCTATGTAAAGCAAATGGATTCCATCTTATTACGATCGATGAACGTGCCCATGGAAAGAGTGAAGGAAGTGTGATCACTTTTGGGATAAAGGAGCGATATGATTGTAAATTATGGACTGAATATGCTGTGAAACGATTTGGGGAAGGCATGGACATTTTTCTTGCGGGGGTATCCATGGGGGCAGCTTCCGTGATGATGTCTTCGACCCTTGGATTACCCGGGAATGTAAGAGGGATCATAGAAGACTGTGGATATTCCGGACCGGCAGATATCATAAAGGAAACCATAAGAGCAATGAAACTTCCCGTAAAACCGGTCTATCAGCTTATTAAGCTGAGTGCTCACCTGTTCGGGCACCTTGATCTGGAAGCGGATACTGCGTTACAGTCGGTTCAGCAATCAAATATTCCAATCTTGTTTATTCAGGGAGCGAGGGATTCTGTAGTTCCGCCTTCTATGGGAGAGGAGCTTTACGAAGCCTGTAAATCACCAAAAGAATGGGTTCTGTTTGAGGGCGCAGACCATGCAAACAGTGCAATGACGGATTATGAGACTTATGAGAAAGTAATTCTGGAGTTTATAAAAGAGAGCTTAACTTAGACGACGGAGCAGCTAATCTAAGTTAAGCTCTTTTCTAATAAAGATTTTTGATTACCTAAAAGAGACATGGAATCTCTCTTGGGTCGGATCGGATTCTTGTAATGCGTTCATAGCCTGAACAAAAGCGTTATTTTCTACATGAACCTGTGTTCCGTCCTTTATTCCGGACACATTAGTCTCTGCGGCTGATTTCATTGCATTATTTGCTTCACCTAATATAGCAGACTGAAATGCTATTGCTCGTTGTTCCCGTTCCTCCATCTTTTCAAGCTCAGTCTGCTTTTTATCTGTATTTGCACCGCGCTTCTCATCCTGATCTATTTCTCCCTTTAAAATAGCAATACCATCTCTGGTTTGGGCTATGATAGATCCCTGGCGGTTTGCCTGTTGTACAGAAGAGTCTGCGGATGTAATTGCATAGATCTCTTTGGGGGATAGGCTGGCATTTGCAGCCGAATCATTGTCGGTGTCTTTTTTCTCTTTTTCATCCAGACTTTTTTCTTTCGTTTCGTCAATCATGGTTTTTTCTGTATCTATACCACGTTTCGCATCTGGATCCTGTTCTTCCTTTATCATAACAACGCCGTCGCTATTTCTGGATATGACAGTACCCGGACGTCCTGTCTGCTGATTGCCGGCTGACAGGTTCTTTTCGTCTGTCTTATCTGAGGATGCTTCTTTTGTCTGTATTTTATCTTCGGATTTTTCTTCTTTTGTCAGCCCCTGGTCTTCCTGCAGTTCCGCCAGCATGATTTCTCTTTTTTGTGACTTACGAAGCTTTTCCTGATGCTGTTCCAGTTCTGTATTGAGACGGGATATTCCTTTTTGAAGTTTCTTCCGTTCATCTGCTTTTTCACTGGCAGAAAGTTCTTCCTTTGAAGATAATTTCTGCATTTGCTGCTTTGCGTCTCTAATTTCATTTTGAATGCTTTTGATTTTTGGATCTGTTGAAGCTGCCGTATTCATCTGCATGCTTGACATACTGTTTGTTGATGTTACACTGCCAATTCCCATAGCACAATCTCCTTCCCCGCCAAAGGATGTTTTCAGACAACATATCCTTTAATATGTATTTTCTGTTTGCGACTGTAGTTACTTATATTTTACTTTTTTCATAGGCAAGAAGCAAGAGTATTTTCCATTATTTATGATAAATTATGTAGATTTTAAAAGAGTGAGCTGCTTCAATGGGGATCAGAGCGTCGTTATTGGTACGGGAAATATGATGATTGCAGATAATGATAGGAAGTGCTATTCTATTATGAAATACTTAATAACAGGAGAAATTTCCTATGCAAGAGAGCCGGTTGTTCAAAATAGTATATCATTTATTAAACAAAGGCCATGCGACAGCACCGGAACTGGCGAAGAAGCTGGAGGTTTCTGTCCGCACTATTTATCGTGACATTGAAGCCTTGAGCGAAGCAGGAATTCCTATCTACGCAGAAACAGGACGCGGCGGGGGATTTCATTTGATGTCCGACTTCGTTCTTGGTAAAGCCATGTTGTCAGAAAGAGAAAAGAGAGAACTGCTGGCTGCTTTACAGAGTCTTACGGTTACCGGCAATACTTATCCAGATGGCTTATTGGAAAAATTGACTGCGCTTTTTTCGGCGCCTTCAGAGAGCTGGTTTGGAGTGGACTTTTCACGATGGGGAAATGAAACCAGAGATAAGCAGTGTTTTGAATTGTTAAAGACAGCAGTCCTTGAAAAACGATGTGTAAAACTTCATTATGCCAGCATGAGTGCTGCTTTCAGTGAAAGAATTGTACAACCGGTAAAATTATTATATAAATCAAGGGCGTGGTATTTACATGCATTTTGTATGGAGCGGCAGGCGTATCGATTTTTACGACTAAGTCGTATTTTGGATTGTGAACTGCTGGATGAAGGAATAGAGCCTCCGCCTTTACTGGAATATCAGGATACACCTACACAAGAATACAGCAGGTTTGTATTTCTTTTTTCAAAGGAAGCAGCTTATAGAGTGTATGACGAGTTCAGCCCCGATCTGGTGCAGAGACAGGAGAATGGTGATCTGCTCGTCACGGTATGGCTGCCATATGATGAATGGGTAATTGGCTTTTTGCTTTCTTTAGGACCCCTTGTGGAGA
>WFLX010008005.1_pt1 | contig 10453 bp, 6 predicted proteins | sample 4967041 | NCBI WGS metagenome assembly WFLX01 (sample SAMN12857096, study PRJNA449069) | gut metagenome | isolation source: stool from male and female vole | host: Microtus ochrogaster | place: USA:Florida | collected 2017
CCCCGCTGGTGGCGGGCCGGGGCACCCAGCAGATCAGCGTCTATGTGGACGGCGTGCTGGAAGAGCAGTTTATGCAGACCTTTAGCAACTGATGGCCCAAGGCGTCATTATGAAGGCCCTGTCCGGGGTCTGCTATGTGGACCTGGACGGCCGGACCGTCACCTGCCGGGGCCGGGGCAAGCTCCGCCACCAGCGGGTCAAGCCCCTGGTGGGCGACCGGGTGGAGGTGAGCCTTGCCCCCGACGGCACGGGGGCGGTGGAGGCCGTGTTGCCCCGGCGCAACTGCTTTGCCCGCCCGGCGGTGGCCAATGTGGACCAGCTGGTCATCCTGGGGGCCAACGTGAACCCGGTGACCGACCCCTTCCTCATCGACAGGCTGTGCGCCATGGGCGCGGGCAAGGGGTGTGAGATCGTCATCTGCCTCAACAAGTGCGACCTGGACAGCGCCGACGCCCTCTATGACCTCTACGCCGCCGCCGGCTTTCCCACCCTGCGCCTGAGCGCGAAGACCGGGGAGGGGGTGGCGGAGCTGAAGGCCCTTTTGGCGGGCAAGACCTCCGCCTTTACCGGCAACTCCGGCGTGGGCAAGTCCAGCCTTTTGAACGCCCTGGAGCCCCAATTCGCCCTGGAGACCGGCGAGGTCAGCGACAAGCTGGGCCGGGGCCGCCACACCACCCGCCATGTGGAGCTGTTCCGGGCGGGCGGCGGCCTGGTGGCCGACACGCCGGGCTTTTCCTCCCTGGAGGGGGAGAGCCTGGAACTGCCGGACAAGGAGCGCCTGGCCGAGAGTTTCCGGGAGTTTTTGCCCCATCTGGACGGTTGCCGCTTCGTGGGCTGTTCCCATCGGAAAGAGGCGGGCTGCAGCCTGCTGGCGGCGGTGGAGCGGGGGGAGATCGCCCCCACCCGCCACAAGAGCTACTGCCGGCTCTACGAGGAGCTGGACAGCCGCAAGCCCTGGGAACACAAATAAAATAACCTTCCCACCTCCTTTTGCGTATACTGGAGCAGTATAGGCCAAAGGAGGTGCTTTTTTGTGAAGATCGTCGTCATCCGTCCCCCCAAGGCGTTGCGGGGGCTCTTGGCCGCCATCTTTGGGGCCAAGTGACATAGAACGGGGCGGGCGCTCATATAGTTTTCCGAGAATGTCAAGCGGTCCCGCGGGACCGGGATAAGGAGGACTGTATGGACTTAACGCTCGATCGGATGCCCATGGAGGGGTATGCCTGCCCCCTGGAGACCACCCTCTATCAAGAGGAGACGCAGGAGAGCATCGTGCCCGACGCCTGCCCGGACATCAGCCGGGTGGTGTGTACCGAGGCCCGCGCCCAGCTCACCCGCAAGGAGACGCTGGAGGGCAAGCTGGAGTGCTCGGGCAACGTCCGGCTCACGGTGGTCTACCTGCCCGAGGACCAAAACGGCCTGCGGCGCATGGAGCTGACCATCCCCTTCCGCTGCGCGGCGGCGGGGGCGGTGACCCCCGGCGACCCGGCGGTGGTCAACGTCCGGGTGACGGCGGCGGAGACCCGGGTGCTCAACCCCCGGAAGGTGCTGTGCCGGGTGGAGCTTGCCACCTGCTGCCAGGTCTGGAGCCCCCGCCAGGAGGCCCTGTGCCTCATTATCGCCGTAGGAATCTTCCGGATAAAGAATTCCGACAATATTTCCTGGGCCTCCTGCGGATGGCGGGCGCGGGCCACGTCTTCCTTATGAATCGTCTGGCAGTCAGCGCGCTTGATCCAACAGGCGCCAACACCAAGTTGCTCAAGCTGCGGGCGAATATCCTGGTCGGTCTGCACCACCAGGGTGAGCGGCATCGGCACTCCGGCACTCTGAAACAGGCGAACCATCGACGCGCGCGCGCATTGCGCTATGGCCTGCGCCGAGTTCACCACCAGGCAGCCCCGGGCCTCCAGGTCGGCCAGCCGGCGCAACGAACGCGGGTCGCGCACCATTGCCATAACTATCGGTTCGCCTTTTATGCCGTTTTCTATAAACTGCTCCTCGGAATAGGCGTTGACCGCAACGCCGCGGCGACGCACTTCGGCGGCCACGGTGTTAAGAATCGCGGCATCGGAGGCTACGCTGTTGGGCGAGAACCTCGCAGCCCTAAATACGGCGGCAACGCAAACCGACGACATCAGTCAGCAGCCTTTTCCTGCTCAAGAATAAATTCGCGGGCCTCAATCAGGTCGTGGGGCCGGTCAACGTCGAAAACCTTGCCCATTTCATGGGCGCGCACATCGAGTCCGCGCAGCAACAGCGCGCGCTGAAATTCGCGCAGGCCATTGACACCTATTGCCATCGACAGGTCAATAACGTCGCGGGCGGCGGGTCCCAGACCATAAATGCCGGCCGAAACATGTTCGGCAGCCGGAGTCGGGAAGTCGCCGAAGGCATTGATTTTCATATCGTCGGCAACCTCAACATAAAGAGGTTTTTCGTCGTCGACGAAGCGGGTAACGCCCATCAGCACGTCGTGGTTTTCCATCGCCGCAAACGCATCGAGATAATCATGGAACTCCTTGGTGACGAACACGGTGTCGACTGTAAGGCCAACGAACTTTTCATCGCGGGGAATATTGCGCACTACTTCGGCCAACGAATGGGCGGCCGACGGAGTGTGGGCGCTGATAATGTTCAGTTCAAAGGGATATTTCAGCGAGCGCAGATGCTCTTCGATTTCGGGTTTTTCGCTATTGGCGATAATGGTTACCGACTGCACGTCGTTGCGCTGCGCAATAATATCGAGCATGCGCTGCGAAAGGGTTTTACCGTTGATGGTTACGAGCGGTTTAGCGGAAACGCTGCCCAGACGAGAGCCCTCGCCGGCAGCCAGAATGGCATAATGCATAGTCAAATAAAGTTATATTCTGACTGCAAATTTAAGCAAAAATTCATCTCCAACCAAAAAATTCAACTTTTAACTTTATTTAACACTTGGGGGGGGTAAATTGAGGATTTTTGGCTAATTTTGCACTAATTCTAAGGTTCGAAAATTAAAAAATCAATAAAAATACCAATCATTTATGATTAAGCGAATTACATTTTTGCTGCTGGCCCTCGTCGGCACGCTTTCCGCCTCGGCTGAAGTCGTAGACGGAATCAACTACTCATTAAACACTTCGCAACGAACCGCGTCTGTTTCTAGAAATTCCGCCCTTGTCGGAGAGGTTATTATTCCTGAAAAGATTACAGTTAATGAAGTCGAGTATACGGTAACATCCATCGTTAGCTCTGCGTTTTACGGCGGCTCGGGATTGACCTCGGTTACCATCCCCTCGTCGGTAACTTCTATCGGCAGCTCCGCATTTTACAACTGCTCGGGGTTGACCTCGGTTAGCATCCCTGAATCTGTGACAAGAATTGAAGCTAATGTATTTAGCTTATGCAAGGAATTAAAATCTATTAGTATCCCTACAACAGTAACAGAAATCGAAATTGGAGCATTTAACGGTTGCGGGTTGATTTCGGTTATCATCCCCTCTTCGGTAACTTCTATCGGCCGCGACGCATTTCGGTCCTGCGATGGGTTGACTTCGGTTGTCATCCCCTCTTCGGTAACTTCTATTGGTGACAACGCATTTAATAATTGTTCGAGGTTGACAACTGCTGAGTTCGAGAGTATCGAACACTATCTCAAAATCTATTTTGAAGGCGCAACATCGAATCCGTTATATTTCGCAAAACATCTAATAATCAATGGTGAGGAAATAAACGAACTTGTAATTCCCTCAACAATTAGTTATATAGGCAGCAACGCATTCAGAAACTGTGCTGCTATTACTTCGGCTCACATTCCTCCTTCGGTGGCATCTTTAGGGAATAATGCATTTCCCTCAACAACTGTGGTTCATTTTGAGGGAAGTGTGCCTCCCACAATCGGAGTGTTTGACTATGTGATTTGTGTGCCGGCTGAGGGTTATGACGCATACCTGCAGGCCGTTCCGGAAGCTAACGCTTCCAAAGTGGTGATTGATGGGCTTATTGACTATGATGTGGCCGTTTCGGCTCGCGAGAATGACTCCGACATATTGCGCAAAGTCAATGCGGACTCCGATAGGGATATGGTCTTAAACGTTGTCAACCTCAAAGTTAGCGGGTCCATCAACAGTTATGACATTATTGTTCTCCGCAACAAAATGCTCAATCTGCGTACTCTTGACCTCAGCGATGCAAATATAGTTGCCAGCTCATATGAATATTACACCGGCTGTCACACTGAAGATAATATTATCGGAGCGAATATGTTCCGCGATTTAAATTTGGTCAACATAAAGTTACCGGATAGTCTGCAGAGCATTGGCCGTAGCGCTTTTGAAAACTGCACATCATTGCAATCCATCGACTTCCCTGCTACAATACAATCCATAGGAGTATATGCCTTTCGGTATTGCTCTAATTTAGAAGCTATTAATTTCCCAAAAGAACTAATCTCGCAGAACGTTATAATTTCTAATTATGCATTTTATGGCTGCTCGAATCTCCGGACAGCTCAACTTCCCAAGGGCATAACAGGGTTAGGCTCCAATACCTTTCAGGGCTGTAGTTCTCTCGAATCGGTAGTTTTGCCTCCGACATTAGAAAATGTACCTTCAAATTGCTTTTACGGCTGCAAAAAACTAACGTCGGTTACAATGCCTCCGACGCTTAAAAGTATTGGTGCAGATGCCTTTAAAGGCTGTTCGGCGCTTGCGGAAATCCGCATTCCGGCCGGCATCAACGCAATAGGCGACGGAGCCATTCCCGGCACGGTTAAAGACGTGTATACCTACACCATTCAGCCGACCTCAATAGGCCAAAACACTTTTGCCGCCGATACATATTTACAGGCCACACTTCACGTTCCGGAAACCAGTGAATCNCTCTATTATTGGAACACCCAGTGGAGTCAGTTCCANAAAATNGAGAACTTCAATGANCCNTATTCCTACTTCTATCTCGACGGCGAAGANCTCTACGAAGAGCCGGATACTCCGCGAATCGAAGGCGAAACCGACGAAGAAAGCGGCGAGATTAAGAACCCGGATGCCGATCTGGGCAGCAACTCCGGCCTTATTGTTGAAGGCGACGATAGCCAGGACCTCGGCAACGTTGACATCGACTCCGACGGCAAAGGCAGCGGCTCAACGATTATTGGCGGCGACAGCTCTTCCTCTGAATCGGGAGGCAATGTCAATATCGATATGCTGAATGTTAATATTCCGATTGTCGGCAACCGCTGGTATTTCTTTGCGTTCCCGTTTGACGTTCCCTGCGAAAACATTAAGTTTAACGGTCAGATGGTTTGGAGATACTATGACGGCGAATGGCGCGCAATGTATGGCTCCGGCGCCTGGAAAGACATGAAGGGCGAAAAGCTCGAACGCGGTCGCGGCTACATTTTCCAAGGCAGTAAGGCCGGAACGTTGACCATCAGTGTTCCCAACGTTAGCTTCGACGGACAGAGCTGGACAAATATCCTGGAGCAATTTGTATCATCCAACACCCAGGACGCAAGCTGGAACTTTATCGGCAACCCCTTCTTGAGCTACTATGAACTCGCCGACCTCGGTTTCGACGGTCCGATTACCTGGTGGAATCCCAACACGAATTCATATGAAGCACTGAGCCCGGAAGATGACGACCTGTCGATGTATCCCTTTATGGCCTTCTTTGTTCAGAAACCCGAAGGCACCGAAGGAGTTGACTTCGACAGCAACTATCGCGAAACCAAGAACCAGAGCGAAGACCCCAACCGTCGCTCCGCCGCCCGCAAGCGCCGCAGCGCACGCCGCGCCCGCTCGTTAAATTCCGAACCTCGCCTGCTGATAGACCTCACTGTTACCGACGGCACCAACAGCGACCGCACCCGAGTAGTTATCAACAATAGCGCCTCAGAAAAATATGAAGTAGGAGTAGATGCCTCTAAGTTTGAGAGCACCGAAGCTCCGCAGATTTATAGCCTCGACTCTTCGAACGTTCGCTATGCGATTAACGAACGTCCGGCCGGCAACGGCGAAGTTAAACTCGGTTTCTATGCCCCGGTTAACGGAGTGTACACTCTGAGCTGCACGCGCAACGACTGCCCGGTAACCGTTAAAGATTGCGAAACCGGACGCGTAATTAANCTTGAGGCCGGTTCAGCCTATGAATTTACGGCTAAAAAAGGCTTTGACGAAAACCGCTTCCTGCTCAACGCAACCTCAGGCGACACAACATCAATCAACGAACTTTCCGAACAACAAAAGGCCACATATTATCAGATCAACGGCCTGGAAACCGACGGCAACCATTCGGGATTGATGATTGAGGTTAAAGGCAAGGAAGCCACTAAAGTTATCCGCAAATAATTTAATCTTTTCGTGAAACACACTTCATTCTTAATTGAGCTTCTCATATTGCTTCCCCTTTTATGGGGAGGCAATATGATGAATGCCGAAGAGTTTAACCCTGCGAATCCGCCGGAGCCTCAGCTACGCCCGAAATATACGCTGACGGTAAAGGTGGAGCCCGAAGGGGTTGGCTATGCATCGGGAAGCGGACGATATGAGGCGGGTACCCGCGTCTCGCTGAATACCTCCGGGAATGACACTGACTATCAGTTCAAATGTTGGCAAAAAGACGGTCAAGTCATTTCGACCAATCGCTATTTTTCTTATACTACCGGTTCGCAAAACGAAACAGTTACGGCGGTATATGAATTTATTGTGTTCAATCCCTCAAGCCCTCAGGAACCGCAAGTTATTCCCGGGGTAGGAAAAAAATACACCCTTACTCTTGAAAGTCAGCCTGCGGAAGCCTGTTCATTCAGCTATAACAGCGGCACAAAATATATGCCTGATACGGAATTGAAGATTACAGCATATCCAAGTCAGGGGTTTAGCTTTTTAGGGTGGTTCGACGGCGAAACGAAAGTCTCTGAGTCGTTGACGTTGCCCTATACGATGCCTAAAAACGATGTTAAGTTTACGGCACGCTTCATCTTTGTGCCCGACAGTCCCTCCGAACCGCAAGGAGGCAATCAGGAGAATGTTGATAACAAACCGAACAACAAAGAAGAGAACCCGACAATTTCACTGATGCCCGATTCTTTGGAGCTGACCGAGGGCGACACGGCTCAGCTGACGGCAACGACTACCAATATAGCCGACGACGCAGAGATCCTTTGGACAAGTTCAAACGAAGACGTGGCATTTGTTGATGCCAACGGTCTGGTAACAGCCAGGTCTGAAGGCGAGGCAACTATAACGGCTAAATGTCAGGGGGCAGAAGCCACGGCGACTGTAAAAGTTGCGCGACGTCTGCAGCCGGAAATAACAATATCACCCAGATCTATTGAACTTACTAAGGGTGATAGGACCCGGCTTTCCATAACGACAACCGATATTGCCGACGATGTTGTGATTGAGTGGACAAGTTCGGACCCGACTGTAGCGACGGTTGACTCCACCGGGCTGGTGACCGCAATTGACGAAGGCACTGCAACCATTACCGCAAGCTGCGAAGGAGCTTTCGCAAACTGTGAAGTCAAAGTCAACGCCAAACCCGATAACCGGGAACCGACAATAACCATTGCGCCGGTTGCGGTAGAACTTACGGCCGGAGACTCGATTCAACTGACAGTAACAACGACCGAAGTTGATGATGCGGAAGTTGAGTGGTCAACATCCGATTCGGCGATTGCAACCGTCGATTCCACCGGGCTGTTGACAGCCATAGCGGAAGGTGCTGCGGTAATTACCGCAACATGTGAGGGAGTATCTGCGACCTGTGAAGTCAAAGTCAACGCCAAACCGCTTCCTCCCGGTCCGGGCCAAGTTTCCATTGACGAAGTTAAGGTTACTGACAATATAGAAGTCTTTGACCTACAAGGAAGAAAGATTGGTAACAGTCTCGACGGACTAACGGGGCGCATCTACATTGTTCGAACAAACAGTTCAANANNGAAAATCAAAACTTTAACCTCTATAGGTTTTAACGGAGAAAAAAAGGAGGGGCGCGGATTTTCAGGTCCGACGCCCCTCCCCTCACGTTTCAACTATTTATTTATGAGAGCCTCTGCACCCAGTTTCCCAACTCAGCAACAGAGGACGAGGGATGCATTTTTCTTTCAGGTCGCATAACTTTCATAGTCGCCTTTAAAACATCCGGTCGCCCCAAAAAGTTAGGCCGGTAAATAACTTTTCACGGTTCACTTTTAAATTTTAACCTTTTTTTCGTACCTTTGCGGTCGAAATGATTTCAATCCGCAATTTATCGGTAGAGTTCAGCGCAAAAACGTTGCTCGATAATATAAACTACGTCATAAACCGCCGCGACCGCATAGCCCTGGTCGGCAAAAATGGCGCAGGAAAATCTACCATGCTGAAAATCATTGCCGGGCTCCAGAAGCCTACCTCCGGCTCGGTCGACGTGCCTTCGGGAATAACAATCGGCTATCTTCCGCAACACATGACCACCGAAGATACCTGCACCGTTATCGACGAGGCCCGAAAAGCTTTCGGCCACCTCAAGGAGATGCAGGCCCGTCTCGACAAACTCAATGCCGAACTGGCCGAGCGCACCGACTACGAGTCGGAAAGCTATGCCGAACTGATTGACCGGGTTTCAACCCTTACGGAACGTCTGGCCATGGAGGATGGCAGCGGCGGAGAAGCGGAGATTGAAAAAACTCTTATCGGCCTGGGCTTCGTACGCGAGGATTTCAACCGCCCCACGAGCGAATTTTCCGGCGGATGGCGAATGCGCATCGAACTGGCAAAGATTCTTTTGCAGCGCCCCGATGTGCTCCTGCTCGACGAGCCCACCAACCATCTTGACATCGAATCGATTCAATGGCTCGAAGATTTCCTTACGCGCAAAGCCGGAGCAGTTGTGCTGGTAAGCCACGACAGGGCGTTTATCGACAACGTTACTAACCGCACCATAGAGATATCGCTCGGAAAGATTTATGACTACGCCGTGAATTACTCGAAATACGTTGTTCTTCACCGCGAACGCATAGAGCAGCAGATGCGGGCCTACCTGAACCAGCAGAAGCAGATTGCCGACACCGAGGAATTCATTGAACGCTTCCGCTATAAGGCAACGAAAGCCGTGCAGGTCCAGAGCCGCATGAAGCAGCTGGCAAAAATCGAGCGCATAGAGGTAGACGAGGTCGATACCTCCCACCTTAACCTGCGCTTTCCGCCGGCGCCCCGTTCGGGCGACTATCCGGTGATTGCCGATGCCCTGGGCAAGCGCTACGGCGACCATCAGGTCTTTTCCAACGCTACCTTCACCATTAAGCGTGGCGAAAAAGTTGCATTCGTAGGCAAAAACGGCGAGGGCAAATCTACCCTTGTTAAATGCATCATGGGGGAGATTCCGTTCGACGGAACCCTGCGCCTTGGCCATAACGTTAAAATTGGCTATTTTGCCCAAAATCAGGCTCAGTTGCTCGACGAGGATATTACCGTGTTCGACACCATTGACCGCGTTGCCGTAGGCGACATACGCACCAAAATCCGCGACATTCTCGGAGCCTTTATGTTCGGCGGCGAAGCCTCCGACAAGAAGGTAAAGGTTCTCAGCGGCGGCGAAAAAACGCGTCTGGCAATGATTCGCCTGCTGCTCGAGCCGGTTAACCTGCTGATTCTCGACGAGCCCACCAACCATCTCGACATGGCCACCAAAGATATTCTCAAGCAGGCTATAAAGGATTTCGACGGCACAGTAATCGTGGTTAGCCACGACCGTGAATTCCTCGACGGCCTTGATGAAAAGGTCTACGAATTCGGAGGCGGCCGCGTTAGGGAATGTCTGGGCGGCATATACGAATTTCTCGAAAAGAAAAAACTCGACTCGCTGCGTGAGCTCGAACGCTCGAAAACCGCACCCCAGCCGGCCGCGAAACCGGTTGAAAAAGCCGCCGAGTCGCGACCTGCTCCCCGCAAACTGACCTACGAGGAGAAAAAGGAACGAGACCGCGCAATAAACCGCGCCAAGAAGCGTGTTGCGGAAGCCGAGGCCGATATTGCCCGCATTGAAGGCGAAATTGCAGCCCTGGAAGCAACCCTGGCCTCCGGAGCCCCACAACAACCCGACGTTTACGACCGCCACGCGGCTCTCCACAAAAAACTCGATAACGCAATGAGCGTTTGGGAACTCGCCCAAATGGAACTCGACGAACTTATATCTCCAAACGACTAATTCATCAATCAACCAGATATGGACGCAATTCTTCAACTGCTATCGCCCGGCAACACTTCGCTGGCATCGACCCTGGTCCTTTATTCCTTCGTTATCGCCGCGGGTATCTACCTTGGCAAAATAAAGGTTGCCGGCGTTTCGCTCGGCGTTACGTTCGTGCTCTTCGTAGGTATCCTCATGGGCCACTTCGGCTACATTGTCGACGGCGAAGTTCTGAAATTCATTCGCGAGTTCGGCCTCATACTCTTTATTTTTGCCATAGGCCTTCAGGTCGGTCCGGCATTTT
>WFLX010109192.1_pt1 | contig 10450 bp, 5 predicted proteins | sample 4967041 | NCBI WGS metagenome assembly WFLX01 (sample SAMN12857096, study PRJNA449069) | gut metagenome | isolation source: stool from male and female vole | host: Microtus ochrogaster | place: USA:Florida | collected 2017
TGAGACGGGGTCTAAAACCAAAAGCACCGCCAGAGAAGAAAAAATCTTCCGTGACGATGCTTTTGGTTTTATTTCGTGCTGATAAAGGAATATTCTTTCCCAACCAGGTGCTTTTAATTATGTGTGGCAGACAAAGTCTGCAAATGAAATCATCTGATGATTTTCAAAGTCTTTACAGTGCCGTCGGCAGCAATTGCCTTGATTATGTAGATTCCGGAGGGCAGGCTGCTGAGATCAACTTCACCTGAAACTGCTTCTGAAGTCTTGTCGTAGGCCGTTCCATTCATAGATGAAAGAACCACATTTTTCACATCTCCCTTGACATGGAGCTTTGAAGAATTCTTTTCGTAGCTGAGGGCTATTTCATCTGAAGCGATGTCTTCGACGCCACCTGTATCTTCTGTCAATGTGAAGAATATCGTGTGATCGCGCTGTAGCTGTTCATCAATATAAGGCATTGCAAAATAAGTTTCTCCCATTGATCCGGATATGAAATTCAGATTCATTTCAAGTGTAGCCGACTCTCCCTTTGAAAGCATTGCTGTCGGAGTGAACTCCTCATAAGCAAGATTTGTTACTTCCTGGCCCGGTATATATGGGTAGACAAGGAGAATTACCGGTTTGGCATAATAGTCGGCATTGTTTGTAATGGTGATTGAGAATGGAATTAGGCTTGGATCAGTTACTTTATAGAGAGTTAATCCATCCTCTTGATAGGAGGCACAATTCTTGATTGAAAAATCATTTATGGTAAGATCCACTACCCCGTTGTTAATCTTCATAGTGACATTCTTGCTGAAGTCAGGATAGAGCTCCAGATCGGCCGCGCTGCTATTGTTCAATGCAGGATCATAGAAACATAGCCGGTATTCGGTGTCTGTTGCAGGTGCATTCTTACCTTCGAGCAATTCAAACACGCAGATAAATTCCTTTGTAACTTTCTCTCCCGGGGCAAGTGTGACCGTTATGCCGTCGGCTTTCATCACCGGCTCACCTCCTGAATACAATGCCGGGTAGAAGTTGTTTATAAGTTCCTTGCCGGTTGGATTAGATACAGTCACCGACATCTTTACAGCTTCTCCGTAATAGAGAGGGGTCAGGAACTCAGCATCTTCAATCACAGGAAGAGCCTTCTTATTCTCCTCAATGGTGACTTTCAGGCCGCTTTTAGTGAATTCTATATAGTTGTTGCAATCCAGCTCGCACATAACCGGAATCCATTCCTTTGTACCCGATAGGCGGAAACATAGGGTAAGTCTGTAAGTGCCGTCGGCCAATGATGTAGGCAATGAGAACCTGATACTGCTCCAACCGTAGCCTGATTGCAGGGTTTGATTGCTTAAACTTTCATAGTCAGTGTAGATAGTCGCTCCTGTTGTAGCCCCTATCGGTTCAATTTTTGTGCCGAGATCAATGGTGATTGCCTTGGTGTTCATATTGAACCAACCTCCGTTCTCTCCGGCGCTAAGGGTGATATTTATACTGGATGCCGAGCCTTCCAGATTACCTTCTTGTACGAAATTAGTTTCATACTTCACCCCTTCTGTCGGTTGGATACCTCTGACAATCTCTTGTCCGAAATTATAGCCGCCTCCATTTGCTCCTGTGCCAAGCGATCCCGGATTGAGTGCATCAAGAAGGAAATAGCCGTCGCTCATGCCTCCCCAGCCCCAGTTGAAGTGGTAATAGCCATCTGAGTCATATCCGTCGCATACGAAGCAATGTCCTCCCGAACCGGATTGTCCGCCATAGATCACCGGGCGGCCGGCAGAAAGCTCCTCGTAGATCATGTCTGCCCATTTGTCTGATGTGTAATAGCTGCGGCGGCAATACTGGATGTTTTGATTATAGAAAAAATTGTTTACAAGGGCGCTGGCTACATACATCACCACTGCGCCAGACTCAGTTGTAGAATAGTTCATGGCTACGGAATAGCCGCAGGCTTTCATGAGATATGCAACTGCAGATCTTTGTGCTTCAGTTGCTGACTGATTATATATGTCGAGCATGTTGCTCCAGTCAAAGTTCTGCTCGTTGAGCATCATTCTGTCTTTCTGAACGTTACCATCCTTATAACTTATGCTACATTCACCTACTCCAGTTCCGGTTTCCGGATAGTTCCAGTGTTTCATCACCTGAGCCAAAGCTGTGGCTACGCAACCGGTCACGCAATGGCGTCCGTTCACCTCCGGTGTCTGCTCATTGTAAGGGGAACCTTGGTTCCACTGTGTCGTGATCATGGGGGATATGGGTTCCTTGTCAGCTCGAGTCTGCAGCTTTTCGTAAACTNCGGCACNGNTCTCCTTTGCATACTCTATCTGACGGCNATATTCCTCAAGCCACCATTTCATNTCGGGCGACATGNCATTTTCGTCGAAGTTCCCTTGGCTGCTATAGCCCAACAATGGAGCGGCGACATCGTCGGCACTCAGGATGGCATAGCCCGGCTCGGCATTGTTCTTAAATATATAAAGTCCCGGTTCTCCATTCGATAGTTCAAATGTATAGGCATATCTGAGATCTGCCAATTGGGGGGAACGTGTGGCAACAGAATTGTTAAGACGATCCAATGCCGCATCCGGCGTGAGAGGGGAGGCTGACATGTCGAAGCCCGCCAATAGCCCCATTAGGGCAACTATAATCAGTTGAGGTCTAAATTTTCTCATATTTTATTAAAATTATTATTTCTAAAAAATAGTTATAATTGATATTCGTAAATCAGTTTAAACAACTTCAATTTATGATTATCGGTTTATCAAGATGTCTTGTCTTTCTTGAGAAATTCACTCCGATTTTGAATATCTTCCTTGGATCATTACGGAAAGGAAGATCGTATTGCTTTTCTTCAATCTGAGCAATGGCATCTTCTGCCGAACCGTCGAATTTCAACTCAATTATATAGATGAATTTTGAAGTTTTTATTAATAGATCTATACGTCCGTCTGAAGTTTGGACTTCCGTGTCTACTTTTATACCTATTAGCTTGAGCAGTATGTAAATGGCAGTGTGAAGGTTATTTTCATCCTGCATTTTCATATTATATGGAATTCCTGCTAAGAATATGTCGAGGTTTCTTATCAGTTTTTCCGGCTCTCCAAGCAGCAGATTTCCTACAATATTACGTACAACTGTTTCAGAATCTCCACGCTTCACTTTCACGTAGTAAGGAAGCAGTTCCTTAAAAAGGCTGTCAGCCACCTCCCGATTCGGCACTCCGAGAGTGAAAAGCTGAGTTTCGCGATCATAGTCCTTAATGGTCAGATATCCGGTTTGGAAGAGCATTGCCAAAGGCGAGGAACTGCGGAGATCGAAACCTACGAGGGTTGATTCATCACAACGGGTGTTAAGCAGGCTCTCTATATCTTCGTCGAAGTTATATATGGCTTCTGCTATAAGCGTCGGTTTTCCGGTCATATTCCAATAGTTGGAGATACTTCTGTCTGCCATGGCATTGAGAATTGACCATGGATTGTAGATGTCGCTGCCGTATATGGTGAATCTGTAGCCATCGTAGTTGTTTTTCAGCAGTTCTCCCACTTCTTCAATGGAAATCTGTTTTTTCTCTGCTATCGCACGGATACCGGCTTTAAAATTCTCCTGAAGTTCGTTTTCTGTAATGCCGCAAATATCGGCAAATTCATCTGAAAATGTAATGTCGCGGATGTTGTTAAGGTCTGAAAAGATGCTGAGCTTGCTGAATCGGCTCACACCCGTCAGGAACACGAGCTGTATATGTTCCGCTGAGCTCTTGAAGTTGGAATAGATTGAGGCAAGTGTGGTTCTGTAATGCTCAAAATTATCATCCTTGTTCAGGTTGCTTACCAAAGGTTTGTCGTATTCATCCACCAGAATCACGACTTTACGTCCGGTCTTTTCATGTGCGGCCTTTATTATTGCACGCAGCCTTTGGGAAAGATCATTGCTCTTATAATCCACTTCATATTTCTTTTCCCATTCCATGAACAGACTCTCGGTCACTGTGTAGAGCATCCCTTGGGTTTCGTAGCGGCTGGAATTAAGGTCAAGACGAAGCACCGGATACTCATCCCATTCCCAATCAAGCGAATCGATATATAGCCCTTTGAAGAGGTCTCTTCTTCCCTCAAAGAAATAGCGGAGTGTGGATAGAAACAGGCTCTTTCCAAAACGGCGCGGACGCGCGAGAAAATAGAACCGGCTATTGCTTTTTACTATTTTCTCAACGTAACGGGTCTTATCGACATAGAGCGCTCCTTTTTCACGAAGAACGCTGAAATCCTGTTGCCCTATAGGATATATTAGAGAATCATCCATAACACTCTGTTTTCCGCCTTGCAAAGATAGCCACTTTTATTTTAATTTCCAAATTCTTTCCTTTTTTCCTGAATATAGGTGTTTCCCTTCAAATTATTGTCTTTTCCCTTTATTATTTATTGTGTGTAGGATTGATATGGGAACGAGCTTACCGCTTGTTTTATTAAGATAATAAATAAGGAGAGCCGGAAGTAATGCCGGCTCTCCTCGATAAATATTCATTTAAGAATCTATTCAGATCATTTTGCTGGGCAATCCCATACGAAGTAGATGTTCTCATACCATCCGGGAGTTACAGCTCCGGTCAGTGATGCTGCTGTGCCGATCACACCCTGCATGAGATATTCATTGCCTTGGCTTATGAATTGGCCGCCATATTGTGCAGGACAGCCGAAGAAGTAATATTCGCCGTCTCCTTGCTCACCGATGTAGCTCCAGTTCTGGAACAGTTCCAATGCGTTGCCGGCATCATCAGTAAAGAATCGAAGTTCAGTACCTTTTTCTGCATATTGCGGTTCAAGAGTGTAATAAACATCGATCATTCGGAATAGACGCTGTCCGGCTATAGGCCAGTTGCCTTCTTCAATCTTAACATTCATAGGATCTGCATTGCCTACCCAATTAGTAGACTGAACTGCAGCCTCTCCTGCAGGAGTCCAGCTGAGTGCCTGAGAGATTGAGAATGTGAAAGAAAGATTCTGGGTGTTGACATGAGTCAGGGCACTTTCCGGATTAGTGACGGAAAGTTTTGCACTGTAATTCATGCCGGGAATTAAAGAACCAATGGATATTACATAGTCAGCTGTATTTTCTCCAGCCTTGAATGTTACGCTTGAAGCTCCTGAAAGTACACCTTCAGCGCTTTTTGACGGAGTGAAATCCACATTTACCGTTTGTTCGCCGGCTGCCTGAGAGCGGTAGAGGGTCACTGTATAAGAAGCCGGGGCTTGACCGGTAGGGCTCACTGCGACTGTTGCCGCAGGCTTTGCAAAAGCAACTACGTCACCCTTGTCTGCAGGTTCAGTCCAGTACTGTCCTTCTGAGCAAGAGCCTAATACGAGCACTGCTGCCGCAGCCATTAAGGTATTTTTTATATTGATTTTCATATTGTTTTAATGAAATTATAAATTTTTACTTATGCAGATCAGAAGTCTTCTACTGCATTTGGCTTGCTCCATGTCGGGTTGTTGTCGCCGAGTGCAAGGTTAGCCTGAACCTCACCATTTGGAATGAGGAATGGCTTGAGCGGTGCTTCCACATTGTATACCCAGTCGATGTCCCAGCCACCGCCGCGACGGTCGAGAGGCTTGTTCAGACGGAGCAGGTCGTAGTAGCTGTGGTTCTCGCCCCAGAGCTCGATGCGGCGCTGACGCCATACCTCATCGAGGAATTCCTCGCCCGAAAGGGTACAGGTGTATTCAGGGTCACGGTAAGTCTTCACGAAGTTCTCGAGGATTGACTTGCCGTCACCACCGCTTCTTGCGGTTGCCTCTGCCTGTATGAGATACATTTCCTCAATTCGCATCAGGATAGGTGATGTGGAGTTGGTTGTAGTTTGAAGCTGATCTTCATAAGGACCGAACTTAACCTGAGTGTAAGGTTCCGGACCATAGCCGGCGGGGCTCATGAGCATCTGCTGTGATGCCGACAGGTTCTTGCTCTCGCAGTTTTCATCAAGCCACCATCCCTTGCGGCAGTCAGTATCGGAAATTGACTCGTAGAGGGCCTTGTTGATCATTCTCCATGCACCTACAGATGCATAGCCATAGTTGAGAGAACCCATGTGTGATGCCCAGTTTACGATACCGGAAGTTACTACACGGTCGTTAGGCTGGATGAAGATGCACCACATCAGGTTGTGGTCGTTGGCGGAGTTGAATGCAGGGCGAGAAGCATCTGCGATGCTGTAGGGAGTGATGCCCTCCTTATTTGCTTCAGAAATAGCAGTTGTAGCATCTGATGCTGCGGCACTCCAGTTGTTCATCACAAGATTAACACGGGCGCGAAGTCCATAGGCTGTTGCAAGAGATACGAAACGCTTTGCACCGGAGTCTGCGATTCTGTCGACACTTAAGCCACAGTCTGTCAGCAACTCAATGGCTTTGTTGACATCATTCATGATCTGATCATAAACCTCTCTGACTGATGCGCGGGGTGCACCCTCGGTTGCTGCTTCAGTAGAGTTCTCGTTGGTGATGATTGGCACGCATGGAAGATCCTCATGTCCCTTGTAGGTGAACTGGTAGAGCTGTGCAAGATTGAAATACATGTATGCACGGTTGGCATAAGCCTGTGCTGCATACAGCTGAAGTTGAGGATCTTCGGTATCTGCAGATATGTTGTTGAGCACCGAATTCGCTGAGTCGATGATCTTATATCCGTAATACCAAGACATGTTGTTCACGTAGTTATTGTTGGTGCCAAGATTGTATTCACTGGCTGATGAAAACCAGTTGTAGCCTGAGTTGAGGCCGACAAAGTCTGTACCGCAGCTTTCTACGAGAATCATCACGCCCGGCCATCCGAAATCAAGGTGGGCACTGCTGTAGACTCCCATATACTGGTTGTAGGTGGAAGATACACCAACCACACCTGCCTTTGCGAGCTCAGGATTGGTTGAGATAGCATCTTCTTTCTGATCCGTGGTCACGTAGTAGTTGTCGGGAAGAGTATCCAGATCGTTGCAGGCTGTAAGCGCCGATGCGACCATCACAGGTCCCAGGGCATAAGCCGCAATATGTTTAAATGAGATATTCATTTTGTTATTCTTTTTGTTTGGGATTTATGATGGTTAGAATTCAAATCTCAGACCTCCCGAGATGGCGCGTGAGCCGCCGTAGGTTGCGCCTTGGGAATTTACATAACCCTGACGCGGATCAAGACCCTTGCGTGCAGTGCAGACGAAGAGGTTCTCGCCGGCTGCATAGATGCGCAGGCTGCTGAGACCCATCTTGCTTACGATGCTCTTCGGGAAGTTGTAGCCGATTGTCACGTTCTGCAGTGAGAGGTAGTTGCTTGAGGTGAGCCAACGGGTTGAGTTGTAGTTGGTGTAGGAATCCTGGCCGTCAAGACGGGGAACGTCGGTGTTCGGGTTTTCCGGAGTCCATGCCTTGTAGATATCAGTGTGCCAGTTCTGGCCAAGGTCGTTTGTGCCGCCGTTGTGCATNAGGTCCTGNTAAGTGTAGTCCCAGATCTTGCCGCCAAACTGATAAGCGAACGATACGCTGAGGTCTACGCCATAGAGGCTCAGGCTTGTTCCGAAACCACCGTAAGCCTTAGGCATAAGGTTGCCGGTTGATTTGCGGTTGTAGCTGTAGGCGTGGCTTGCATCGGTTGAGAGGAATTCATCGCCATCGTGGAGGATGTTGCCCTGCTCGTCTTTCATCACGTTTCCTTGCTCATCTTTCTTAGGATTGGCATCCCAGTAGAGTGCAAGNCCGGTAGCGGGATCAACTCCTGCANAGNNCACGAGATANAGCTGATACATTGATTCTCCCTCGCGGTAGATACGGTTGCCGCTGATGAGCTGTCCTTTCAGGTCGGGGTGAAGCGTGAGCACCTTGTTGTTGACGCTTGTGATATTGAAATTGAGGTCCCAAGTCACGTCTTTTGTCTGAACCGGACGAACGTTGAGCTCAAGTTCAACACCGTTGTTGCGCATTGAACCGATGTTCATAGGAATGGAGCTGTAACCGAGCGACGGTGACACAGGCTTGTTGTAGAGCATGTTGGAGGTCTGACGGTTGAAGTATTCGAGAGTACCGGAAACCATACCCTTGAGAAGGCTGAAGTCAACACCGACATTGAAGTTGTTTGATGTCTCCCAAGTGATGTCTACGTTACCTTTGTAGTAGAGCTGACCGTCACTCCAAACGCCGTTGGCACCGGTGATTCTGTACTGGTCTGCCCATGCGTAGTAGAATGCCTGGTTGCTTGAGCGGCCAAGGTTATCGTTACCCTGCTGACCGAAAGACACCTTCAGTTTGAATTGGTCAAGCCAATCTGCATTTGACATGAAAGACTCTGCTGCAAGGTTCCATGCTGCGGATGCCGACCAGAAGGTACCCCATTTGTGACCCGGTGCGAAGCAGGATGAAGCGTCGCGACGTACACTGCCGCTTACGAAGTAGCGATCGTCGAATGAGTAGTTGATTCGGCCGAAGATACCGCGGGTTGCGTAGTGAAGGACGAGTCCGTAAGGTGCCTTGTTGTCGATTGTGTTGTTGATTACCCAGCTGTCAGGGAGGTAGAGGTTGTAGCCGACGCCTTCGAGTTCCTCACTATTCCAGTCATAGCTTTCATATCCGAGGAGAACGTCAAGGTCATGCTTTTCTGCGAAAGTCTTGTTGTAGTTGGCAAGTGCCTGGAGGTTGATTGCGCGTGAACGTTCGAACATCTGCACTGCGCTGCCGCCGTATTCTGCACTCTGGCCATAAAGGGTGTTGCCGAGGCTATGGTAGCGGGTGTTGTCAAGATAAAGACCTGCGGTGCCGGTCACTGTAAGACCCTCAACCGGAGTGAGCTGGAGATACCATTTGCCGTTGAATACATCATACAGGTAGTCTTCAGTGTCGTAAGCGAGGTTACCGGCAGGGTTAGACTGGCTCATCCAGTTACGCATGTGAGGAACGATCAATCCGTTACCGTAGTCGTAGATAGGGAGATTGTATTTTTCATTATACATGATCTGCTTGTCGGCACCACGTACATACATAGGGTAGTACGGTGCAATCTGGTCTGCCATAAGGAAGGCGTTGCCGGAAGAGTTGCTGGTGGTCTGTTCGCCGGGATAACCGGAGTTCACATAAGTGTAGGTAAGGTTTGTTCCGATCTTGAGCCATTTGTTGATCTGGTAGTCAAGCACTGTGCGTGCGCTCAGACGGTTGAAGTGTGAGCCTTCGATAAGACCTTCATCGCCGAGGTAAGCACCTGATACGAAGAAAGTGAACTTTTCGTTACCACCCTTCACGCTTACGTTATATTCCTGACGGAGACCGTTGCGGAGCTGCTTGCTCCAGTCGTCGGGAGTATAATAATATGTTCCGTCGCTATAGCCAAGAGCTGCATTGGGATTGATCTTGCCGTCAATGCCGATGAGACCTTCACCTGCAGGAAGGGTATATACCTGATAGCCGAGACGGGGAACGATGTAGGCATTAGCCTGAGCGTGAGCCTGCTCGGGCGACATTGTGTTATTGTAGTAGAAACCATTATATAGAGTGCGGTAAACCTGCTCTACATAAGAGTCTGTCGAGTTGATGACGTCATATTTAGGAATAACACGCTGATTCTGACCCCAACGGGCATCAACAGTCACCTTAGCCTGGCCAAGAGAACCTTTCTTGGTTGTGATGAGGATGACACCGTTTGCACCACGAGCACCATAAAGAGCTGCTGCAGCTGCGTCCTTGAGGACGGTCATTGACTCGATGTCCTGAGTGTTGATGTCAGAAATTGCGCCATCGTAGGGCAAACCGTCCAACACATAGAGCGGAGTGTTTGATGCGCTGAGTGAGCCGACACCGCGGATGCGGACTGTGGGGGAAGTACCCGGCTGGCCGTTGCTGCTCTGGATCTGCACACCGGCTACCTTGCCGTTGAGTGCGTCTGTTGCGTTTGAGACAAGAGAATTCTCCAGAGTCTCTGATTTTACTACAGATGCTGAACCTGTATAGGCTGATTTCTTTACAGTACCGTAAGCGACAACCATGACTTCATCAAGGTCTTGGGTAGTGCTTACAAGTCCAATCTTCAGGCCTTCGCCTATAGCAACTTCCTGAGTGTGCATTCCCACATAGGAAATCACCAGTTTGGTGGCTGAGGCAGGGATGTTCTTGATTACGAAGTTACCATCAAGGTCGGTTGTTGTGCCGAGTGAGGTACCCTTAACCAAGACGGAAGCCCCAATTACAGGCTGATCATCGCCGGTAGAATATACATAGCCCGACGCCGTGCGCTGTCCCAGAGCCGACGCGATGACTGATGTCATTACTACCATAAGTGCTAGCAATCTTTTCATCTTAGATAATTTTAGTGAAACTTTATGATTAATTTTTAGATGTTTAATTACCTCGTTCTCTATATATATGCATCAAAAGAGTGCGATTCGCACCGCACTTGTCTTAAACATAAAAACACATTTTAGTTAAAAAAGTTT
>WFLX010292392.1_pt1 | contig 10446 bp, 7 predicted proteins | sample 4967041 | NCBI WGS metagenome assembly WFLX01 (sample SAMN12857096, study PRJNA449069) | gut metagenome | isolation source: stool from male and female vole | host: Microtus ochrogaster | place: USA:Florida | collected 2017
GTGACGGCCCACCGTGGCGACGATGCGTAGGGGTTCTGAGAGGAAGGTCCCCCACATTGGAACTGAGACACGGTCCAAACTCCTACGGGAGGCAGCAGTGAGGAATATTGGTCAATGGGCGGTAGCCTGAACCAGCCAAGTCGCGTGAGGGAAGACGGCCCTGAGGGTTGTAAACCTCTTTTGCCGGGGAGCAAGGCGGGTCACGCGTGGCCCGACGGAGAGTACCCGGAGAAAAAGCATCGGCTAACTCCGTGCCAGCAGCCGCGGTAATACGGAGGATGCGAGCGTTATCCGGATTTATTGGGTTTAAAGGGTGCGCAGGCGGAGAGTCAAGCCGGCGGTAAAATTGCGGGGCCCAACCCCGTACCGCCGTCGGAACTGGCTCCCTTGAGTGGACGAGAAGTAAGCGGAATGCTCCTTTCTGCAAGGGCCTACTGAACGCACTCTGAGGGTTTGGAACAAATGTCTCGAAGCCCTCAAGGAAGAGCGCGAAAACGGTGGTGTCCGCTCAATCGACGCCAATGTGGTTTCTACCATTACCTCCCATGGCCCCGGCTATATTCTCAAAGACGACGAGCTGATTGTCGGCCTGCAGACCGATGAGGTTCTTCGCCGCTCAATCAAGCCCTTCGGCGGCATCAAGGTTGTTGAGAAAGCATGCAAGGAAAACGGAATTGAACTGCCCGAGAAAATCCGCGAGATTTTTGCCCACTACCGCAAGACTCACAACGACGGCGTTTTTGACGTTTACACCGAAGAAATCCGCCGCTTCCGCTCGCTCGGCTTCCTGACCGGTTTGCCCGACAACTATGCCCGCGGCCGCATTATCGGCGACTATCGACGCCTGGCCCTCTATGGCACCGACCGTCTGATCGAGGCCAAGAAGCAAGACCTCGCTACGTTGCTCGGCCCGATGGACGAGGCGCGCGTCCGTCTGCGCGAGGAGGTTGCCGAACAGATTCGCGCGCTCGACGAAATCCGTCAGCTCGGCGAAATCTATGGCCTCGACCTCAGCCGCCCCGCAGCTTCGGCACAGGAGGCAGTGCAATGGGTATATATGGCTTATCTGGCTGCCGTTAAGGAACAGGATGGCGCGGCAATGTCGCTGGGCAACGTAAGCTCGTTCCTCGACGTGTTTATTCAGTATGACCTCGACCACGGCCTGATTGACGAAACCTTTGCCCAGGAGCTTATCGACCAGTTCGTTATCAAGCTCCGCATGGTGCGTCATCTGCGCATGGCAAGCTATAACGACATTTTTGCCGGCGACCCCACCTGGGTTACCGAAAGCCTTGGCGGACGCTTCAACGACGGTCGCACCAAGGTTACCAAAACCTCGTTCCGCTTCCTGCAGACGCTTTATAACCTCGGCCCGTCGCCCGAACCGAACATGACCGTTCTCTGGAGCCCCGAACTGCCTGAAGGTTTCAAGGATTTCTGCGCCAAGGTGTCGATCGACACTTCGTCGATTCAGTATGAAAACGACACGCTGATGCGCGAGGTCCGTGACTGCGACGACTACGGCATTGCCTGCTGCGTAAGCTATCAGGCAATCGGCAAGCAGATTCAGTTCTTCGGCGCCCGCGCCAACCTGGCCAAGGCCCTGCTGCTCGCAATCAACGGAGGCCGCTGTGAAAACACCGGCACCGTAATGGTCAAGGGTATACCCGCATTGACTTCCGACGTTTTGAACTTCGAGGAAGTTATGCACAATTATAAGCTCGTGCTTAAGGAAATTGCCCGCGTTTACAACGAAACGCAGAATATTATCCACTACATGCACGACAAATATTATTATGAAAAGGCGCAAATGGCGCTTATCGACACAAATCCGCGCATAAACCTTGCCTACGGCGTTGCCGGCCTGTCGATTGCCATTGACTCGCTCTCGGCTATCAAATATGCCAAGGTTACGGCCCGCCGCAACGAAATCGGCCTGACCGAAGGCTTCGACATTGAGGGTTCCTTCCCCTGCTTCGGCAACAACGACGATCGCGTAGACCACCTGGGCGTTGACCTGGTTTATTTCTTCTCCGAAGAGCTCAAAAAGCTGCCGGTTTACAAAAATGCGCGTCCCACACTGTCGCTGCTCACCATTACGTCTAACGTTATGTATGGCAAAAAGACCGGCGCAACCCCCGACGGCCGCGCCAAAGGCGTTGCCTTCGCTCCCGGTGCAAACCCCATGCACGGCCGCGACACCCACGGCGCCATTGCCTCGCTCAGCTCGGTGGCCAAACTACGCTATCGCGACTCGCAAGACGGCATTTCCAACACCTTCTCGATAATTCCGAAGTCGCTCGGCCCTTCAGACGAGGAGCGTGTTGAAAACCTCGTTGGCATGATGGACGGCTACTTCACCAAGGGCGCTCATCATCTTAACGTTAACGTTCTTAACCGCGAACTGCTCATGGATGCCATGGAGCACCCCGAGCTTTATCCGCAGCTCACAATCCGTGTGAGCGGCTATGCGGTTAACTTCACCAAGCTTTCGCGCGAACACCAGCTGGAAGTTATTTCCCGCTCCTTCCACGAGTCGATGTGATCCGCGTACATTCCTATGAATCAATGGGCACCTTTGATGGTCCCGGCCTCAGACTGGTCGTGTTCCTTCAAGGGTGCCCCTTTCGTTGCCTCTATTGTGCCAACCCCGACACCATTGACCCCATAGGCGAGTCAACTCCGACCGAACCGGATCATATACTGAAAATGGCCGTTGATCAGAAGCCATTTTTTGGTAAGCGTGGCGGCATTACATTCAGTGGCGGCGAACCGACCTTTCAGGCCCGCCAGCTGATTCCCCTTTTTGAGAATCTGCGCCGTGAGGGCATACATATCTGTTTGGACACTAACGGCACTATTCGCAATTCGGATGTTGATAAACTGCTGTTGCTCACCGACCTNGTNCTTCTCGACGTTAAGCAGATAAACAGCCGGAAACACACTGCNTTGACCGGCATGGATAACTCNCGCACGCTCGAAACTGCCGCCTGGCTGCGCAAAAACGGTCGCCCGATGTGGCTGCGCTATGTGCTCGTGCCCGGGGTGAGCGACGATCCGGCCGACATCAATGCCTGGGGTGAGCATTTTGCTGACTACGAGAACGTTGAGCGCGTGGAGATTTTGCCTTACCATACCCTCGGCGTGCATAAGTATGCCGCCATGAATCTACCCTATAAACTCGAAAGCACTCCGAAAAACACCCCCGAGCAGCTTGCCTCCGCCCGCGAAATACTCGCCCGCCACATCTCCGCTCCCATCTACATCAACTAAAATTTCCCTTTTTCAGAAAAAAATCGTAAATTTGCAGAAAATTTTTTTCGCGAAGAATTGACTTTCAGGATTTTTATGATATTGGCCCTTGCGGCCTTCGGTTGCAGTTGCTCAAAGCCGGCTGCAAAACCCGCTGTCGCTGATGAGATTTCCGCTCCGGAATTCTGCGCCGACAGCGCCTTTAGCAATGTTCAGCGGCAGGTTGCTTTCGGGCCACGTATCGGCGGCTCCGAGGCCCACGAATTATGCGCCGGGTGGCTCGCTTCGGAATTGAAGCGCCATGGCGCCGACACCGTGACTCTGCAACAGGCTGACCTTGAGGGCTTCGGGCCGATGACCAACATNCGGGCAACNTTNAATGCNGCAGCTCCNCGCCGNGTTNTNCTGCTNGCTCACTGGGACTCNCGCCCCATGGCCGACGAAGACCCNGATNCNGCNAATCACACTANGCCNATCGACGGCGCCAACGACGGNGCNAGCGGNGTAGGGGTTCTNCTGGANCTGGCCAGNCTNATGGGNGAGCACAAGCCCGAAATCGGAGTTGACATCCTTTTTGTGGATGCTGAAGACGCCGGAACCTCGGGCGACGACACTTCGTGGGCCCGCGGCGCGCAGTATTTTGCCGACAATCTGCCGTATGGCGTTGGCGAGCCGATGCCCGATTTTGGCATTCTGCTCGATATGGTCGGCGGTCGCGACGCACGCTTTCCCCGCGAGCTTTTTTCCGAGGCCAATGCCCGGGCGCTGAATTCCCGCCTGTGGAATCTTGCAAAACGAATAGGTCTCGGCAATCGTTTTATCGATGCCCATGGCGGCGCTGTTACCGACGACCACCTGCCGCTGCTCCGCGCAGGCATCCCCACAATTGACATTATCGAAACCAACAATCCGCAAACCGGGTCGTTTAACCCGACGTGGCATACCCTCGACGATAACATCGAAAATATTGATGCTGCGACCCTTGGCGATGTCGGTAAACTGATAACCACGCTTATTTACTCCGAAAAACTATGACTATAAATCAAATACAAGACGAAGTTATTGAAGAATTCTCGGAAATCGACGACTGGATGGACCGCTACGGCTACATTATTGACCTCGGCAACCAGTTGCCTCCGATTGACGAAAAGTATAAAACACCGAAATATCTTATTGAGGGCTGTCAGAGCCGAGTTTGGATCAATGCCGAACTGACCGACGACGGCAAGGTGAAGTTCGAGGTCGATTCCGACGCCATAATCGTTAAAGGCATCATAGCATTGCTGATAAAGGTGCTCAACGACCAAAAGCCCGAAGATATTCTCAATGCCGACCTCTATTTCATTGACCGCATAGGCCTGAGCGAACACCTGTCGCCGACGCGCTCCAACGGTTTGCTCGCCATGGTCAAGCAGATGAAGGCCTACGCGCTGGCCTTTTCAACGCTTTCCTAACTGAAAATTTAAGTTCAATAATAACCAATCATTTTTCATTATCATGTTTAAGAACCAACCGGCAGGTTTGTATGTCCTGGCCCTCGCCAACACCGGCGAGCGCTTCGGCTACTACACTCTGCTTGCCCTGTTCCTGTTCTATATTCAGGCCAAGTTCGGCGTGGATTCAGCGTGGACAGGTCAGATTTTTTCGATTTTTCTCGCGTTAGTTTATTTTATGCCTATGATTGGCGGTATTCTCGCCGATAAATGGAGCTTCTCGAAATGTGTGGTTACCGGTATGGCAGTAATGTTTGTAGGCTATGCCCTGATGTCGGCTCCCACTCCTGTTCGCGAAAATTCTTCGCTGATGATACTGTTTGCCGCGCTGCTTCTGATTTCGGTAGGCACCGGACTGTTTAAGGGCAACCTGCAAGTTATGGTTGGCGACCTTTATAACGAAGCCCGTTATGCCGATCGCCGTGATGCCGCCTTCTCTCTCTTCTATATGGCAATCAACATCGGTTCGATGTTTGCTCCGAGTGCTGCTATAGCCTTGAAAAATCTTGCCTTGAAGAATGCCGGTTATCTCACCAATGATGCTATGGCAGCAACGGTTAGCAACTGGGCAATCGACACTAACGGCTTTACCGATATGAGCGGCGTTTCGGAAGAAACAATGAAGAATATGACCGAGTTCGCTACTAAAAACGGCATGGCCGCAGGTGGTGACGTTGCAGCTGCTCTGAGTCAGTATCTTACTGACTTTGCCAGTCAGTGTTCGGTTGCATTTACTTCTCTGACTGAGTTTGCCGAAGGCTATATAACCGCTTTCTCGCAAGGTTGCAATTATGCTTTTATGCTTGCTTGCGGTTCGCTGATTGTCAGCTTCCTTATTTATTCTCTCGGCCGCAGCACATATAAGCATATTATTGTCGATAAGAAGGCAACCGGAACAAAGAATGCGGCAGTTACTAACGAGCCCGAGCTCACTCCGGCCCAAACCAAGCAACGTGTCGTTGCTCTGCTGCTTGTGTTTGCCGTTGTTATTTTCTTCTGGATGGTATTCCACCAGAACGGTCAGGCCCTGACCGAGTTTGCCAAGAGTGCTACCAGCCCCGACTCGTCGAGCTGGACCCGCATCGGCTTCAATCTGTGGGCTCTCGTTGCAATTGCGGCTGGCGTTTATGCCCTGTTTGGAGTGATTCAAAGCACTACCACCAAAGCTAAAGTTATCAGTGGAGTGATTTTGACTGCTTGCATCGGTGTCGTTGGCTGGCTCTATATGGGGACACCGGCTACCATTACCGGTATTGACCCGGCAATCTACCAGCAGTTCAATCCGTTCTATGTTGTAGCTCTGACTCCGTTCTCTATGGCTTTCTTCGCCTGGCTTAACAAAAAGGGCAAAGAACCATCGGCTCCCCGCAAAATCGGCTATGGCATGATTATGGCCGGTGTTGCATACGTGGTAATGATTTTCGGTTCGCTTTCGTTGGTTGGCACCAACGGCGACGTTTCCACCAACTGGCTGATTTCTACATATCTGTTGCTGACATTTGCCGAACTGCTCGTATCGCCGATGGGCATCTCCTTCGTCAGCAAGGTAGCTCCTCCAAAAATGAAAGGCTCGATGATGGGTGGCTGGTTTGCAGCAACCGCAGTCGGCAACTACCTCGTTTCCATACCGATGATGTTGTGGGGCAAAATTCCTACTCCTATTGTATGGGCTATTCTTGTTGTTCTCTGCCTGATCTCGGCTGCGTTCCTCTTCTCGCAGATGAAGAAGCTTGAAGCCGCTACCGGCGATATGCCCGAAGTTCCTGTTGACGAAACTCTTGCTGATCCCGCTGAATAATGGAAAATATTGACGAAAACAACCTCGGCTCGCTCCCGGAAAACGCTTTCCGGGAGTTGGGAGCCGACGAAGAATATAAGCCGATTCTTCATCCGGCCCACGACACCAAGGAGGTTACCCCCTATTCCGTGGGCATGGGCCTGCTGCTCGCAGTAATCTTTTCGGCAGCTGCAGCGTATCTGGGCCTGCGTGTGGGCCAGGTTTTTGAGGCCGCAATACCTATTGCAATCATTGCCGTCGGCCTCAGCCAGGCTCTGAAGAAAGATAATCCGCTCGGCCAGAACGTAATTATCCAGTCTATCGGTGCCTGCTCGGGCGTTATAGTTGCCGGTGCGATTTTCACTCTGCCCGCGCTCTATATCCTCCAGGGCACATATCCCGAAATTACCGTTAACTTCCTGCAGATTTTCATGTCGTCGCTCCTGGGCGGTATTCTCGGCATACTCTTTTTTATTCCTTTCCGAAAATATTTCGTNAAGGATATGCACGGCAAATATCCNTTCCCCGAGGCNACCGCNACCACNCAGGTGCTCGTNTCGGCTCAGGCCAAGGGTTCGGGCTCGCAGGCCAAGACCCTCATCATTGCCTCGCTCATCGGCGGCGTCTACGACTACATAGTCGCTACCTTCGGCTGGTGGGCTGAAACCGTAACCACCACTGCGGCTACGTGGGGTCAGACCATTGCCGACAAGTTCAAGGTAGTTATGAGCTGCAACACCGGTGCTGCCCTGTTGGGTCTGGGCTACATCGTTGGCTTGAAATATGCTTTCGTAATTTTTGCCGGCTCGGTGTTCGTATGGTGGATAATTGTTCCGCTGCTCGGCAGTTCCGCGGACATGGCCGCTCTTTCGCCTCAACAGATTTTCAGCGACCATGCGCGCCTGATAGGTATCGGTGGCATTGCCATGGCCGGCATTATCGGCATTGTTAAGTCCTGGCCCATTATTATGCAGGCCGTAGGCCTTGCCGCCCGTGAGTTTAAAGGTGGTGCCGACAAGTCGGCCAAGCCCGTTCGTTGGCAAACCGATTTGTCGATGAAGTCGGTTGTGGCCTATATGGTTCTTGCCCTTGCCGTTGTGTTCCTCTTCTTCTGGCTCGGAGTTATCGGAACCCTTTGGCAGGCCGCAGTAGCTTGGCTGGTGGTAACGGTAATCGCTTTCCTGTTTACGACAGTGGCTGCCAACGCCATCGCGATTGTAGGCTCAAACCCTGTTAGCGGCATGACCCTGATGACCCTGATTGTTGCGTCGGCCATCTTCGTTGCTATCGGCCTGAATGGCACTAACGGCATCGTTGCCGCAATGGTTATCGGCGGCGTAGTTTGCACGGCGCTATCCATGGCCGGCGGCTTTGTTACTGACCTCAAAATCGGCTACTGGGTTGGCTCGACTCCCCGCAAACAGGAATCATGGAAGTTCCTGGGCACTCTGGTGAGCGCTGCAACCGTAGGCGGCGTAATTCTTCTGCTCAACCAGGTTTATGGCTTCTACGCAACTCCCGAACACCCGAATCCGCTCGTTGCTCCCCAGGCCAATGCCATGGCCAAGGTTATCGAGCCGCTGATGATGGGCGGCGAAACTCCGTGGATTTACTATTTCTGCGGTGCCGTGCTGGCTCTGTTGCTCAACTGGCTGGGCGTTCCCGCGCTGGCTTTCTGCCTGGGCATGTTTATTCCGCTTAGCCTCAACACTCCGATGCTTGTTGGCGGTGCAGTTGCCTGGTTTGTGCAGCACTCGTCGAAAGATTCTGCCGTTAGCTCTGCCCGCCACGACCGCGGCACACTCATATCCTCCGGCCTAATTGCCGGCGGCGCGCTGTTTGGCGTGTTTGCCGCCCTCACCAAGTTCTGCGGCTACGAATATGTAAATCCGCTGTCCGACGGCCTGACCCAGACTCTCGGCCTGATTGCATACGCCGCTTTGATCGCCTACGTTTGGTGGGCAAGCTGCCGTGAGGATAAAAAACTCAACTGATAAAGAGATCCTGCGACTGGCCATTCCGGCCATAGTCGCCAACATAACAACCCCGCTGCTCAGCTTGGTCGACGTTGCAATTGTCGGCCATCTGGGCAGCGCGGCCTTTGTCGGGGCCATAGCTGTCGGCGGCTCACTGTTCAATATGCTCTATTGGTTTTTCGGCTTTCTCCGCTTCGGCACTTCGGGTCTGACGGCACAGGCTGTGGGCCACAAAAATGCCGTGGAACAATGGCTGATAGGGCGCAGGTCCGTTTTTATCGGACTGCTTTTCGGCTGCTTGCTGATTTTGCTTCAAAAGCCGTTGGGCGAGTTGGCGCTCTTTGTCATGGACCCCGACGAGCCTACGCGCACGTTGGCGCTGACCTATTTTTCGGTGCTTATATGGGGCGCGCCGGCGGTTTTGATGCAGTATGCGCTGACCGGCTGGTTTGTCGGCAGCCAGGACACTCGCTCGCCAATGGTGATTTCATTGACAATCAATGTTGTCAACATCCTTGTTTCGCTGATTCTTGTTTTTATCTTCAAACTTGAAATCCGGGGCGTGGCTTCCGGAACTTTGGTCGCTCAATGGGTTGGCTGTCTGCTCGGATTTATAATGGTTGTCAGGCGCGGTGGCCTGAAGTTTCAACGGTCGGGCCTGAAGCTGCCATGGAGGCCGTTCTTTACGGTTAATGTCAGCATTTTCCTGCGCACGCTTTGCCTCATTGCGGTTACGGTTTGGTTTACCCGCGCCGGTGCGCGCCAGGGAGACGTTATTCTCGCGGTGAATACCTTGTTGCTTCAGCTATTTACGCTGTTCTCCTATTTCATGGACGGTTTTGCGTTTGCGGCCGAAGCAATGTGCGGTCGCCTTTATGGCGCGTCGCAGTTCGCGCAATTGCGCGATCTTATCAGGCGATTTATGTTGTGGGGTGGGGCGGTGGCCCTGCTCTTTACGGCGCTATACGCAATTNGTGGCGATGCCTTCCTGCGATTGCTNACCGACGATGGCTTGATNATCAATGCCGCCCGNGAGTTCAGATTATGGGGGGCGGCGATTCCGCTTGCCGGGTTCATGGCCTTTACGTGGGATGGTATAATCGTGGGTATCACCCGCACCAGACTGATGCTGATATCCATGGCCGCNGCAACAGCCGTTTTCTTCNTNNTNTGGTGTGCTNNTNACNCCCCTNTGGGGCAACCATGCCCTCTGGTTCGCCTTCATCGCCTACCTCCTCACCCGCGGCCTCCTTCTCGCCGCCCTCACCAAACTCTAACACTTTATATAGTTGTTGAGGTTACTTTTTCTCCTATAAAAACAATTGTTTTAGGAAACTCCGATAACCGCATTCCAATTAGCTGGTCAAGAGAAGAACCGAGCATACCTGACAAAAAGTACATGCCTATGCCATTATCATCCTTATAAGCGGATTGTTTAAATTTCTGAGCACTTAAACGCCAGACTTCTTTATTCCCGGTGCGCGTCACTGTGTACCATTCCTCTTGTAAGAATTCTTTGACCATTTGCTTGGTCATACCCGGTTCTACTTTCCTATCTTGAACGAGCTTTCCATATTTTTCACCATATTTGGTTATGTACTCCTGTTGTTTTCTCTGCTCAGCTAAGCGTTTCTCTGTTTCTTCGATTTCCTTTTGTTTTTCTTTGTCTTTTTCATATTGAATAGCTGCGATAATATTATCGCGAAATTCTGTTGGTGTAGATGATTCCCCTAAGAGTGATTTATATCTACTCCAATCTAAAATGTCAGTGGCGTTAATGGAGCTTAGCCATTCTGAAGGCTCTATTTTTTGTCCGTCGGCGAAAGTTACTGTGTAGTTTCGCCACCTTTTTGAGTCTTTCCATTCAGGCCATTTCCCCCAAGGATATGAAACGGTATAATTCCCCCAAGGATATGAAACGGTATTATCATAGCAGTAGCCATCAGTA
>WFLX010019784.1_pt1 | contig 10445 bp, 8 predicted proteins | sample 4967041 | NCBI WGS metagenome assembly WFLX01 (sample SAMN12857096, study PRJNA449069) | gut metagenome | isolation source: stool from male and female vole | host: Microtus ochrogaster | place: USA:Florida | collected 2017
CTTCCGTTTCCTCCGAGCAGCGTGAAGAGGCGCCCCGGTCGTCGCAGACGTGCCGGCGTTTGATTTCCTGAGGTGTCGGGAGGAAGGTTGATCGTTTTCATAGAGATGGTGAGGTTNTAGGGTAGGGTGAGGTTCAAATCTTCAATCTTCAATCGAAGAGAGGGAGGAGATGCGGGCTATATATTTGCCGATGATGTCGAATTCGAGATTTACTTTCGTTCCAGCCTCTATCTCCTTGAAGTTGGTATGGTCGTGGGTGTAGGGGATGATAGCCACGCGGAATGTGTCGGCTTCAGGATCGCAGACTGTCAGTGAGACGCCATTGACAGTGATCGACCCCTTGTCGACTGTCACGTAGCCGCGTGCTGCCAACTCGGGACGGAAGTGGTAGCGGAAAGTGTAATACCAGCTTCCATCCAGGGGTTCCACCTCTGTGCAGATAGCAGTAGTGTCTACGTGTCCCTGCACGATATGCCCGTCAAGCCTACCGTTGATCTTCATGGAGCGCTCAAGGTTGACGAGCGATCCTGGTTTGAGGTCGCCGAGGTTGGAGCGGTCGAGAGTTTCCTGAACTGCCGTGACGGTGTAAGTGCCGTCGGAGTTAAGGCTGACCACGGTGAGGCAAACGCCGTTGTGGGCTACAGACTGGTCGATCTTTAGTTCGTCGGTGAAGGAGCACTTCATCGTGATGTTGACGTTGGTGCCTTCTCTTTCAATGCGGACCACTTCGCCCGCTTCTTCTACTATTCCGGAGAACATATTTTTTTAAGGGTTAAGAGTCAAGGGTTAAGGGTCAATTGATTAAATTGACTTATTTTCCGAAGAGGCCTTTGAGGGCATCTACTGCNGTGTTTGTCACAGAGCTGCCGTTGCCGTCTGATGAGCTGTCGGAAGCAGCAGATTTGCCTGTCATCTTGAAGCCGATGCATATGCCGTCATATTCTTTCAAGAGTTTGTCGGCTGTAGATACCATCTTGCTTCCGCTGAGGGATGCTGCCAGAGTCATGATTTTCTTGATCTTGTCCGCGTCAAACATCACGTTGAGTCCCGAAGGGGTCTTCTCTACATATGCCGTCATGCTGCCGAGCTTCATCATGCCGCCGGCGTTGAAGTTGAAATGAAACAATCCTTTGCCCTTCACAGCGAGTGTTCCCTTCAGTGGGAGTTTCTTGATAGTGAGGGTGAAGTTGCCGTCTTTGTCTATGTTGAGCACTGCACCGGTTAGGCCGAACTTGCTGTAATACTCGTCGAGCTTGTTTTCTACTGCACCTGCAGCTGCCGAACCACCGGCTTTCTTAAGGAAATTGTCGCTTTGGAATGAAACGGCAGAGCCTGTGGATGTCCATTCGCCGGCGATATCTTCTACTGTGAGGTCGGTCTTGGTAAAGACTCCTTCCACGATGTTGCCTAACGCACCTCCGGCACCTCCGAGGATGTCTTTAAGGTCGGGAGAAGGAGTCGGATCCGCGAAAACGGCGGTTGAGCAGGAGAGTGCTATGGCGGCTATTGCCATCTTGAGGAAGTTTGTCTTTTTCATAAGTCTGAATTTATATGTGGTTTTACCTAATTAAACGGAAAACTCGGCATAATGTTTAAAACAGGCTTGGCTAATAGTCGTAGTCGAGCGAAAGCTGGTCTACGTAAAGGACTGAGGATGTGGANCCGGTGAAGTAGTCGCCATATTTTGAAGAAGCACAAGTGATCATAATGAATGAAGGCATGATTGAGGTGCTTCTATATTTCAGTTCTATTTCGAATTCTTCGTAGGCATCCATAGAAGTGGCGCGCTCCAACTCTCCATATCCTATCACATAGCTTGCATTCTTGTCGAAGAGCTGGNGNTTNGAGGGGTTGGTGCGTATCTCGTAAGGTGCCGTCCAGTCAGTCATTGCTATATAGATGGAGCAAGTGTCAGGCTGTCCCTTCAGGTCGGTCATCTCTTTATTGGTATAGTCNATGGGGCCGGTGGTGTATTGGTAGTAGCCGCGCAGTTTGGTAGGCCTTACTTTCCATTGGCGTCCGAAGTCGAGGATGCCGTTNGTGCCGTCGGTCTTCTTGTANNNNCCGGAGTAGATGGAGCCGGCGGCAAGTTTGCCGATTCCGGCTATTCCCTTGAATTCGGTCTTGAGTTCGGCTGATTTTCCCGAGAGACCTGCCGGAACGTAGTCTGACGGCTTCACGTTGCTCTCTCCTAAGGTTGCGGCTCCCGTGTTGCCGGTGTCCCAGAAGCGGTTTCCTTCGGGCCATTGCTGTGCATCTTCGCCCCAGGGGCACCATATTCTGCCGTTGAGCCACCATTGCTCCAGATCTCCGTCGGGCAGATCCTGTGTGCCCTGGGTGGTCACGGTTATTTCGTTGCCGGTGTTGTCGCCGCTTCGGGCTCGCACTGTGTATGTGGTGAGCGGCTCCAGATGCTTTATGCAGCAGCTGAATGCCCCGTCTTTTTTGGTTATGTCTGCATCAGGAACGGTAGTCCACGACGTATCTCCCTGCTTCTTATATTCAAAATAATTATGGGCATCGGCAGGGCCTTCTCCGTAGGCCCATATCACCCGGCTCCATGCATCTGCGGCGCTTGTGCTTACGATTTGGGCGGTTTTCTGGGCATAGATGGTCCAGTCCTCCGTGCGCCCCCAGGCAGTGACGTCGATGCGGAGCGGCGACTTGAGGTTGATGATGCTCCCTGCTGCAAATTCGGGAGTCAATAGCGAAATGTCTTTGGGCCCGAGTTTGATAGATGTGATCTCAAGCGTGGAGAGATCGGCATTCTGAGGCACATTCACAATGATTCGCCTGCCTACAGGGTCGATTACGGTCTCTCCAATCTGACCCGCTACGGTGAAATAGCGCTCTATGTGCTGCTCGGCCGAGATCATCCACTGATAGTCCTGATATAAAGACAGCGTCACGGTCATCGGCACGGAGAGATCCCATGTGCCTTCGAGTAGATCCTTGTCTGATTTGGCTTGTGGTGAGATTTTAAACTCGCTGAAGCGCACTGCCTGAATGTCGGTGGTCTCTTCAAGAAAGACTATGGCCGTGTAGTCGGTCGAGTCGATTCTGGCCGGATTCAGTTCTCCATCTGCCTTGAGCGCGAGTATAAGTTGCGGAAGGCGCGGATAGGGTAGGTCGTTCTTGATGCACCCCGCGCATGCTATGGCGAGGAGTATTGAAAATATGCCGATAGTCTTTATGTGATGTGTTTTCATAGTTTATCAGATAATGATGGCCACTCCGAAGTTGATGTTGAAGATGTTGAAGCGGAAATTGATTCCGCTTGTGGTGCGTGTGCCGCATTCTTCGCCGTTCTCCCATTGTTTTTCGGTCTTCAGGTGGAAGCCGAAGATGCCGAACGAGAGATTGAAGGCGGCATTTTTCATCATCATGATCGATACGCCCGGTGAGTAGTTCAGGTTCACGCTTTGCGTCTTGGTGCGGGTGTCGCGGGTGGCTCCGTCGAAGGGGCGTATGAAGTGTGTGCTTCCGCTGCCTGCCGAGAGTTCCGCTTCGTTGAAGACCGCAAACCTTCCGCGGCGCGAGAGTCCGAAATATTGCTGAAAGAACACAGCCGCCGAGTAGGAATCGGAGGTGTATTTTATGTCGTGAAGGTTAAAGTTCATGTCCTCGTCTATGTCCACCTTGAAAGAGTTGATGCCGAGGTCTCCTTTGGTGAACGCGAGCCTTATGCCCACACAGGCATTGTTTCGGATGAAGTAACTCACCGAAGGCTTGATGCTGTAGATTTTTCCTTTTATGTCGATCTCCTTCATGAGCGATAGGAGCTCGGAATTCTCTGTGTCGAGTACACCATAGTTGGCGGTGAGTCCGACATGCCATAGCCCTTTGGGATATGTCAGCCAGTTGTAGAGTTTCCGGTCGTAGCGTCCCAGGCGCTTGGTGTGGAGCGCCATCGGGATTTTTGTGCCTCGCCAGTTCACCATCTCTGTCAGATCCGGCTCAAACGGGTCTCCACCGGGGTTGCCGGTGCTGACAGCAATGTCTCCGAAGGTTTTCCCGCTCATGACAGCCTCCACATTTCCGGCAAGCGAGTCGGGAACCCATAGATAGGAGCCTCCTTCGCGCGCTTCAGGCTCGATGTAGACGATTGTCTCTCTTATTTCTGCTGCTGTGGTCGTGCCTGTAGTGCTGCCGTAGGTGGCCCGGTCGATGGTCTCGCCAATGAAGACGCCGTTGCCCCTCTCTGCCGGAGTCTCCTCAATAGATTCGGTCTCGGCGATTTCTGATCTGTATTCCGGGTGTTGCGACGCTGCTTCCTTCTTAGCGGGGCGTTTTACTCGTGAGTCTCTTCTCTGCTGATTGCTTTCTTCATCATTCCATCTTGACACAACTTCTGATAATTGGCTCGCTGTTCTGGAAAGGCTTTCAACCGATTCTATGAGGCTGAGCGTGGCTTTCTCCACAACAGAATCGCGTGGCTCGGGAGGCATGGCTGCTGCCGGCGCAGCATGGGCCGACAGCGTCACTAATGCCGCCGACAGGCTTATCAGTATCTTGCAGGCTTTCGTTTTCATGCTCATAGATAGAATGCTACTCCGAACGTGATGGAGAAAAGGTTGATCTTGAAGTTTGCCATGCTCGTCTTGCGGTGCGCTTCATAGATTTGATCGGTGAGCGTGCGTGTGTAGTTATAATCGAAACCGAGCACGCCTACGTTCACTTCAAGCGCCGAGAAGTTGTTGAGGAAGACGCAGAGTCCGGGGGCTACTCCCACTCCTATGTTGAAGTTGCGCTCGTAGTTTCCGGTTAGATCCTCGCCCGTGCCGCTCATAAGTTTCGCCTGTCCGCCTCCTAATTCAAATTGAACCTCGGTAAACATTCCGAAGCGTTTTGACTTGCCGAGAGAGAAATAGTTTCTAAGCACTGCCATGCCTGAATAGCTGTGCGCCAGCCTGTAAAGGTGATCCACGTTGTATGATGTCTCCGGGTCGAGAACGATGTCGGCGCTTTCGAGCTTGGTCAGGTTGCGGTNGTAAGAGNATTTGCCACCCGCTGCCATGTCGTTNTTGAACGCGTAGAGAAGCATCGGTGCTATCTTGAATGAGTACGTGTCGCCGTTNACTCNCTGAAGAATTAGAAACTGATAGTTTTTCTGGTCAGACTGGCTGTATGATACGCTTACGCCGGTGATCCACTGCCCTTTGGGCACGAAATCAACCGACTCGAAATCCGGCTCGAAATCCGGTTCAGTGTCTTCAGCGCCGGCCATGCCGGGTATGATGATGGCGATGAGTAGAATCAGCCAATATGGAGGTCTCGTCATAAGTGTCGAGTGATGTCTGCGATGTTCTGATCGGCAGAGAGCGCTAATCAAGTGCAAAATTAATAAAAAATTCCTATCCGTGAGAAAAAATCGTGCAACGGGATTATGATCGGGATAATCTGAAAAAATGCGGCACCGGTGCTTTTCCCGGCACCCGTGCCGCATTGTGTAGGTATGANTGTCTGTCAATTATTCATAGAGGAGCTCGAAGTCATCCACATACATCGTTGATCCCTCGCCGCCATCGAAGAAGTCACCGAATTTCGATGCCGAGCATACAATGATCAAGTATAAGGGCTTATTGCTCCGGGCCTTTGCATTATAATCGAAGTTGATGATGAGTTGCTGAAGGGCGCCGTCCGGTCCGTAATTGGAGTGGTCAAACGTATGTTCGCCGTAGGCAAGTATGCACGCATCGTCAGGATTGAAGAGTTTTTGGTCACTTTTCTTTGTGCGGACTTCAACCGGTTCAGTTGACAGGGCCACATAAATCTGGCCCGAATCAAGTTCATCCAATGCGAGATGTCCGTTCTTGCAACCGTTCTTATCCGCTTTTCCCGGGCGATAATTTACCCAGACACTCAGTGCCGTAGGATGCGAACCGTTGTATGCGCGTCCGAATTCAAGACGACCGTCTGTGCCTTGTGTCTCAAGATATGTTCCCGCGAAGAGATTTCCGGCGGCAAACTTGCCTGCAAGACCTCCCAATCCCACAAATTGTGAACGCAGTTTGGCAGACTTAGAGGGCGAATGGAACATGTCGGTTGAGCCTTGTGTGAGTGTAACGCTCATGGTTGCCGATCCGTGGTTGCCTGTGTCCCAGAATGTTCGTTCTCCTCCGGCTCCCGGCAGAAGGACTTTGCTATTGTCTGAGAAGTTTGACCAATCCTCCATGCCGGCGTTCGGAATTATGAACGGCGACTCGGTGGTGAATTCATTTATCTGGGTGCCGGTGAAGTCTCCGCAACGTGCTCTGTACTGGTAGGTCGTGCCTGATTCAAGCCCGGTGATTGTCACTGTCGGAGAGTCTGCCGGGGCTGCCGCCTTGCGTCGGATGCCCGAAGGCTCGGGTGCAGCTATGAATTTCCAGTCGTTCTCACCCTTCTTGGTGTATTCCACGCCTCGTGTGTCATTTCCATCGTAGGTGGCCGACAACTTGAAAGGTATGGTGGCGGAATGTGCGAGTACAGCCAGATAGTCTTTTTCGTCGACGGCATAGACCTCAATCGGGTCTGCCACCCTGACGGCGGCCTCGCTGCGGGCGATACATAACGAATCTATGGTCTCGCGGCCTCCGTCATCAACTACCTTGATGAGGAATTTGTGTTCCTTGCCCTGTTTGGGAAGACGACGTATCACGTCTTTCGAGATAGTCAGGAATGCCGTAGCTACCGAGTTGTCGGCATTCATCTCGGGCTTGCTGAATTCAATGCCGTTGTCTTTACACAGATTTATGATGGCATCTGAAGCCTTTGTGAAGTTTACGGTCTTGTTTCCGGAAAGTTTTCCATTGGCTGCATCTCCGAGCAGTGTTGCCCATGAGCAGCACTTGGGTGTGAATTCCACGTCGTCAAGACCATCGAAGCCGCATATCTGTAGGGAGATGTTGTCCGGAATTGATTCGTCGTCGAGGCATACCACCTGATTCGCCATGTCGAAATCTACGCCTGTGATGGTAGGGCGGCTGGCTATCAGTACGATTCCGGGATCAATGAGGTTTTCGTCCTGAATCTCGATCTTGATGAATGCACCTCCCGTTTCCGGGTCATCGGGTATGTCCGGATTGTATAATATGTTGAATATGTAATGGTGAGCGGGTTCCACATCGATGGTGCCGTTTTTGGTAAACGGTTTGCCGTCTTTGCGTGTGCCGGTTATCGTGTAAGACAGGCTCGTTTCATTGTCAGCCATCATGAAGTAGCCTCTGCTGTCGCCCTCTGCTTTGGTGTAGTTGAGTGAGCCGCCTGCGTTCTTGATGGTGATGACATAGTCATCTTGCATGAGGTTCGGATCAATAGTAGCGGTATTGATTGAAGCTACTACATTGCGGATCCTGCAGTTGAGCACTACGGTGCTTGTGCTTCCTTTAGTCACGCTGAAATCCTCGTATCCGCGATAAAACTTGCTCACGAAAGAAGCGCTCACTGAGTCGCCGCTCCATGCCTCGGCTACATATTCGCCGGCCTTGAGCGAGATCTGATCTTTTACCTTGTCCAGTCCTTTTTCCTTGTAGACGAGGCTTTTGCCTTTTTCTGCGTTTTTTTCAGATATGTAGACCACGCAGTTGGCACGGAGCGCCTCATCTTCCGAGGTGTCGATGGCTCGTGTCGTGATGCTGTTCACCACAGTGTGCAGCCGCACGATGCCCGTTCCTTCCGTATCAAAAGGATTCTCTGCCGAGCAGCTCCAGAGAGTCAGGGTCGTTACTGCCACAACTCCCTTCAATATATTTGAAATAAGATTCTTCATTCTTCTTTAGATATTTGAGGTTAGAGTTGCGATTATTCGTTGTGAAGCCATATTGTAGCCTTGGTTGTTCCCCCTGCGTCGGTGATGGTCAGATTAAACTTGTGAGTGCCTTCGCCAAGCAATGTCAGAAGCGGTAAGAAATCTGATATGTCAAATTCACATAAGGTTTGTCCTCTTACTTTGTCGCCGGTAGGGAATCCAAGTTCTTCAAGGGTCTCCTGAAGGTCTCCGGTCGCATTCACAAGATCAAGATCTGCTTGCAGGCCTACACCTTCAAGTTCTTCGGCGGTCAGTGTCGTCGAGTCAATAACTATTAGGAAATCAGTGATGCCGGTCTCGCTTGTGACGTTAAATGCCAATCTGCTGCTTCCGTCTATCTCGCATTGCTGGTCTAAAACTATTCCCTCCGACAGGATCTCGATATGCGGGCCTTCACCTGAAGGTTCTGTACCGGGGTCGGGATCCACTCCGGGGTTAGGATCTACGTTTGGATCCTGAGTAGGACGCATATCATCTTCAAGATATTTCTGCTCGCTGTCAGGATCTACTTCTTCTGTCACGGGAATAATCTGGATGGTCGCGTCAATCGTGATTTCTCCGTTGGCCGTGGTTATGCTTCCGGGATCTGTGTTGTCCGGACGGTTTACGTGGAATATGATGCGATAGGCGTTGCCCGGGGCTGCATTGTCGTATGTTTTCCTGACGTCGCTTATTTTCATGTCATCGACTGTGCCGGAAAATTCAGCCACGATTGTCCGGCTGCCTTCCACATATTTGAAATATCCCGTGGAGTCCACATACTCTTCTTTAAATTCGAGACTTGCTCTGCCGGCCGTCACTGTGACGCAGACATCCTCACCCACGATGTCCATACCGGTCTCGTCTGCCACTTCCACATCCACCTTCATGTTCTTGAGGGTGCATTTGATAGGGGCGACATCTTTGGTGATTTTTCCGGGCTGGATGGAGAATGAGGAAGACCCCTTATAATAAGGATTTTCCCACTCTGCAGCCAGTGTGCCGTCGCCATAGACGGCTTCCGCGCGGTAGTCACCTTCAGGGAGCGCCACATATTCCGGCATTTCCGAATACTTGTAGCTTTCTACCGTGGTGTTGGTCTTTGTATCTATGAAATTAACTTGAAAGTCTCCGGTTTCAACACCGGCACGTGTCCCGGTGCGGATATAGTCTACTGAGAGGGCGTTGCAATCTAACCGGCCTTTCTCGGCATCAAACTGAAAGTTGCTCTCTTTATCGCATCCTGCAAGCGTGAGGAGTGATGCTGACGCTATAAGTGCTGTATATATCGAGTGTCTCATCGGTTATTTTCTTTTGTGGGTTTTCTTTGCGGGTTTTGCTGCTGCTCCTCCCTTGTCATAATTGGCTTTTACATTGTCAATCCAAAGTGCAGAACCGGTGGCAACGGCATGGTATTGATTAGCAGGAACATTGGATGAAATTCCATCATGTCCTTTTTCTTGCAGGTTGGTGTCTGTTGGAATGTTGATAGGTGGAGTAGAATTGTTGGAACTCTTGAAGCTGACAATCAGTTTTCCGGCCTTTCTGTTGTCGAAAGAGTTGTATTCTATCGGGAATGTGATTGTTCCCGATCCTGCAGGTAAAGCGTAGATCTTGTCTTCGCCAAATGGAACGCCTTCGGTATCTTCCAGTCTTATTCGTGCGTATGCTTCATCAGTGCCGATGGGCTCGTAGGTATATTCAAATGTAATTGAATTCGGACGGCTTGCGAAGGCGATTCCTTCAGATCTTGTCTCGCTGCCGTTGAAAGTATAAGTGCCAAGGAACAATTCACCCGCAGCCTTTTCGAGCTGATTGTCGGATGGTGAGTTTTTGCTGTACGTTGCTGCAGCCCAGGAACTAACCGGAAGATTTTGTCCATGATGATTGTAACCGACGTTACGCATATATCCTCTCTGGTTATCAGTGTCAAGCCATGAGGATGGAACTACATACCATGTATTGCGGTTCGATGCACCACTCCACGCTGTAAGATCATTTACAGTAGCCCAATCTGCAGGTAGGGTACGAGAGAATGATGATTTTAGAGTATAGACTTTTATGGCTGCTTTAAATTCACCACCATCCTGAAGTTCACCGCTTTCTAAGGTTTCACCATGTTGAGAGAAGTCTCCATTCGGAATTTCAAGTGCTCCTTCTGTCGTAAACGAGCCGTTGGAGTTTACTGTCTGATCACCGGTGATGGAACTCTTCACGGTGTAGGTGGTACCTCTTGTAAGGTCGCCGATTGATATCACGCCACTTTCATAGTCGCGGAGTATGTTGCTTGTCACTTCGCTCCCCGATAATGACAGCTTCATATTCGCCATCACCTTTTCAAGCAGTTCCGGACGGTCGCTCATGATGACGCGTACAAAAGCATAATGGCTGAATGCGTCATATTCAAGAGTATATGAAGGAACAGTTACATTTATCTTTCCGCTGGCCTTCTTTGAAATGCTGTTTTGGTATATATCAAGGTTTAGATAATCTTTTGCCGAGCTTACTTCTGTGGGGAGTTGGAGTGTGAAGACGTAGCGCTTCTTGTCGAATGCTCGTGTTGATATATATATCGGCAGGCACGTATACGCCGGCAAGATGACCAATGTGTAGAGGTCCGTTGGCGTAAGGGAGTGCGGTTGTTATGAGTGTGCGTTGGAATTTCTTATCGTTCATA
>WFLX010376748.1_pt1 | contig 10445 bp, 14 predicted proteins | sample 4967041 | NCBI WGS metagenome assembly WFLX01 (sample SAMN12857096, study PRJNA449069) | gut metagenome | isolation source: stool from male and female vole | host: Microtus ochrogaster | place: USA:Florida | collected 2017
ATGTGGTGAGCGTTCTGGCAGTCAAAACTATCCCTGTGTTCCAAGCGTTTATCTCCATCGTCACCAAGGCGGCCAACGCTCTGGCCCAGCTCTGGGGGTACAAGCTCCCGGAAATCGACTATTCGGGCATTTCTGCCGGGAGTGACGCCGCCGAGGACATGGCGGATGGACTGGAATAANGCNGCNGCNNCNGCCAAAAAGCTGAAGAGCTATACCATGGGGTTCGATGAGCTGAATGTCATTGACCCTAACCAGGGAAGCTCGGGTGCTGCCAACGACTATCCCGCCGACTTCGGTTTCAACCCGGATGATTATGAGTATGACTTTCTGGGCGGTGTTCTCAATGACACCGAGGAGCTGGAAAAGAAAATCATGAACATCCTGAAACTGGTAGGAGCCGTGGGTGCCGGAATGGGTGCTTGGAAGATTGGCAATTCGGTACTGAAGCTGTTGACGGGTTCCTCTGCCGTCGAGGCTCTGGGTGGAGCGTTCAAAACCCTGTTTGGGGTTATCACGGATCCCACCGCTGTTGGCCCCGCTGCTGAGTCAGCCAAGGCCTTTTTGAAGGCTGATGTGGGCAAAGCGGCAGCTATGGCCGGAACTATCGCTGGAATTGCGGCTACGGTGGCCCTCATTGTATGGAGAACCGCTGACTTGGCCAGCAATAGCGAACGGTTCCAGAAGGGCGTAGAAGTCATCTGGAGTGGCTTGAAGGGCTTTGTTGGTTGGATCACNGGCACCGCCATTCCTGCTGTGGGAAACTTCTTGTCAGGCCTTATTCCTCCTGAAGTGAAGTCGGCGGTAGAGGGNTTCTTCAACTGGATCAGCCCGGTAGTAAACGCCCTGGACCTGGACTTCGCTGACCTGGCTATCACCATCGGNGGGGCACTNCTTCTTCTCAATCCTGCCACNGCTCCNTTTGGAGCGGCTATTCTCATTTTTGAAGGCATTACNCTGGCGGTTCGTGGTTTGGGTTTTGCTTTCTCGGACGCTATTGAGCCCATTGACATCTTCGATGATACCATTTCTGATACTACCCGCTCCAAGGTTGAACCCTTCCTGAAGAAAGTCCGGGAGCTGGATGACACTCTGGCTACCATTTCCTTTACGGGAGAGATCATTGACCAGAGCGTAGTGGACAGTGTGGCGGGCAGGACTCACGAAATCGTGGAAACCCTGCTGGATGAGCTGGACAGTGACCGCAACTCTGCTCTGGCTACACTGGAGCCTCTGAGAGCGGCTTTGGGAGAAGAGGCCTATAACCAGCTGTTGGCTGACAATTCGGCCTACTATGAGACCATAGCGACCAATATCACGGCGGGAGAGGCCCGGATCAATGAAATTCTCGCTCAGGCCCAAGCTGAAAACCGCACCCTGACTCAAACGGAAGCCGATGAAATCACTCGGATCCGTGACCAGATGAACGACACCGGGGTCAAGCATTTGTCTGAAAGCGAAATCGAGTATCAGACCATCATGAACCGGCTGAAGGACAACGCCACCCGGATCAGTCTGGAACAGGCCAGCGAGGTCATCCAGAACGCTCAGATGACCCGTGATGAGACTATCGCTGCTGCTGAGACCCAATATGCCACCGTTGAGCTGGAAGCCCAGCGAATGTTGGATGTTGGAGCCATTACCAACGAGCAATACAATGACATCATCGCCGCCGCCCAGAAGACCAGAGATGACGCCATCTCTGCCGCTGAGACCCAGTATGACACCATCTACAAGACTACCACCACCAAGCTCGGGGACACCGCCAAGTATATTGACGAGGAGACCGGCGAAATCAAGACAAAGTGGGAAGTCTGGGCTGATGGCGTGAGTCAATACTGGAGCGACAAGTGGGATGACATCACTACCCGCTGGGGTGAGTGGAAAACCGGGTTTTTGGAGGGCTTTGAGAAATTCAAGGCCAACTTCAAAGTCGGTTGGAGCAACTTCTGGGCCAGTGTGGGTAATGTGTTCATCAATTTGTGGAACGGTATTCTGGATAAGGCTGAGGGCGGTCTGAATGTGGTAGTTGACATGGCCAACGGCCTGTTGACCCAGGTGAACAAAGTTCTGACCTTCCTGAAGCAAGACCCCATCCCCATGATGGCCTACATCAACTTCAAGCGGCTTGACCCTATTCCTCTGGTAGACGCCTACGCTGGAGGCGGTTTCCCCGATATAGGGCAGTTCTTCCTTGCCCGTGAGAACGGAGCAGAAATGGTAGGCCAGATTGGCCGTAGAACGGCTGTGGCCAACAATGACCAGATCGTCAGCGGTATCACCAATGGCGTAGAGGAAGGCAATACTGCCCTTATCGAAGCCCTGTTTGCCGTCTGTGATCGTCTGCTTCAGGGCATGGAAAATAACCGTACCAGCGTGGTCATCGGAGATGAAGACATTGGCCGAGCCAATGACCGCTATGAACGGAGTCGAGGCCAGACCGTAGACTCTGGCCCCTTTGCAGACGCCTATTAAGGGAGGGATAAGACATGGCGAAACCCTTTATGAAAATCAACGGAAAGGCGTTCCCCATGCCTGGGNGNCACCCGACCCTGAGAGTATCCACCATGGTCAACTCGGCCAGGAATACCCTGGCCGAGATGGTGGGTCAAAAGATTGGCCGAGATCAGTACAAGGTGGAAAGCCTATTTTGGCCCCATCTGTATGCCCAGGAATGGAGCGATATGCTCAAAGAGTTCAANAATTTCTTTGTCATCGCTGAAATCCCGGACATGGTGAATAACTGCTGGCTGAAGCTGAAGATGTATCCCGGAGATCGTACCGCTGAACCGTGGATGGTCAGTGAGGAAACAGGACTTCCCACGGAGTACATCAACTGTAAAGTCAACATTATAGATGTGGGAGTGCTGGAGGTGGAGAGATACCAATGAAAAGTGTATCTGACCGATATTGGGCCAGCATGAGGGAGCCTTTGCGAAACCCCTCCCATGTCATCATCCAGTTTGGGAATGTGGACACTACCGCTCCTGGAGATGGGGCATGGTCCGATAACGGAGCTATGCCCTGGTCCACCTTTGAAACTGTTGACTATGCTTTCCAGTATAGTGCTTCTCCGTATGCCACTTTGGAGCTGAACCGATGGCTGGGTGACGGCAGCTTTGACTTGGTTCCGGCCAGTGGCCCCTATACCAATCAGGGGTTTTGTTCCAACAAAGTGGCGGGAGCGGACGGAGCGTTCTCTGTTCCACTCCCGGCTCTTACCCGTGCTTTTTCTCTGGAACANACTATGCCNGGACTGACTCTCACCTTTGACTCCATCTGTGGNGAGTGGCCCAGAGCTATCACTGTACGGCTCTATCAGGGCAATACACTGGCTGAGGAACAGAAGGTGACGGACATTTCCTCGGTGGAGGTCANAGTGGCCACAACGGCGGAGAAAATCACAAAAATCGAAATCGACTTTGACGAGGTTCTGCCTTACCACCGCCCCAGACTCACCCGGGTCATGTTTGGCCGGATGGTGGGGTTTCGGGACCAGGACCTTATTTCTGTCCGGCAGAGTCATGATGTAGACCCTCTGAGCCGACGGCTGCCGAAGGAGACCTTCTCCTTCACCATCCACGACTATGAGAAGAAATATGACCCTGATAATCCTACGGGTATATGGACTTACATTGACGAGAAGGCCCCTATTTCCATCCAGTATGGATATGAAATCGACGAGGAAGGTACTACCGAATGGCTCCATCCCGACCACTATGTCCTCAATGGCAGACCGGCGGGCAAAAACTTCTTGGCCACCTTCAGTGGAACCGGCCTTGTGGGAAGCATGGATCAGAAATTCTACAAGGGCACCTTTGGGAGAAAGAGCTTCTATGATCTTGCCGAGGAAGTCCTGTTGGACGCTGGGTTAACTAAAACCGAGCTGGGCGAAAATCCCTGGGACATCGACGATGACCTGAAAGAGATGTACTGTAATGTTCCTCTCCCGGTGGACACTCACATGAATGTTCTTCAGCTCATCGCTCACGCTTGCCGGTCCCGGTTCTTCACGGATGAAGACAATATCATCCATATCCGGCCCTTTGGAGTCACAATCCGAGGTATCTATACCGGCACCTGGGAAGATAACGGGCATGAAGCCTATTCGGAGTGGACCAGTGTAGATGACAATTCTGAGCTGGGAGCCCCGTATGCCACTTTGGAGCTGAACCAATGGCTGGGTGANGGCTCATTCGACCTGGTTCCCGCAAACGGGNNCTACACNCTTCAGGGCTTTGTTTCCAATCGACTGTCTGGAGCAGACGGCACCTTTGGANCCTCCCCGATGGTTTCTCGACTTTTCCAGGTNCCTCATGACCTTCCCATCGTTCGAGTTGTCTTCGACAGCCGGAACAATGAATGGCCCCGTGAGGTGGTCATTCGGTACTGGAGGGATGGCAAGATCGTTCAGGAGAAGCCGGTCCAGAACATCACCTCCCCGGAGCTGCTGATCCGTTCCGATGTGGTAGAGTGTGACAACTTCGACCTTCTGTTCACCGATATGCTTCCCTATCATCGTCCTCGGATCCAGAAGGTTAGATACCANGAGACCGACTTCATCTTGGACTTCAACACCATTTTGGAAGATACTCAGTCCTCTCAGAAGACCAACGAACTTCGCAACATTTCCGTCAGTAGCTTCAGCTATGTGCCGGACGAAAATCCTTCGGTTCTTTTCGAGGGCTCGACNGATCAGACCTTCTTCCATATCGACCTCGACAACCCCGCCACCAATATCCAAGTNAGTGTGACCGGCGGGACGCTCATCCGTTCGGAAATCTATGCCAAGGCGGTTGACCTCTATCTCTCTGCGGGAACCAAGGCTATCACTCTNACCGGGGTCAAGCAGACCCAGGTAAGCCAAGCCAGAACTTGGAATGTCCACCAGAACGGAGCCGACGATGATGTCAAAAACCAACTGGTTTCTGATGTGGCCATGCAAGAAGCCCTGGCAGCTCATTACATTTCCTATCTGGGTTATCGAAGCACCTATGACGCTTCCTACCGTGGNAACCCGGAGCTGGAAGTGGGAGACCTCATCATTCTCCAGACTAACTACACCCCGGAAATGGACGCCATCGTCCTGACCGATGAGCTGACCTATGACGGCTCTCTCCACGGCAAAGTGAAAGTGAAAGGACTGGTATAGCCATGGACATCATTGATACCCTGGTCATTGACCGNACCGAAGCNGACATNGACGCCGTAAAAAGCCTACGGCAGAAAATCCTCACAGAAGGATTGTCCTCTCTTACTCAGGAAGAGTATAACACCTGGTTCGGCGGTATGCGTGGAGCCTATCATCATATCGTTTTGAACCGGGTGGGAGAGGCGGTCAANTTTCTTCGGGATGAGCTGGCCGCTCTGGAAATCACGGTGAATGTGACCGGCAAAACAGACTGGAAGCCCAGCGATACTCCGACTCCCGCTCAGATGGCAACCTACCTTCAAAATTTGCAAAAGCTCAAAGACGCCATGCCTCCCTTGGATACCGTGGATGTTCCTGACACTATGAGGTGGCTGACCATTGAGAAAATGAACGCCATTGAGCGTATTCTGTACGACCTGGGCTGGAAGATCAGGAACATCCAATACACCTGGTGCGCCTGTGGAGAGGCCAGCTGCGGAGAATGGTAACTCCATAAAGCGAACTCTCCAATGGTTCATATATCAAAAAAATCAGGAGGTAAGTAATGAAGAATTTTGANGCGAAAGGAACCGGCAATTCCCGGTTNCTGAAAAGTGCCATCCCGGANGGGATGAGNTGGCCCGAGGCTTTGGCCCTTCTTCGTGCGGGAACATTCCCTATCGACCTTGCGGGTTTCAATCCTGCTGGTATCGAAGAGCAGGGTACGCTTCTGAACAAGGCCAATCTGCTTCAGGACCGAACGGCTCAGGCTTTGGAGCTGGAGCAGGAAGACCCCACCATTGATGACGCCTTCTATGCTGTTTCCCAGCGGGAAAGTCAGCCCGCCTGTGTCATGGTTCTGACTTCGGCAGCCAACCAGACTGTGACAATGACCCTGGGAACGAAGGTGGTAAGTGCCGTATCGGACAGCAACTTCGTAGCCACGCTTTACCCCAACAAATTCGGCACTTGGACCATCAAAGTCGGCACCACCACCAAGGCTTTCGTCGTGGACACCATCAAGACCTACAAGACTTTCATCGGTATCCCGGCGTTGAGTGCTTGTAGCTGGGCTCTCATCAACAAGGTATCTCAGTTCGGAGTCGCCGCCGATGTGTTCAAGGTTGGAGACAAAAAGACCTTTACCGTCAACAGTGTGAGCTATACCGCTGTCATCATCGGCTTCAACCATGATGATCTGACCAACGGGAATGGGGCAAAAGCCGGTATCACTTTCCAGATGGAGAATTGTTTGGCCACCACCTACCCCATGAATAGCTCCAACACTAATGTCGGCGGCTGGAAGAACAGCGTGATGAGAACCAGTACCATGGCCACGCTGCTGAACCAGGTACAGAGCGATCTTCGCTCTGTCATCAAAGCTGTGGACAAAAGAAGTTCCGCTGGAAACCAGTCCACCGCCATTGATACTACTTCCGACAAGCTGTTTCTGCTGGCCGAAATCGAAATCTTTGGTGCCCTGACCTACTCCAAGGCCGGTGAGGGCGAACAGTATGAGTATTACAAAGCGGGCAACTCCAGGATCAAAAATGTGGGAACTTCCGCCTNGNACTGGTGGGAGCGTTCCCCGNNTGGGAGCNGCGCTACCNNCTTCTGTNNTGTGAACAGCAACGGCANCGCCNACTACANCNNCGCCNGCAACTCGNNNGGGGTGGCCTTCGGCTTCTGTATCTGACCCATCCCCAGAAATCTCGCCGCCGTAAGGCGGCGGAAAGGTAGGTGAGAACGATTGCGGTATTAAAGTCTAAACGAGGAGAAAGTGCCATGCTCTTCGTGGATACGGCGAGNCAGTTGGAGGTCAAAGTGCTAAACCTCTGTATTCGCTCTCCCAAGCGATACACCTTCTTCCTCACCAGCGAAATCATGCGGTTGGCCAGCATGGTCCATAACGAGGTTCGTTCGGCCAACAACACCTATCCNCGCAATAAGCACGAAGCCCAAATCAGAAGAGACCANCTGACCGAAGGCAANAACGCCCTCATGAACCTGATCCCCAAGCTGGTGCTTTTGTATGACGCCCTACTGGAAAATCCAGANGCACAGAAATGGTGTGACGGAGCCATTGAGGAAATCTCTCTGCTGATTGCGGCGGAAAAGAAGCTCATCCGTAACACCAAACGGGCAGATGCCGAAAGGTATAAGTCCCTGCCCACAGGAGACCTTCTCTTCCCGGTAGATGACGCTCTCCAAGAGGAGAACGAAGACCAGGAGTGAAGCTACCATGGGTCAAGCTCTGTATAGTTGCCCCGCCTCGAACTGGTGGGAGCGTTCCCCGAATGGGAGCAACGCTACCAACTTCTGTAATGTGAACAGCAACGGCAACGCCAACAACAACAACGCCAGCAACTCGAATGGGGTGGCCTTCGGACTCTGTAACTCGCAGGGAACAGACAAAGTAACACCGAGAGGTGCGAAATCAGTATTCTTTACAGAGGGAGAGCTTGTTCCCGGCCTTCGGGCCAAAATATGCCCTCCGATGAAACCAGCCGGACGCTTCTTGCATGGTGGAAGAATGTGCGGATATTCCATTTCATGGCTGGGGACTACGCAGTTAGAACCCGCACCCTACAACCATACTGTACGGAGGGCAACCCTTTTATGACATCTCAGGAGCGTAGAGAGGGACGGTATCAGCGACGGAAAGCCAAAAGAGAACAGAGGATCCGTGAACGGAGCATGGCCCTGGGTGACTTTGAGGATATTTTCTCTTTCCGAAATCTCTACCGGGCTGGAAGAAAGTGTTGCAAGAATGTGATGTGGAAGAACTCGACTCAACGGTTCCTCGGAACCATTCTCCTGGAGGTAGTCAATCTCCATGAGCAGCTGATGGCCGGGACCTTTGAAGGAAAAGGCTTCATCCACTTCACCATCATGGAAAGAGGCAAGCTGAGGCACATCCGCTCAGTTCATATAACCGAGAGGACGGTTCAAAAGTGCCTCTGTGACAACTACCTTGTTCCCCTATATGCCCCGGCGTTCATCTATGACAACGGAGCCAGTCTGGAAGGAAAAGGTATGGACTTCTCCCTCAAAAGGATGGTTCATCACCTTCAGAGGCACTATCGCAAGCATGGCCGAGAAGGCGGTATTCTCCTCTATGATTTTTCAGGGTACTTCGATACCGCTCCCCACGCTCCTCTTTTCGCTGAGTCCGCTCGGCGTATGCACGATGAACGGACTCGGGCTCTGTCAGACCAGTTCATCACCGCCTTTGGCTCCATCGGGCTCGGGCTTGGAAGTCAAATCTCTCAGACCAACGCTCTTATGCTTCCCAATTCTCTGGATCACATGGTAAAGGAACAACTTGGGGTCAAAGGATATGAGCGGTATATGGACGATGGAGACCTCATCCACGAAAGTCTGGACTACCTGAAGGTATGTCAGGAAGCCTTGGTGGCCAAAAGTCAAGAAATCGGTATCACACTCAACGAGAGAAAGACCAGGATCGTGCCTCTTACCAACAGTTTCATCTTCCTCAAAACCCGTTTCATGCTGACCGAAAGCGGCAAAATCGTGATGAAGATGAGCAAGCGTTCCACTCTTACCATCCGCCGAAAGCTCACCATCTTCAAAAGGTGGGTAGATGACCCAAACAATCCCTTCAGTCTGGCGGATGTTCGATCCAGTTATGAAAGCTACCACGGACAGATGAAGCGGGGAAACAGTTTCAAAACTGTCCAGCGAACAGACCACTATTTCAAGGAAATCTTCGGGTTCTATCCCGATCAGAAAGGATGGATGACTCATGTTCAAAATCATCAAGGACGGAACGACTCTGGCGACGGTGAACAGCCCCACATGGGTGAAACAGCAAGAGAACGGCTCCTTCACTCTCTCGAATGAGGCGGAAGCTCAGGGGGTAGTGGTAGACGGTACTGTCTTCCACATCACCGGCAGAGAGCCCCTGGAAGGCCATGAAGATGTCATCTTGGCTGAGGTCAACGAGACCACATACCAGCGGGAGCAGGAAGCCGCCAGCTCTCTTCGGCAGCTCCAGAATGAAACTGCCGTAGCGGAACTCTCGATCCTGGTGGCCACTCTCTTGGGTGGCGGCACACAGTAATTTCATAAGGAGGAAACATCATGTTTAACAAGGATAGCGGACTCGTCAAAACCTGGCTCAACCTCATCCGTCTGGGCACTTATTCTCTGGATCAGGTGCCCGACCTGAGCAATCTGAAGGAAGTCGTTGCAGAAGCGTTGAAGGGAGGTGAGGAAGTATGATGTTCACAAAGGACAGCGGACTCGTCAAGACCTGGGTTAGCTTGGTTCTGTGCGGTGTTTTCACNGTAGACCAGGTGCCCAATCTGTTCAATCTCCGTACCGTTGTGCGTGAGGTTGTCAACTCCGTGATGTGAGGAGGCTGAGTTCTATGACTCAGGAAATCATCGTAGCCATCATCGGCAGCGGCGCCCTTTCTGCTCTTGTGGCCAATTTCTTTGGCTGGATGGAGAAGCGGAAAGAGAAAGATGACGCCATCATGCTCATGCTCTACCACGACATCAAAATGGAGTGTAAAGACTACATCGCCCAGGNGTACATTGACTCTGACGGCNTGGAAGTTCTCATCAAAATGCACACCACCTATCACAAACGGGGTGGAAACGGCTTTTTGGACAAGCTCATGGATCAGGTCAAAAAGCTGCCCATCCGAGACTAAAGGAGGAATTTTCTATGAAAGATCGTCTTGCCAAGCTCNTCGATGTGAANAGNCTCGTCACGCTGGCCATGACGGCTGGCCTGTTGGCTCTTCTCTTCACCAATCGGCAACCTCCCCAGGAGCTTCTGGCTCTCTACTGTACCAGCTATGGCTCCATCATGACCTACTACTACACCCGGAAGGATGATGGGAAATGAGCAATAGNCCTCTTNCTACCTATACCCGTNTNTCTCCCAACCACACGGCNCCCCGCAATCATGTGATTGACACCATCTCCATCCACTGTGTTGTTGGCCAGCTGACAGCCCAGGGTATCCTTGATCTTCCCAGCTTCAACACCTATGACCCTGTAAACGGCTCCTCCTGCACCTACGCCGTAGGCAAGGATGGCAGTATCGGTCAGGGTGTAGACGAAGCCAACCGCTCNTGGTGTACTTCCAGCCGAAGCAACGATCACCGGGCCATTACCATTGAGGTAGCCAGNAATAAAACCCATCCTTACGCCGTGACAGATAAAGCCATGGAGGCCCTTCTGAACCTTTTGGTGGATATTTCTCAACGGCACGGTAAGATGCGGCTCCTGTTGCTCGGAGAAAAAGTGACTACCCTGGCCTATTCCCCTGCAGCTGCTGAGAT
>WFLX010094229.1_pt1 | contig 10443 bp, 5 predicted proteins | sample 4967041 | NCBI WGS metagenome assembly WFLX01 (sample SAMN12857096, study PRJNA449069) | gut metagenome | isolation source: stool from male and female vole | host: Microtus ochrogaster | place: USA:Florida | collected 2017
CCTCAATGGCCAGGACCTATACTATCTGCGGTCAAGTAATCACACCCTCTGAAAAGAATATTATCGTAGACGGCAGTCCCGATCGCGACAAGGGTAAATGGGTATTTCCATCCTTCAACGAAGCCATGCTGCATATCACCGACGGCTCACCCGACCGGCCGATGAATGTGTATGTGGCTCCGTGGGTCTACTGGATCGATGACCCCGACGACCCCGAAGTGAAAAAGGGTGTAGACGGCCGCGAACCTTTCGGAATAATCATAAAGTGTCAGCATCTACATATCACAGGTCTGGGCTCCGACCCGCGCGAGACCGTGCTTGCAGCCGCCCGAGGCCAGACACAGGGAGCGGTGGGCAACTTCACCATGATTGATTTCTGGGGCGACGGGCTNGAAGTNCGCAACCTCACTATGGGCAACTTCTGCAACGTAGACCTCGACTATCCCTACCGCCCCGAGCTGTCACGACAGCGNCGTATGCCTACCATCACCCAGGCACATGTGGCTTACTGCCATGGCGACAAGGCAATGGCNGAAGATGTAAGATTCATCGGCCGTCTCAATCTCAACCCTATCAACGGTGCCCGCCGCATGCTCTACAACCGGTGTCATCTTGAGATGACCGACGATGCNCTCACCGGCAACGGCGTATACCTGTCGTGTTCTTTTGATTTCTACGGCCAGAGGCCGTTGTGGTGCAGTCACACCAACGGCGCTGTGTTTCTCGACTGTGATTTCAACATCCATCACTCCACAGCCCGCACGTTCTTCTGCAAGTCGGTCGGACAGATCTCTATGGTCGACTGCCGTTTCCACGCCGGGCGTCCCCTCTATGTAGGCTGGACCAACACCCCCACCGACTGGTTGCGCTGCTATCAACATAATGTCACTATCGACGGACAGCAATATTTCGTGGGGGCTGACAAGATATCAAATACTGTCGACCTCACACCCCTGCCTCTGCTCGGTGCCTACAGCATCGCCTGCGGTGACAAGATCACATACAATACCTATAATCTGCTCAGAGGCGATGATGACTGGGATCCCTTGCATGTCAAGGATGTTGTCGAATCCGCATCTACCGCTCAATACGACTATGCACGCATGCCTACATCGCTCATCGCNTCGCCCCGCGAAGCATCGGTNACCGCCGGTGAGGATACTCTGTGGATACAGGCTGNTGCCTACTACCACAACGGCTATNCNGCGCCTGNGGCTCCNTTGCAGTGGAGNCNGCAACCGGGCCATGAGTCAGATGCCATAATCATTCCTGACGGTAACAGATGCGGAGTAGTGGCTGTGAGGGATACCGACGGTGATATCACATGCGTGCTTTCGGCCATCTCCCCCACCGGACTTGAGTGCGCGTCCGCCCTTACCATCAAGCCGTCTGTCCTGCCGGCTCCCAGTATCTCTTCCGGGCCTCGCATTGATATTTCCGACGGCAAAGCCACTGTGCTCTACACCGCCGATTTCGGAGACCGCAATGATATGTCGGAAATCACGTGGTATCGCTCCAGCCGTAGCGACGGAGCTGATGCAATCCCCGTGGCTGTGACCCGTGGTGACTCCCCGAAATATCAATATACTCTCTCTCAAGCCGACACAGGATATTATCTTGTGGCTGACATCAAGCCCCGGCACATCCGCTCACAATTCGGCCCGGCGGTAAGATGCATTACAAGTGCTCCGGTGAGCGCATCCTCTGTCCTTCCTTCCGACTCCATTGTCACTGATTTCTCCGACTTCCCCACCCTCGTGCAGCCGCTGCTCATTCCCGGATTCTGGACTGTGGACTGCTACAAACCGCTCGATACCGCCCCATACGACTGGACACCCGACCCGTCACAGCCTGCATGGGTGTATGGCGAGGGTTTCAACGGTGCCAAAGGCAGCGGATTGTTGCAGCAGCAACGTGGAGCGCGCCTGATCTACACCCCTCTGCCTGGAGAATACGGCGATATGGAGGTGGAGCTGCTCGTTGATCCCACCAAGACGGCCGGACAGGGATTCGGCAGCGCGACAGGTCAATATATGGATGTGTGTCTGAAATTTGATCCCGAGACATTGTCAGGATATGCCCTGCGTATCGAGCGTACTGTCAAGTCAGGCCATGCCGTGGATTTCTCGCTCGTGCGCTACGACAACGGCAACGTGACTCCCATCTCCGCCCCGGTGACCGCCGGATGTTATCTCACAGGCTGTCACATCAATGTCAAAGCCCAAGGCGACAGGCTGTCGGCAAAGGTTTATACAGACACCCCGGTGACTCCGGCCGATGGAATAGCCCCGTCGGTCGAGCTTGAGGCTCCCATTGAGCCCAACAATAACGGTGGATTCGCATTGCAGCACACCGGCACCTGCGGCGAGAGCACCACTATGCTGCATCATCTGCTCATTAAACATTCACCGCTCCAAAAACGTTAATTTTACAGACGGGATATTCCGCCGACGACCAATAATAAAAACACAAAGATATGATACGAGTTAACTGTTTTTTGGAAGTGTCCGAAGAATCAAAACTGAAAAAAGCCGAGGAGACAGCAATCGAGCTGGTCGAGCTGTCGCTCCACGACAAAGGATGTGTCACATACGAGGCTTTTACAAGTCTCACGTCAGACAATCATATCCAGATAGTCGAGACATGGGGTGATGAAGACGCGCTCAAAGCCCATACCGAATCCGAGCACTTCAAACGCCTTGTGCCCCGTCTCGAGGATTGNGNANTCNTNANCATCNAAAAATTCANATTNTGACNNNCCACCCGTCAGCAAAGAGGCTGNGCCTATTTTGGCACAGCCTCTTGTATCGGGAATGTTGGGATGTCAGTTTGCTTTCTTGTTGCCTGATAGAGTGGTGAGGATGAATCCTATCATGAATATCAGCAATGTGGAGATCACGATGCTGAGATTGATGTGCACGAATCTTGACAGTCCCAGCCAATCAGACAGCTGCGTCTGCAGTGCGATGAACACCAGCGATGCCACACCCACCACGACGCCGGGCACCACATGAGCGCGCTTGGCATTAGGGCAGAGATAGGCCAGCAGGAACATACCCAGCACACCGCCCGAGCAGATACTGCTCAACGCCCACCACGCGTCGAGAGCGTTGTCCACCAGCAGGAAGCAGAGGGCCACGCCGATACCCAAAAGGCCTACTACAACCGATGCCACCCTCAGCACCTTTACCTTTGTNGCATCACTCGCCTCAGGATACCAGTGTGAGTAGAAATCGGTGAGTACGATAGTNCCCGATGANGTGACACTCGTGGCCACCGTGCTCATGCCCGCACAGAATATCGAGGCGATAAGCAATCCGACCAGACCCACGGGCATCTCGTTGATTATGTAATACGGGAATACATAATCGCTCTTGATACCCTCGGGCAGCAACCCCGGATTCACATAGTAGTATGCAAAGAGACCCGAGCCGATGAGGAAGAGCACGAGATTGACCGGGAGCGTGAGCATCGAGCCCCAGAATGCACTCTTGCGAGCCTCGCTCAGCGACGGAGCCGCACAATAGCGCTGTGTATAGCTCTGGTCGATAGCGAAGTTGTTGAGGTTGGTGAACATACCGTAGATGAGACACACCCAGAATGTACTCTCCACCAAGCTGCCGTCAAAGCTGCCCAGCGAGAATTTGTTGTGCTCCATACATATCTTCACTGCCTGCACCGGACCCTCGGGCATACCCCAGTAGAGGGTGATGAGGCAGAGGATGGCACCCACCACAAGTATCGCGCCCTGCAGCGCCTCAGTCCATATCACCGACTTCAGACCGCCTTTCTGGCTGTATAGGATGATACCTAATCCGGTGATGGTGACCACGACAGGTATATTCCAGCCCATGAGCACATTCATAGGCACGGCGAGCAGGAAGAGGATGGCACCCGAGCGGCANACCTGTGTGAACAGGTAGAACGTAGAGGCATAGAGNCGNGCCCACCTGCCGAAGCGNTTCTCNAANAANCTGTAGGCGCTGATGCTGCCAAGNGACCTGTAGAANGGNACGAAATAATACATNGCGAGCANGCCGGCNGGCAGGATGGATATCGTGAATACGAATGCATTCCAGTTNCCCGTGAAGGCCGACGAGCAATANCCCAGGAAGGATATCGAGCTGCAGAATGATGCGAAGATCGACAACCCGACNACCCATCCGGGCACCTTNCCGCCNCCCCGGGTAAACTCGTCGCTGCTCTGCTTCTTTCGTCCGAACAGATAGCCGAACATTATCGTGCCTACGGTGAACAGCAGGAATATGATAAGATCAATGAAATTCATGGTATTNTATTGTCCGGATTATATCAGAACACCANTTTNCCGTCCTTGATNGGNAGCTTGTCGAGAGCCTCGCGTATCTTGTTGCGCTCGGGCTCATCGAACTTATGGAACGGCGNGGCCACGAAGTCGTCNTTGATGACACCCAACAGCGAGCACGCGCATTTCAGGCCCTTGAGATAGCTCGACCCGTACTTGCCCACAGAATATATTGTAGTGCTGATCTGCATCACGAGCTGCTGCAGCTTCCACACCTTCTCCAGNTCATGCGCCTTGGCTGCGTCATANAGGGCTACATAAAGCTCGGGGAACATATTGGCACCACCGTTGATNCCACCGTTGGCTCCGAGCATCACGCTTTCGGCTGTCACCTCTTCCGGACCCATGAGCATGGCGAAGTCCTTACGGTCTNTCATNTTNTACATCACCGACTGAAAGTAAGGCAGATTTGCGGAGCTGTCCTTGAATCCCACCACCTTCTCATTACGGGCGATGCGGCAGATGGTATCCGGTGCGAAATTCACCTTGACGTGGCTGGGCATATTGTAGAGGAAGAGCGGCAGAGGCAGATCCTTGAGCAGGTCTTCGTAATATTCCGCGAGCTCNGNCTGNCCNGTAGCGAAATAATACGGNGGTGCGCTCACCACGGCCGACGCACCACATTCGGCNGCNTANTTGGCCAGATTCACACTCTCCACNATCGATGTATCNGTGATGCACACNAGCAGNGGCAGACGTCCGGCATTGATACGNCTTGTCTCGCGTATCATCTCCTTGCGCAGACGGTAGCTGAGGCTCTGCTCCTCACCNGTNGTGCCGAGNATAAAGAGGCCATGCACTCCGCCGGCGATAAGATGCTCGACAAGATTCTCAAGACTTGCCACATCGAGTGTGTCGTTACCGAGGAGAGGTGTCACCAGAGGAGGAATGATGCCGCTGAGCGGCTTTTTGAATTCTGTTGTCATATCGTTATTTATTACAGTTTTTTTGTTAAAGCAAATTTCCAGTGATTAATCGTGTATGCACAAGCTGATCAGTGGCCGTTGAAGAAGATATACAGGCATATCATGACCAGCACAAGCACCACCCACGCGATCTTCACGCTGCGGTTCATGTCGGCTTTGGCTACCTGCATGGGCTCGCGGTCTGAGACAGCCTTATCGGCAAAGCTGACAGCAACCATCGTGAGCACAAGCACCACGAATATCAAGAACGAAAGCATCATGAAATGCACATGCTCGGCGGCATCCGGTATGATCCAGAGATAGAACACACCGCAGCCGATGCTGAACAGCGTGCCTATCGAGAGGGCCACGTTGGCGGCGAGCTTGGTGCATCGCTTCCAGAACACACCCATCACGAACACGGCCGCCATCGGCGGGGCGATGAAGCTGAGCACTGACTGGAAGATATTGAAGAGATCCATACCCTTGATATTGTCAATGGCAATGCAGATGAGCACTGAAATGAGCGCGCCCACGATGGTGACTATATGGCCCATACGCACGATCTCTTTCTGTGAGGCTCCGGTATTGATGGTCTTGACGTAGATATCCATGGTGAATACTGTGCTGAGGGCATTGAGAGCCGACCCGATAGTACTGATCAGAGCGGCAGTGAGCACGGCCACAACCAATCCTACCATTCCGCTCGGAAACAGGTGTGTCACCAGCATCAGATAAGCGTTGTCGGCCTCGATTGTCATATTGCCGAAGAATCCGGTCTTCCACAATGCGAAGCACACGATACCGGGCACGATGTAGATAGCCACATCCAGTATCTTGAGCCAGCCCGTGAAGTTAGCGCCTTTCTGACCCTCCTTCAGGTCACGCGCGGCCAGCACCGGCTGCACCATAGACTGGTCGGTACACCAGAACCATAATCCCGAGATAGGATAACCGAGCAATATCGGCAACCATGGAAATTCCTTGTCGCTGTTAGGCTGGAAGAGATTCCAGTAATTCGAGGGCACCACATCAGGATTGGCAAGGGTGTTGATGCCCTCCACCACCGAGCCCGAGCCCAGATAGAAGATTCCTACTATTGTAAGTGTGGCCGATACNAGNATCAGNANCACCATCTGGTATACATTGGTATACGCGATAGCCTTGAGACCGCCGAGTATGGTGAAGAATGCCGAAATACCGAGCAGTATCAGAGCCGAGGCCCACATTGGCAGCCCGAACACCTGACGGATGATGATACCGCCGGCAAACAGAGTGAGGGCAAGCCACGAGATGAGCACGGTGACTATAGTATACCATGCGAGTATCTGACGGGTGGAGTCACCAAACCGCTTGCCCATGAATTCGGGCAGTGTGGTGATATTCTCTCCAAGATACCTCGGAGCAAACACGAAAGCAAGCAGCGCGATAAACACAAAGGCATACCACGCATAATTGCCGGATACGACTCCGGCAGCAAATCCGGCACTGGCCGAGGCTATCAGCATCGACGGGCCCACATTGGTGCCCCACATCGAGAATCCGATATGGTGCCACCTTAGCGATCGTCCCGCCAGAAACTTGTGACCACCGCCTTTGTTACTCTTGGCGCTGGCCCACAGGCCTACAACCACAAGCACTACAAAATAGGCGATGAGCACNACCCAGTCGGCGGGCCGCATTGACAAATCATTCATGGAATTATTAGATTTACAGGATTAAATGGTATATATATAAAATTATTTCTGGTTAATATTTGATTGTGGAGGGTGTATCAAGAATCAAACTTTGTATGGACATGCCTTCGGCATGTAATAAGAGCACAATGATACTCAGTGCTACATCGCAAAGCGATGTCCTACATTTCGTTGAATTTCCTATTTTGATACACCTCCTTGTTTGTTATTTCAGCATCAGGCATTCTTATCTTCTATCAGGCTCTTGGCCACAGCCACAGCCGAATTGGCATTGTCGCTGTATCCGTCAGCACCGATTTCTTCGGCGAAATGGCTGGTGACGGGAGCTCCACCCACCATTATCTTCACCTTGTCGCGGAGGCCGGCATCTTCAAGTGCCTTTATCACATCTTTCATATAGGTCATCGTGGTAGTGAGCAGGGCGCTCATACACAGGATATCGGGTTTGGATTCGCGCACCTTCTCCACAAAAGTCTCGGCGGCGACATCGATACCGATATTGATCACCTCGAATCCGCAGCCTTCGAGCATCGAGGCCACCAGATTCTTGCCTATATCGTGGAGGTCACCCTTCACGGTACCGATCACCACCTTGCCCTTTGATGTAGAAGCTTTTCCGGCCATCATGGGTTTGAGCAGCTCAAGGGCGGCTTTCATGGCGCGTCCGGCCATCAGCAGCTGGGGCACGAATGCCTTGCCGTCCTGGAATCGCTGTCCCACCTCACCCATCGCGGAGATCATGTTGTCATTGATTATCGCCTGCGGTTCGATACCTGCGTCGATAGCCTTGCGCGTAGCCTTGGCAGCCGCATCCGCATTGCCGCTGACTATAGCCTGGTACACGGCATCCCCGGCTTCCTTTGCATCGGCGGCCGTCACGGGTTTTGCTTCTTCCGCAGGCTTCTGAGGGACCGTCTCCGGGTCGGTATTCACCACATTTATTGACGGCACTGACGCCATATCACCATGCAGGTGCAGATGGATATGAAGCTCGCTTACACCGGCAGGTACAGAGATATTTATTACCTGATCGGGTGTAGTGAGATTGACTGCAGTGGCCGAAACACCGGCGACCACTGAGGCCGTAGTCTCTACACACCCCTCCTCAGCAGCGGGCAGATCGAGCGGATGCTCTTTCTCCACCTCAGCGATTATGCGCTCCACCTCGGCATCGGCATCATCGTCTGTCATCACTCTTATCACTTCACGGTTATCCTTGGGCGACGCAGGTTCTTTATAGCGATATTCCTCCACAATCTTCATTGCTTGCTCCACTTCGTCCTCGTTATGGAAATCCATCTCGAGATGCACACCGTTGCCTCCGATATTGTCAANCAGCGGACGCAGCTCGTCGAGCGTGNCCCAGCAAGCNATGATGCTCTTGNCCNAATCAAGGATACGGCNGTAGAGGTCATACCACTTCGGCGATCCGCCCTGGGGCTCGCCCACGCCGGGAGTCCACTGCACGGCCTTGAGTTCTTCAATCTCAAGCAACGCCGGCACATGGTGCAGAGCACCGACACCGTCGAGATGATAGAGGGTATAGTCGATGCGGCGGCATTGCTCGCGTATGAAAGGCTGCACAAACCTGCGGTAGTCGTCGACACTAATCATGGTGGAGATATCGCTCTGTATCTTGGTCATCTTGCCCGGAGCCCATGACGAGAAATAGCAGAATGCCATCTCATCGCCCTCGCGGATTATGTCATATAGCTCATCATACACCTTGAAATAGATCTCATTGATGCGGCGCATCTGCTCCTCCAGCACATCGGGCTGCATCACCGTATCGAGTAGCACCTTATCGGTGCCTTTCATCGCAGCCAGTACATCCAGACCCTCCATTAGGTCGGGCATTCCCACGTAATAATGGCCGTCGGCCTTGCGCTTGCAGGCCTTCAGCAGCTCTTTATGCAGCAGCCAGTTGGGATGATTTTCGTCAAATCTGAAGTCATCGGTGTAATTCGGGTCGGGGTGAATCCATATCGTGTCCTCGCCGCCCTCAAACACGCCGCCGAGTATCGCCGCAAGTGAGCCAGGGCCGAGCTGGGTATTGGCCACGGGCAGCATGTCGGCCTTGAGAGAGCTGTGCGCCACATACCAGTCGAGATAGTCGGCGCGCCATTGGGGGTCAAACCATTTCTGGTCGAGGCTCGCAGGCGCGGCCGGCATCTTCACATCGGCGTGCGGAGCCACACCCTGCTGAAAGTGTTCCCACATGTTCAGCACTATACCCTTGTGGTTCCACCAATCGATATAATGTTTCTTAGTCTCCTCGAGATTTTCTTTCCAAGTATTCATCTTTGTAATGGTATTATCAGTCATCGGCAAAAACATCGGGNTANAGTGCCCAGATACNGGGGAATGCGGCATTCACCTCTATCTGCTCGGTCTTGCTCAGATCCATCTGATCGNTGCAGTCAGCACGGTAGGGATACAGAGGTAGCGCGGTGCCTTCTTTGACAAACACGGGCATATTGGCCCGGGCTACCTCCACATTCTTCAGCCATCTGGCGCCCTCGTATAGCTCGCCCGTGAAGAAGTCGATCCATCGGCCATCCGGTAGGTAGATGTCACGTCGGTCCTCGGAGTTCATTACCGGAGCTACCAGGAAGCTGCCGCCGAAATAATACTGGTCATCGATATGGCGGCAAGTGATGTCGTCGGGGTTACGGAATATCATGGCCTCGACCAGCGAATCACCGGTAGCGATGGCCTTCTCGCTCTCCTTCACGATATATGGTATGAGACAGTAGCGCAGTCTCCACCAGCGTTTCACCAATGAGGCGATCGCGGGATAGTGCCAGGGTTCGCGCTTGCCGGTGCCGTGATAGCGTATGTGCGAGGTGAATACACCGAATTGTGTCCAACGCAGATACACGTCGTCGTCGACCGGAGAATTCATGAAATTTGGCAAGGTATGGAATCCCGGCACATCGTGGCTCCAGAATGCGAAGCCGGAGAGACCGAAATGCAGGCCTCCCTTGAGCGAACCGGCCAGACCGTCCCATGAGCTGCAAGAGTCACCGCCCCAGTGCAACGGATACCGCTGGCAACCGGCCCATGCCGCACGCGCCCACACGATGCCGTCTCCGGTCACCTCCTTGGTCACCTCGTAAGCAGCTTTCTGATACAGCAGCGCGTAGAGATTGTTGAGCAACTCGGGNTCCATGNCCTTATACACTGCANCNATATGTATATTTTCGCCGAAATCGGTCTTGATACATGACACACCCATATCCAGCAGATTCTTCAGCAGACCTTTATACCAGNCTGTGGCNGCGNGATATGTGAAATCGATGGTGCCGGCGTAGTCGAGGGCCGAGAAGTTGGAGCCCTCAGAGGCCTGCTGCCTGGTGAGCCGGCATATATATTCGTTATCGCGCGCCTCGTCGATCTGCTCGGCATCCTCGGCCACATAAGGGAGCTGCCATAACGACACCCTGAAGCCCCGCTTGTTGAGGTCGCGGACGAATTTCTCGGGATCAGGAAAACGCTCCTCGTTGAATTTCCATTC
>WFLX010254169.1_pt1 | contig 10443 bp, 5 predicted proteins | sample 4967041 | NCBI WGS metagenome assembly WFLX01 (sample SAMN12857096, study PRJNA449069) | gut metagenome | isolation source: stool from male and female vole | host: Microtus ochrogaster | place: USA:Florida | collected 2017
TAGCTCAGAGTGAGGAAGTTGCCGCGGCTGGCGTCGCCCAGGGGCTCGGTCCAGCTCACGCGGGCGGTGACGTTGTTGGCCCAGGTGTGCGATTTGGAGTATTCGTCGTAGGAGTCGACCGAGTCGTTCTCAAACTTGTTCTTCAGGCGGTAGAACACGTTGTAGGTGTAGGCATCCTCGTCCTCGTGCACGTTGGAGAAGCGGTAGTTGCCCATCAGCGAAAACGAACGTCCGGGGCGCGACTTGAAGTTGTGGTTGTAGATTATGCGGCCTCCGAACTCCCACGACTTGCCGTTGTCCCACGAGTCGTTGCGGCTGTCGTTCACCAGCGCGTCGCGACCAATGTAGCCGCTGTAGAGGGTGTCGGTGGCAAACGACGTGGAGTTGTTCTGGTTATACGACAGATAGGGGCGGAAGTCGAAGGTGTTGAACGAGTCGGGCTTCCATTCGATGCGGAAGTCGGCGCGCACATTGTGACCCTTGTCGCGGGTGTTCTTCAGCGAGTTGTCGTAGGAAGCCGAGTCGGGGAAGAGGTATTCGCGGTTCTGGCGGGTGCGGGTGTGGAGGTTGGTGTGCGAGTAGAGCACGTTGCCCCCCACGCGGATAATCTCGTCCTTGCCCACGTTGAAGTTCACGCCGAACGACTGCGACTCATTGATGCCCTGGCTGCCGCCGAAACGGCGGAAACGCGAGCCGTTGCCGTCGGTGAACCCAAGGTCGTTGGTGTTGTTGGCCGAGCCGAGGAAGGTAATCTGGTTGCCGTTCCAGAAGCGGTTGATGTTGAAGGTGCCCTGGTAGCGCTTGTCGGTGCCGTAGCCCCCCTCGACGGTGCCGAACCACCCGTTTTTCATACCCTTTTTAACAGTGAGGTTGATTACGGTTTCGTCCTCGCCGTCGTCAACGCCCGTCAGGCGCGCAAGGTCGCTCTTGCGGTCGACCACCTGCAGCTTGTCGACCATGTTGACCGGGAGGTTTTTCGAGGCCACTTTCGGGTCGTCGGCAAAGAACTCCTTGCCGTCGACCAGGATTTTCGTCACCTCCTTGCCGTTGACCGTGATTTTGCCCTCGGAGTCGACCTCGGCGCCGGGGAGGCGCTTCAGCAGGTCCTCCACAACGGCGTTGGGCTGCGTCTTGTAGGAGTCGGCGTTGAACTCGATCGTGTCCTCCATCACCTTGATGGGGGTTTTCACGCCGATCACCGTCGTTTCCTGGAGCATCACCGACGACTCGCTGACGCGCAGCGTGTCGGCCGACGCGTTGCCGCCGCGCACATTGACGTTGGCAAACGCCTTGTTATAGCCGATGTAGCCAGCCTCCACGATGTAGCGGCCATTGTTCACGCCCGCGATGTTGAAGCGGCCGTCGAGGTCGGCAACGCCGCCGCGCACAAACGAGCTGTCGCGACGCGAAAGGATTCTCACCGTCGCGTCGGGCATCGGAGAGCCCTCAAGGTCGGTGACCACGCCCGTGATATTGAATGCCGCCGCGGCAAGAGCCACCGCCCCGACGGGCAGGAACAGCAAACGCCGCAGCGCGTTATTGTGATTTGTATTGTAAGCCATTGCTGAGTGAATGCGAAATTTTTGGCAAAATTACTCAATTTTCTTGGGAAACCACCTTTAAGACCCCGCCCCAGCCCCAAAGTTTAAACATCCCTCCCCACAAATTCAACAAACCCGCCATATCACCCGACCAACACCTCGCCAACCCCGTCCATTCCCGCCGACCCTGGTTTGTTAAAAAAACTTTAAACACGCCTCTCCGCTTGCGACTGCTCTATTTTGATGCTTACCTTTGAAAAAACCACTAATGAGCGGTTTACAAAAAGTCAACAGGCTGTTGACTTTTTCGACCCCGAAGCTTCCGACGGGATTCTGACAATGCCGTTCGAAAGACGACACCATAGTTGAATGGTCGTTTGAAGGAATCGACCGCCCGATAGGCGTGGCTGAGTATGAGAGGGAAATCAAACAGCTGCTCAACCACCTGCCAACCGCGGAGCAAATCAAGCATAACATATAGCGGGCGTTTCAAACGCGAAAAGCGCCCCGAAAGATGTCGGATCTCTTTCGGGGCGCTTTTTCTATGAGCTATGCCGGCGCCCTGGGAGGCGGCGCGGCACGGCGGGTCAGTCAATCATGTCGATGGGGATGGCGACGATGCGCGAGTTGTTGGCTCGGATGAAGTTGAGGATTTCCGAGCGCACCTCCGAGGGCTCGATGTCGGCCTCGATGCGGCGCATGGCGTTGTAAAGCGATATGCCGCTCTGGTAGATGTTGCGGTAGGCTTTGGCGATGTCGTCGATCTGCTGGTCGGAGAAATCCTTCTTGCGCATGATGTAGGCGTTGATGCCGAAGTAAACCGCAGGGTTGTGGGCGATGATCACATAGGGGGGCACGTTGCCCGAGATGCGGCAACCGCCCTTGATGAGCACCCATTTGCCCACTTTCGAGCCTTCGTGAAGCACGCAGTTGGACGACAGGATGGAGCATTCGTCGATTTCGCAGTCGCCGGCCACGGTCGAGCCGTTGCCCAGCACGCAGCGCCCCATCACCTTGGTGTCGTGGCCCACATGGGCGTCGGCCATGATGAAGGTGTCGTTGCCGATGGTTGTGGCACCCTCGGGACGGATGGCGCGGTTGATAATCACATGCTCGCGGATGATGACGTTGTCGCCGACCTCGCAGCGGGTGTCCTCACCCTTCCAGCGGAAGTCCTGGGGTTCGGCCCCGACGATGGCTCCCTGGAACACGCGGCATTTCTTGCCCATGCGTGTTCCGCGCATGACGGAGGCGTAGGGGAAAATCTCGCAGTCGTCGCCGATTTCGACATTTTTGTCGATGAAGGCGAACGGGTGTACGGTGACGTTGTTTCCGAGCTTGGCGGAGGGGTCAACGAATGCAAGAGGGCTTATCATGATTTGTTGGTGTTTTTAATGGTCGGGAATTGATGGGTTACCGTCCTCCGCCAAGGCTCTGGTAGAGGCTGATGAGGGCGCGGTCGCGGGCGAGCTCGGTCGAGAGGTAGTTCATCTGGGCCGAGAGGAGCGACGACTGGGCGGTGAGCACCTCGAGATAGGTTGTCGAGCCGCCGTTGTAGGCAAAGAGGTCGTTGGTGTAGTCAACAGCCTTCGTCAGCGCGTCGACCTGCTTAACGAGGAGCTGCGACTTCTCGGTCTGCTTGTCGTAGTTCACGAAATTGTCCTGAACCTCGGCCGCGGCGGCAAGGAGCTTGTAGCGGAAGTTGTTGAGCGCCTGCTGCTGCTGCGCCTTCGAGCCCTTGAGGTTGGCGATGTTGGCGCCGCGCGAGAAGAGGGGGGCCGTCAGCGAGCCGACGAGGTTTTCAAACCACTTGCCGGGGTTCATGATGTAGCTGCCCACCGAGTTGGTGAACCCGCCGTTGGAGGTGAAGGTGAGGGTGGGGTAGAAGTTGGCGCGGGCCGAGTTGGTGGCGTAGTAGGCCGCGGCGAGGCTCTCCTCGGCAGCTTTCACATCTGGGCGCTGGGCAAGCTCGCGCATGGGCACTCCGTCGCGCACGATGGCGGGAATCTCCATGTGGGCGGCCTCGGGGATGGCGTAAGCGCGGGGTCCTTCGTTGAGCAGCAGGGCGAAGGTGTTGTTGGCGGCGTCGAGCGAAGCCTCGAGCTCGGCAATCTGCGCGAGGATGCTGTAGTACTGGCCTTCGCTCTGCACCACGGCAGCCTCGGTTGTGCGGCCGGCCTCCTTGAAGTCCTTCATGGTCTGCACGCTCTGGCTCCACAGCACCGCTGTCTGGCGCGAAAGCGACAGCTGCGACTCAAGGCACGAGATGGAGTAGTAGGTGGTGGCAACCGCGCCGATGATTTGCGAGCGCACTGCCTGCTGATAGTCCTGCTGCAGGCGCAGTGCGGCCTCCGAGGCGCGCTTGCGGTTGAGGGTCTTGGCAAAGACATCGAACTCCCATGAAATCGACAGGGGGATGTTGTAGGTCTTCGACCAGTCGGTCATCCCGGGCACATCGTGGAACTTCGAGAGGTTGCCCTGGGCCGAGAGGGCCACCGAGGGGAGGTAGCTCAGGCGGGCGCCCAGCACGTTGGCGCGCGCCACCTCCACGTTGAGGCGGGCATTCTCGAGGTCGTTGTTGTTGGCCAGCGCGCGGGCAATGTAGTCCTGCAGCAGGGGGTCGGTGAACACCTGCTGCCATTGCAGGTTGCCGAAGGCGGCCGAGTCGGGGGTCTGCTTCGACACCTCGGCATACTCCCGGGTGTCGGGAGTGTCCGAGGGCATGTCGAATTTCTTATATATGTGGCACGACGAGAGCATCGACAGGGCCAAGCCTGTTGCCACGGTCAGTGCTATATTTCTGGAATTCATCTTGTTTTGTCGGAAATGTTAGCGTGAATACTGTTCGATTTCGCTCTCGATGGCGTCGTTGTTGGTGTCGCGCCACTTCAAGGGGGTGATTTTCTCCTGGATGAGCTGGAAGGCCACGAACAGGGCCGGAACGAAGAAAATCTGGAGCAACATGCCAATCAACATGCCGCCCACCGAGCCTACGCCCAGGGCGCGGTTGCCGTTGGCGCCGACGCCCGAGGCAAACATCATAGGCAGAAGGCCGATGATGAGGGCGAGCGACGTCATGAGGATGGGGCGCAGACGGGCNTCGGCACCCGAGATGGCGGCCTTCACCACCGACATGCCGGTGCGGCGGCGTTCGAGGGCGAACTCCACGATGAGGATGGCGTTTTTCGCCAGCAGGCCTATGAGCATAATCAACGCGATCTGCAGATAGATGTTGTTGGAGATGTCGAAGATGCCGGCGAAGATGAAGGTGCCCATGAGGCCGAAGGGAATCGAGAGGATAACCGCCCAGGGGAGGATGTAGCTCTCGTACTGCGCCGAAAGGAGCAGGTAGACAAACAGCAGGCAGAGGCCGAAGATGATGGCCGTGGAGTTGCCCGACTGGGTGCCCTCCTCGCGAGTCATGNCGGCGTATTCAAAGCCGTAGCCGGTGGGGAGCGCCTGGTCGGCAACGCGCTCGATGGCGGCCAGGGCCTCGCCCGACGAATAGCCCGGAGCGGGGTTGCCAGTGACGGAAATCGAGGTGAAGAGGTTGAAGCGGTTGAGCAAGTCGGGGCCGTAGACGCGGCTGAGGGTCACGAAGTTCTCGAGCGAGGCCATCTTGCCCGAAGCCGAGCGCACCTTGATGTTCTTGAGGCTCTCCTCCGAGACGCGCGACTCGGGCGGAGCCTGCATCATCACGCGGTAGATTTTGCCGAAACGGTTGAAGTTCGACACATACATCGAGCCGTAGTAGCCCTGCAGGGTCGAGAGAATCGACGAGGTCGACAGGCCGGCCTGCTGCGCCTTGGCGGCGTCGATGTCGATGCGGTATTGCGGGAAGGTGGGGTTGAACGTCGTGTAGGCCACCTGGATTTCAGGCTGGGCGTTGAGCTGGGCGAGGAAGTTCTGGGTGATGGCGAAGAAGTCGTCGATCGAGCCGCCCGTCTTGTCCTGCAGCTTCAGCTCGAAACCGTTGGTCACGGAGTAACCCGTGATCATGGGGGGCGCGAAGGCAATCACGCGGCCATCCTTGATGAGCTGGCCCGTGGCGGCGTAAACGCGCCCGAGGATGGCGTCGACGTTCTCCGTCTTCATATTTCGCTCGCTCCAGTTCTTGAGCTTAACGATGAAGGTGCCGTAGGTAGCGCCCTGGCCGGCCACGAAGCTGTAGCCCAGGATTTTCTGGCTGAACTCCACGGCGGGAATCGACAGGATGATCTGGTCGACCTTGTCCATAACCTCGGCGGTGCGCTCCTGCGAGGTGCCCGCCGGCATGTCGACCATCACGAAGAATGTGCCGGTGTCCTCGTTGGGCACGAGCGCTGTCGGGGTGGCGTTCATNCGCCANANAAGAANGACNATCGAGATGGCGACAACAACGAAACTGGTGATTTTGTGGCGGGTGAAGAAGGAAACCCACTTGTTGTAGCCGCCGAGCACCTTNGNNTAGACNCGCTCAAACGACTCCTTGAATGCCTTGGTGAAGAGGCCGCACACGGCCAGCACGCCGCACACGCAGGCGATGATGCCCTTGAGGACGTTCTCGAAATCAAACCATCCGAGCACCATGAAAGTGATGGTGGCGCAGAGGAGGGCGAAGGTGCCGATGGGGAGCCACACTCGCTTCCAGCGCGAAGCCACATTCTGGGCCACAGCCTGGCCGGCTGCCTTGTAGGCCTCGCCGACGCGCTTGCCGAGCGACTCCTGGTGCCCGGCCTGGTGGGGTTTGAGGAACACGGCGCAAAGCGCGGGCGAGAGGGTCAGCGCGTTCAGAGCCGAGAAACCGATGGCAATCGCCATGGTGAGGCCGAACTGCTGATAGAACACGCCGGCGGTGCCGGGCATGAACGACACNGGGATGAACACCAGCATCATGACCAGCGTGATGGAGATNATGGCGGTGCCNATTTCGTTCATCGCGTCGATCGAGGCCTTGCGCGAGCTCTTGTAGCCGGCATCCAGCTTGGCATGCACCGCCTCGACCACCACAATCGCGTCGTCGACCACAATCGCGATTGCAAGCACGAGGGCCGAGAGGGTGATGAGGTTAATCGAGAAGCCTATGATTTTNAGCACGAAGAATGTGCCGATCAGCGCCACGGGAATCGCGATGGCGGGGATGAGGGTCGATCGGATGTCGCCAAGGAAGAGGTAAACAACGAAGAACACCAGGATGAACGCCTCCAGAAGGGTGTGNAGCACCTTGTTGATCGAGGCGTAGAGGAAGTCATTGTTGTTCATCGGGATGGCGAAGTTGAGGCCCTGGGGAAGGTCCTTCTTCATGCGCTCAACCTCGGCAAGACAGTCGTTGATAATCTGCGTAGCGTTGGAGCCGGCGGTCTGGAACACCATGCACATCGAGCCGGGGAGGCCGTTGAGGGTGTTGGCGAAGTCGTAGGTCACCTTGCCGAGCTCGACATCGGCCACGTCCTTGACGCGGAGCACCTCGCCGTTGGAGCTGGTGCGGATCACGATGTTGCCGAACTCCTCGGGCGTTTCGTAGCGGCCGCGGTATTTGATGGTGTACTGGAAGCTCTGGTCGCCCTGCGCGCCAAACGAGCCGGGGGCAGCCTCCACGTTCTGGTCGCTCAGGGCGGCCGCCACGTCGGAGGGGTTGAGGCCATACTGGGCNATAACCTCGGGCTTAATCCAAATGCGCATCGAGTAGTCGCCGCCGAAGCTCATCACGTCGCCCACGCCACGCACACGCTGAAGCACGGGGATAACGTTGATTTTTAGGTAGTTGTCGATAAACTCCGAGCTATAGCCGTCGGGGGTCTCGCTGTAGAGGGCCACGCCCAGGAGCATCGACGACTGGCGTTTCTGGGTGAGCACGCCCACCTTCGTCACCTCCGAGGGGAGGAGGTTTTGCGCCTTGGCCACGCGGTTCTGCACGTCGACGGCGGCCATGTCGGGGTCGAAGCCCTGCTCAAAGTGCACGGTGATGGTGGCCGCGCCGGTGTTGGTGGCCGTCGATTCTATATAGGTCATGCCCTCGGCGCCGTTAATCGACTCCTCGAGGGGGGCAATCACAGAGTTTAACACGGCCTGGGCGTTCGCGCCACTATAGGTGGTGGACACCGAGATGGTGGGGGGCGCGATATTCGGGTACTGCGTCACCGGCAGCGACGCCAGGCCGATTATGCCGAGCAGGACGATGAAGATTGATATAACCGTCGAGAGCACCGGACGGTTGATGAATGTATCGAGTTTCATCTGATGTGATGTTCAATATTTTAAATGAATGCGATGCCTTATTTGGCAGCCTGCTGCTGGGCGCCCTGACGCATTGCGGCGGCTTTCGCGGCAGCCTCGGCCGCGTCGACGGGCTTGATTTCCATGCCGTCCTTAACCTTGTTGCCCACGCCTTCGACCACGATGCGCTCGCCGGGTTTGAGGCCCGAGGTGACAACGAAGTTCTTGCCGTCGTTCAGGGGGTCGACGGTCACCTGGGTGCTGACAGTCTTGTTGGAGTCGTTGACGACATAGACGAAGCGCAGGTTCTGGATTTCGTAGGTGGCCTTCTGGGGAATCATGATCACGTCGTTCTTCACAACCGGCAGGATGATCTGGCCGGTGGAACCGCTGCGGAGCATGCCGTTGATGTTCTTGAAGCGGGCGCGGACGTTGGCGGCGCCGGTGCTCTGGTCAATCACGCCTGAAACGGTGGCNACNTTGCCGCTCTCGGGGTAGAGGGTGCCGTCGGAGNGCTGNAGGCGCACCTCGGGCATCTCGGCAATCGCCTGGGCAATGCTCTTGGTGCCGTTGTCGGTGAGCTCCAGGAGGTCCTTTTCATTGATCGAGAAGTAGGCGTAAACGTCGCTGTTGTCGCTCACGGTGGTCAGCGGCTGCACCATCGAGGGGGACGCCAGGGAGCCCTCGCGGTTGGGAATCTGGCCCACNAAGCCGTCAGAAGGAGCGGTGACAACGGTGTAGCTCAGGTTCTTGCGNGCGTTGACCACGGCGGCCTCGGCGGTGCGGAGCTGGGCCTCGGCCTGGGCGAGCGAGTTCTTGGCCAGCTGGTTCTCATATTCGCTTATGATGTTCTTGTCGAAGAGGCGCTGCTTGTTGGCGGCGGTGAGGCGCGCTGTCTCGACAGCGGTGCGGGCCGACGCGAGCTGGGCCTCNGCCTGCTCGACAGNAGCCTGGAACTGCACCTGGTCGAGCGTGAACAGGGGCTGCCCCTTCTTCACTGCCTGGCCTTCGTCGACGTGCACTTTGGTGATGAAGCCCGAAACGAGGGGGCGCACATCGATGTCGGTGCGGCCCTTGATTGTGGCGGCATAGTTGTGGGAGAGGTCAGAGGTGCCAGGCTGCAATGTGAGCACCGCGATTTCCGGTGTCTGCTGCATCATCATTGCCATCTGGGCGGCTGCGTCGTCTTTCTTTCCGCAGGAGGTCAAAGCCATCACAGCGGCGGCTCCGCCCAGGATGAAACCACGGAGGGCGAATCGCTTAGTGTTGTCAATCATTGTGTTACGGTAATTTTTATGATGTATTGTTTTTGATTTTCGCCTGAAAGGATGAATGGTCGATTGGAAACCGATTGCAAAATTAATCAATAAATTAAAGCCAAAATATGATATATATCACACCGCCTCCCCCTTTAACACTATTTAAATAAAGGAGGCCGTCACGCCGGGGCTCCCGGCGCGGCCACCCCGAAACGACATTGACACGCCGTTGAAACACAAATTAAACAGCCCCAACCAATTGGGCGCTACACGTTTGAAAAATATTTACTACTTTCGCGCCGTAATGAGAATAATCCACGTTATCTTCACATTCCGCACCGGCGGCGCCGAGACGATGCTCATCGACATCATGAACCGCCAGGTGGCTCTTGGCCACGAGGTGATGCTGCTGATTATCAACGACGGAGTCGACCAAGGCCTCATCTCGACCATCAACGAGCGNGTGAAAGTGGCCCACTGGCCNCGCCGCCCNGGAACCCACNAGTTGCNCCTGGCCGCGCGCCTNAACCTGTGGCTGCGCGCCAAGCGGCCCGACGTGATCCACGTCCACGACCCGAAGCTCCCGGGACTCGTGCGCGGCCTCGACGGCAANATGGTCTACACGATACATGCCCTGAACCTCTCGCAGCAGTATCTGCGCTCCTCGGTCAAGCAGGTGGCAATCACNCAGGCAGTGCGCGACGACGTGGTGGCCCACCACCCCGATGCCGACATCGTGGTGATAGCCAACGGTGTCGACGTCGACTCCATCCGCCAGCGCGACCCCGAGCGCATCCCCGCCGAAGGCGAGTTCCGCATCGTGCAGACCGGGCGCCTCGACTCCGAGAACAAGGGCCAGGACATTCTCATCCGCGCCCTCGGCGTGCTCGACCGCATGGGCGTTAACGACATCTACGTCGACTTCATCGGCGAGGGGGCCGACCGCCACGCCCTCGAAGAGCTCGCCCTGGCCGAAAAAGTCGCGAGCCGCGTCACCTTCCGCGGCCTCATGACCCGCCAGGAGGTTTACAACGCCTATGCCGACTACGACCTGATGGTGCACCCCTCGCGCAAGGAGGGTTTCGGCCTCATCATCGCCGAGGCGATGGCCGCCGGGCTCCCGGTGGCAGTCCCCTCGGAAGGGGGCCCCTACGAGGTGATCGACCGCGGACACCTTGGCGAGACTTTCGACACGGAGGACCCCGAGTCGTGCGCCGAGGCAATCCTCAGCGTCCGCGCCGCCTACCCCTCGGCCCTGGTGCGCGCCGAGCTCGCGAAACGCCGCGCCGCCCTCGCCTACTCGCTCAACTCGATGGTCGACGAATACCTCGACCTCTACAAGTCGCTCCCCCTCCACAGGTGGAAAAACATGGTGTGACAAGCCCAAAACTGCTGAAAAACATAATTTAAAAGCCGCTTTGCAGCGGCTTCTTTTTTTTTGTCACTTT
>WFLX010373348.1_pt1 | contig 10441 bp, 8 predicted proteins | sample 4967041 | NCBI WGS metagenome assembly WFLX01 (sample SAMN12857096, study PRJNA449069) | gut metagenome | isolation source: stool from male and female vole | host: Microtus ochrogaster | place: USA:Florida | collected 2017
CGCGAAGACATCCGCAACTTCAAGAAAGAAACCGGCGTTGACCGCGTAGTAGTGCTCTGGGCTGCTTCAACCGAGGTTTATGTGCCCGTTGACGAAAAGATCCACGGCTCGCTCGAAGCTCTCGAAGCAGCCATGAAGGCTGACGACAAAGAGCATATCGCTCCCTCGATGTGCTATGCTTATGCAGCCCTCAAGGAAGGCGCTCCCTTCATCATGGGTGCCCCCAACACCACCGTCGACATCCCCGCCATGTGGGAACTCGCCGAGCAGACCGGTATGCCCATCGCCGGCAAGGACTTCAAGACCGGCCAGACCCTCGTTAAGTCAGGTTTCGCTCCCATCATCGGCACCCGTTGCCTCGGCCTGTCAGGTTGGTTCTCAACCAACATTCTCGGCAACCGCGACGGCCTCGTGCTCGACGAACCCGCCAACTTCCGCACCAAAGAAGTGTCGAAGCTCTCTACCCTTGAGTCAATCCTCGTGCCCGAAGAGCAGCCCGACCTCTACACCGACTACTACCACAAGGTGCGCATCAACTACTATCCTCCCCGCAACGACAACAAGGAAGGCTGGGACAACATCGACATCTTCGGCTGGATGGGCTATCCCATGCAGATCAAGATCAACTTCCTCTGCCGCGACTCTATCCTTGCTGCTCCCCTTTGTCTTGACCTCGTGCTCCTCAGCGACCTCGCTGCCCGCGCCGGCCGTTCAGGCATTCAGCGCTTCCTGAGCTTCTTCCTCAAGAGCCCGATGCACGACTACACCAAGAACGAAGTTCCCGTCAACCACCTCTTCCAGCAGTATGTAATGCTCAAGAACGCTATCCGCGAAATGGGTGGCTATGAGGCTGACGAAGAAATTGACTAATTCATAGCAGGATAACCCCTCTGAGACAGAGAGGGACATCTCCCCCATCAACCAATTTCAAGACCCTAACAGGCCGGCTCACTTTACGCGAGCCGGCCTGTTGATTTTTTACTCTCCGAAAGGAGCGGAAAAACATAGAGAAACTATCGGGGGTATATAAACCAAACGAGGGGCCGTTATCTCAACGCCTCCTCGCTTAGAAAATAAACCAATCATTATCACATTTCTACAATGGAAAAAGCAATTCATGCAATTCACTTATATAACATGGGGCGGAGAGAAAAGGTTTTGAGAAAAAGAGATTTTTTTTGCAGTGAGATGAAAATTTCGTAAATTCGCGTATATTTATCCCCTCAACAGGAGATTAAGCCTTAATCTGAACCACGATTCGCATTATTTAACACTTGTGGGCCGTTAAATTGCCCAACCCCGGTGGTAACTTTGCATCGTAATGAGACAGAAAGTCTCTCTCAGTCAAGCAACAAAAAAACAAACTATCATATGGAAAAGAAAAAAACCGCAGCCGCCAAGAAAAGCGTTGACCCCCGCGAGGCCAAAGTTGCCGCTCTCGGCGAAGCCCTCAAAAAAATCGAGAAAGACTACGGCAAGGGTGCCGTGATGAAACTCGGCGATGACAAGATCGAGGATATCGAGGTCATTCCCACCGGCTCGATAGGTCTCAACCATGCCCTCGGCGTGGGAGGCTATCCCCGTGGCCGAATCATTGAAATCTACGGCCCCGAATCGTCGGGTAAGACCACTCTCGCCATCCACGCCATTGCCGAAGCGCAGAAAAACGGCGGCATAGCTGCCATTATCGACGCCGAGCACGCCTTTGACCGCTTCTATGCCGAGAAGCTCGGAGTGGATGTCAACAACCTGCTCATAGCTCAGCCCGACAACGGCGAGCAGGCACTCGAAATTGCCGAACAGCTCATCCGCTCGTCGGCTATCGACATCCTGGTGGTCGACTCGGTTGCCGCCCTGACCCCCAAGAGCGAAATCGAAGGCGATATGGGCGACCGCAACGTGGGTCTGCAGGCACGACTCATGTCGCAGGCCATGCGCAAGCTCACCGGCACCATCTCGCGCACCAACACCACCTGTATCTTCATCAACCAGCTGCGTGAGAAAATCGGCGTGATGTTCGGCCCATCCGAGACCACCACCGGCGGTAACGCCCTGAAATTCTATGCCTCGGTGAGAATCGACATCCGCTCGAGCACCACTCTCAAAAACGGCGACGATGTGCTCGGCCGCCACACCAAGGTGAAAGTTGTCAAGAACAAGGTTGCGCCCCCCTTCCGCCGCGCGGAGTTTGACATCATGTTTGGCGAAGGTATTTCGCGCGCCAGCGAGATCGTAGACCTCGGCGTAGACCTCGGCATCCTCACCAAGAGCGGCGCATGGTTCAGCTATAACGGCTCTAAACTTGCCAACGGCCGCGACGCCACCAAGCGGGTGATAAGCGACAACCCCGAGCTGGCCGACGAGCTCGAAGCCCTCATCATGGAAGCCCTGCGCAACGGCGACGGCAGCAGCGCCAAGCCCAAAGCCGCCCCCTCGGCAAGCGCCAAGACCTCTGACGAAGGAGGCGACGACGAGTTTGACGACAACATCGACGACGACGATCTCAGCTTTGACGACAACGATGAGTTTTCGATTGAAGAAGACAAATAATCTCTCAAAATAACAACCCCTCGGGGAGACCGACGCCACCGCCGGCCTCCCCCTGTTGTTTATAACGGTGAGGCGCAAGGGAGGGGGCACACAGTGTGGGGTGCGGGCCGGGCGAGATGTCGCGAAGCAACAATCTGTTGAATTTTTGCCAATCGGCGAGGATATTACGACAAAATACGCTAACTTTGCAGATAGCATTAAGCGACATTTCCACATTAAGAAACTATGTCTACAAAAGTATTAGTAACGGGAGGGGCCGGCTTTATAGGCTCCAACCTCTGCGAACATCTCCTTGAAAACAATTATCAGGTGCGCTGTCTCGATAATTTTGCCACCGGAAAATGGCAGAACATTATCCCGCTTATAGAGCGCTTCGGCAGCTCGTTTGAAATGCAAGTGGGCGACATACGCAATCTCGAAGATTGCCGCAAGGCTGTAGACGGTGTGGAATATGTGTTTCATGAGGCGGCTCTCGGCTCGGTGCCCCGGTCGATCAACGACCCCATCACCACCAACGAGGTCAACATCGGAGGCTTCCTCAACATGCTCGTGGCGTCGCGCGACGCCGGGGTGAAGCGCTTTATCTTCGCCGCTTCCTCATCAACCTACGGTGACTCGAAGTCGCTCCCCAAGGTTGAGGATGTGATCGGAAAGCCCCTCTCGCCCTATGCCATAACCAAGTATGTTGATGAACTTTATGCCGATGTGTTTGCCCGCACCTATGGCACCGAGTATATCGGCCTGAGATATTTCAATGTGTTCGGACGCCGCCAGGACCCCAACGGTGCCTATGCCGCGGTCATACCCCTCTTTGTAAAGAAATTCATCTCCCATCAGGCGCCCAACATCAACGGCGACGGTGAATACAGCCGCGACTTCACATATATCGAAAATGTGATTCAGATGAATATGCTAGCCATGACAACCACCAATCCCGAGGCTGTCAACCAGATCTATAACACAGCTTTCGGCGAGCGCACCACCCTCAATCAGCTGGTGGCTTATCTGAGGGAATTTCTCGGAGAGAAAGACAGCGAGATACTCGCTATCGAGCCGACACATGGCCCCAACCGCGCCGGAGATATTCCCCACTCGTTAGCGTCGATCGACAAGGCAAGAAAGCTGCTCGGCTATGACCCGCAATTCTCAATGCGCGAAGGCCTGCGCAAGGCCGTTGACTGGTATTGGGATAACCTCTGATCACACTCATTTACTTCAACCTATTGTTTAGACTATTTCCTATGGAAAAAGATATAAAAGTCTGCGTTATAGGCCTGGGCTATGTAGGCTTACCCTTAGCCCGACTTTTTTCTACAAAATATCCCACCGTCGGATTTGACATGAATCCGACCCGAGTGGCAGCCCTGATGGCCGGCCACGACAGCACCCTTGAAGTAGATGACACCCTGCTCAGCGAGGCGATAAGCAAGCACGGGTTTGTGTGCACCTCCGACATCAACGACATTCGCGACTGCAATTTCTATGTGGTGGCGGTGCCCACACCGGTCGATAAGAACAACAACCCCGACCTCACACCCCTCTACCGGGCTTCGGAAACAATAGGCAAGGTGATCAAGCCGGGCGATATTGTGGTCTATGAATCAACAGTCTATCCCGGAGTAACCGAAGATGAGTGTGTGCCCGTGATAGAAAAAATCAGCGGGCTGAAATTTAACAAAGACTTCTTTGTGGGCTATTCGCCCGAGCGTATCAACCCCGGCGACAAGCTCCACACCGTTGAGAAAATCAAGAAAATCACCTCAGGCTCCACCCCCGAGACCGGGCGGCTTGTCAACGAAGTCTACTCATCGGTTATCACTGCCGGCACCCACCTCGCCCCCTCGATCAAGGTGGCCGAGGCTGCCAAGGTGATTGAAAACTCCCAGCGCGACATCAACATTGCCTTTGTCAACGAGCTCTCGAAAATATTTACCCTCATGGGCATCAACACTCAGGATGTGCTCGAAGCAGCCGCCACCAAGTGGAACTTCCTGTCGTTTAAGCCCGGACTGGTAGGGGGTCACTGCATAGGCGTCGACCCCTACTATCTCGCTCAGTGCGCCCAGCGCTACGGCTATAATCCCGAGATAATTTTGGCAGGCCGCCGCATGAACGACGGCATGGGCGCCTATGTGGCCGACAGAGTGGTGAAACTCATGCTGAAGAAGGGTATTCAGGTGTTGGGATGCAACATTCTGATACTCGGCATCACCTTTAAGGAAAATTGCCCCGACGTGAGAAACACCAAGGTTATCGACATAGTCAATGCCCTCAAGGAATATAATCTCAATCTCACTGTCTATGACCCCTGGGCCAACCCCGAGGCGGTGAAACATGAATATGGCATAGAGGTGACCGACAAGCTTCCGACCGACAGGAAATTTGACGCCGTGATAGCCGCGGTGGCTCATCGCGAATTTGCCGACATCGACATCAATTCGCTTGTCACACCCCGCCATGTGATATTTGATGTAAAGGGCACCCTGCCGCGCTCACTTGCCGACGCAAGCCTCTGATAAGTTTTTTGCCCCGATAACTGCAAAAATCCCACACATCTATAATATTGGAGGTTGTCGTTTCGTTAGAATAATGGATATTCCAAGCGAATTTGCCAAACTCTGATATTTTATGAATATAGCTGTCGTCGGAACCGGATATGTGGGACTTGTGTCAGGCACCTGTTTTGCCGAAATGGGTGTCAACNTTACCTGCGTGGACANTGACNAGAAAAAAGTTGAATCTCTGCNCCGTGGCGAAGTCACCATCTATGAGCCGGGGCTTGAAACCCTTGTGAANCGCAATGTGGCTGAGGGGAGACTGAAATTCACCACCGNCCTCGCCTCCTGCCTGCCGCAGTCGGAGATAGTGTTTATCGCCGTGGGCACTCCTCCCGACGAGGATGGCTCGGCCGACCTGCGCTATGTGCTCGACGTGGCCCGTGAGTTTGGCCGCAACATCAGGAAATACACTCTGCTGGTCACCAAATCAACCGTTCCGGTAGGCACCGCCGCCAAGGTGCGCAAGGTGATAGAGCAGGAACTCGAAGCGAGGGGCGAAAAGGTGGAATTTGACGTGGCCTCCAACCCTGAATTTCTCAAGGAGGGCGCTGCCGTGAGTGACTTCATGCGCCCCGACCGCGTGGTGGTGGGTGTTGACAGCGACCGTGCCCGCGAGCTTATGTCGCGCCTCTACCGCCCCCTGCTGCTCAACAATTTCAGGGTTATCTACACTGACATCCCTTCGGCCGAGATGATCAAATATGCCGCCAACTCAATGCTGGCCACGCGCATATCATTCATGAACGACATCGCCAACCTGTGTGAGCTTGTCGGCGCTGATGTCAACATGGTGCGCAAAGGCCTCGGCAGCGACAGCCGCATAGGTCTGAAATTTCTCTATCCCGGATGCGGNTANGGCGGCTCATGCTTCCCCAAAGATGTTAAAGCGCTGATNACCACCGCCCGTCAGGCNGGATATGAGATGAAGGTGCTCAAAGCCGTTGAGGAAGTCAACATCAACCAGAAGGAACTCCTGGTGAAGAAGCTTAAGAAAGCTCTCGGCCCTGACCTGAGAGGTCGCGTAATTGCCGTGTGGGGACTTTCCTTCAAGCCCGAGACCGACGACATGCGCGAAGCCACCTCGCTTGTGGTGATCAACCGGCTGCTTGAGGCGGGCGCAAGAGTCAAGGTCTATGACCCCGTGGCCATGAATGAGTGCAGGCGCCGCATGGGCGATGTTGTGGAATATGCCAAAGATATGTATGACGCGCTGGTAGATGCCGACGNAATGCTCATGCTTACCGAATGNAAGCAATTTCGCATGCCATCGTGGGAAGTAGTTACNAAAGCCANGCGTCGACCGCTCATCATCGACGGCNGAAACATCTACGNCCCCCGGGAAGTTGAAGCGGCCGGAATTGAATACCATTATGTGGGCCATTGAAAATCATGAAGATAGCATTAGTTAATTACAGATATTTCATCTCGGGCGGACCTGAGCGCTATTACTTCAATATCAAGGAGATATTGGAGCGCAACGGCCACACCGTGATTCCCTTTTCGATCAAAGGCCCCAAGAATTTCAAAACCGACTATGAGGAATATTTCATGGAGTCGGTCGACGACGAGGAGTATTTCGTAAACACCCGCAAGACTCCGGCCACGATGCTGAAATCGTTTAGCCGCATGTTTTATTCGCGNGAGGCCTANCGCAAGTTCAGCCGTCTGCTNAANGACACCAAGCCCGATGTGGTATATATAATGCAATATCACAACAAGATTTCTCCTTCGATAATCTATGCTGCCAGGAAAGCGGGGGTAAGGGTCGTNCACAGGATAAGCGACTTCCAGTATATGTGCCCGAGCGCGCTGTTTTATAACGACCGCACGGGAGTGTGTGAGGATTGTCTTAACGGCAAGCTGATNAGTTGNGTCAAGAACCGGTGCGTACACGGATCATTGTTTCTNTCGGCANTNAAAGCCTCGGCAAAGGCCTTCCACGACATGCTCGGCACAGCCGGGAAGGTTGATGACTTTGTGGTGCCCTCAAAGTTCACTCTCGGCAAGCTCAAACAGTTTGGCATCGACCCCAAACGGCTTCATCATGTGCCNACGTTCTTTAACGGAGAGGTGGATCAGAGCAAGCTGACCTATGAGCCATTCTTCCTCTATGTAGGGCGCGTGGAGAAGGAAAAAGGGGTAAAGACTCTTGTTGACGCNTTTGCCGGNACACCNCATAAACTGATAATAATAGGCTTCTCAAACAATGGCTATGACGAGCAATTGAAGAAAAGCCTCGAAGGGAAGCAACATAACATCGAATTTACAGGCCGCATGGATTTTGCGGGGATTGCGAAATATCTGTCGCGCTGTCTCTGCACTCTCGTGCCCTCAGAGAGCTACGACAATATGCCCAACGCTATCCTCGAAGCCTTTGCATATAGTAAAGCGGTGATAGCTACCGACTTCGGCTCNCTGCCCGAATTGGTNATCGACAAGGTTACCGGTCTTACTTTCCCCTATGGCGACGTCGAGGCGCTGAGACAGCGCGTGGATTATATGGCCGCCAATCCTGCCNANGCCAAGCGCATGGGCCGAGAGGCACGCAAGATGCTCGACGAGAAATTCACACCCGAAGTTCATTATCGCTCGCTCATCGAGATACTTAAAAATCCGACCTCGGAATGAGCTCGCTTTGAGCCATGCCGAAGCCGGATTGGTTTTTATTCTATTCCGCTATATCTAATCAGAGTATGCCCTGANCCATCATGGCGTTGGCAACCTTCATGAAGCCGGCCACATTGGCGCCCTTGACATAGTTGATATATCCGTCAGCCTCGCGGCCGTAGAGCTCACACTGGTGGTGGATGTCGGCCATGATGTTTTTAAGACGGGTGTCAACCTCCTCGGCTGTCCATGAAATTTTCTGGGAGTTCTGAGCCATCTCGAGACCCGACACGGCCACACCGCCGGCGTTGGCCGCCTTGCCGGGAGCATAGAGAATCTTGGCGTTGAGGAACTCCTTGATAGCCTCGGGGGTGGAAGGCATGTTGGCACCCTCGCTCACGGCTATGCAGCCATTGGCCAGCAGAGCGCGGGCGTCGTCGCCGTCGATTTCGTTTTGGGTGGCGGAGGGCATGGCGATGTCACATTTCACATTCAGCCAGGGGCGCTCGCCGGGGAGATAGGTGCAGGGATATTTGTCGGCAAACTCGCGTATGCGTCCGCGGTAGATGTTCTTGAGATCGAGAATATAATGGAGCTGCTCCTCGGTGAGACCGTCGGGCACTATGATTGTGCCGTCGGAATCGCTCATCGACACCACTTTGGCTCCAAGCTCCATCAACTTGACGGCTGTGTAGGTGGCCACGTTGCCCGAGCCGGAGATAGCCACGCGCTTGCCTTTGATGTCGATGCCCCTGGTGGCGAGCATGTTGAGCAGGAAATAGCAGTTGCCGAAACCGGTGGCCTCGGGGCGTATGAGCGAGCCGCCAAATTCGCGGCCTTTGCCGGTGAAGGTGCCGGTAAACTCGCGCGCCATCTTCTTATACATGCCATACATATANCCGACCTCGCGACCGCCAACGCCTATGTCGCCGGCAGGCACATCGGTGTCGGGGNCTATCTGACGCCACAGNNCGGTAATGAAAGCCTGACAGAATCTCATCACCTCCATGTCGCTCTTGCCGCGGGGCGAGAAGTCAGAGCCGCCTTTTGCGCCGCCCATAGCGAGAGTGGTGAGCGAGTTTTTGAATGTCTGCTCGAAGGCGAGAAACTTGAGAATCGACTGATTGACCGACTTATGAAACCTTATGCCGCCTTTATAGGGGCCGATGGCATTGTTGTGCTGAATGCGGTAGCCCATATTGTTTTGCACGCGTCCCTGGTCGTCGACCCACGACACTCTGAATGAGAAAATTCTGTCGGGAATACAGAGTCTCTCGATAAGGTTATATCTCTCAAACTCGGGATGCTGGTTATAGGTATCCTCAATAGTTGTCAATACCTCTTCAACGGCCTGGATATATTCGGGCTCGTTGGGAAACCGGCGACGAAGGTCATCAATTACTTCAGTTGCTTTCATCGTTAAAAAATAAATGAATATTGTAGATTTTGGAAACGGTTGCAAAAGTATATAATTATCTTCGGTTTCACAACAATCAAGATTAATATTTTCGGATAAAGATTGCAATTTGTGAGCCATTGGNTGATTATTCCTCCTCCNNAGNNNGCGGGNGAAACCGGGAGCGGAATATTTTTTCTTTGAAAAGTCTTGACATTTTACCAACGTTATTGTATCTTTGCGTTGTATTTTTACAACGATATAATCTCTTAATAATAATGAATGCTTCAGGAACTTCTCACACCCACATCTCTCAACGCGACGTTGACTTCAAAGCCCTCTGCCGCGAAATTATCCGCACTTCACCTACACCTCTCACCTATCGCGAGGTGCTTGCCAAAGCCTGCTCGATGCCCGCACCGGCTTATTATGTGGACTATTACTACGCCATGCGCAAGCTGAGGGCCATACGCAAAATGCCAACAGAGCGCGCCCGCCGGGCCTCGCGCGGCCGATGGGCGGAGATAGACTCGCGCGCCCGCAAGCTCGAGGCCGAAGGAGTGCCTCATCACAAGGCGGTGGAGCAGGTGCTCCTCGCGGGCAATGCCTCAGGATTTTTCATTGCCCCCACTACAGCCCTTCGCCATCTTCGCCGCATAGCCAACCGTTAACCCACCCATTCAATCTTTTTATGCTGACAAATTTTTCACTCTCAATACGCTCTATTTCTTCGCAGATTCTCGCCCTCGAAGCCCTGCGCATCGCCACCACCCCCGGCTGCGACTCCCCAGCCCTCTTTACCTCCGACCATCTTCCGGCGCTCCATCGCTCGATAAGAGGCGCCTTCGCACGGATGCTGCTGGCAATCTCCCCGGCTGTGACCGAGAGCAACATCGCCGACCTCACCGATGAGTCTGAGCTGCTGACCTTTAGCCTCGAGGTTCCTGACTCGCTTCACTCGCCCACAATGCGCAAAATCATGGAGGAAGCCCTCGTTAACCTCACCCTCGCCGGAAGCGCTCCCTCCCCCGCCAAAGAAAGCCTCTCGGCCATAGCCGAGGAGCTGCTCAGACGCATCTCCTCAATGCTCAGCGACACTTTCAACGGCACTCTGAGGCTGAAATGCTACGACATTTGAAAGTTTTTTCACAAAAAAATCGCCGAAAAATTGCACAACTCAAAAATAACCGCTAATTTTGCACCCGAAAATGGTAGGCCACTGCCTTGCAGTGACAACCGGCCAAGGAGAGATGGCAGAGTGGTCGATTGCGGCGGTCTTGAAAACCGTTGAGGGTCACACCTCCGGGGGTTCGAATCCCTCTCTCTCCGC
>WFLX010175137.1_pt1 | contig 10440 bp, 6 predicted proteins | sample 4967041 | NCBI WGS metagenome assembly WFLX01 (sample SAMN12857096, study PRJNA449069) | gut metagenome | isolation source: stool from male and female vole | host: Microtus ochrogaster | place: USA:Florida | collected 2017
AATAATTTTTTCTTTGGTGCAGGTTCTAAGCAGTTTCTCGGACAGGATTAAAAGATTACCTCCGCCCCTGCTGCCACCGGCAATTAGAATATATTTATAATCCGGAATTAAGTTTAGTTTCTTTCGTGCTTCAGTCTTTGAGATATTTTTGTTAAAGCTTGTAGATACGGGAATGCCGCAGAAGAGCAGCTTCTCTTCGGGAAGACCACGCTTTACGCAGGAGGCTTTCAGCTCTCTGTGTGGAACAATGTAATAATCGCAGTCTGTTTCCTCCCAAAAGGGGATACAGGTATAGTCTGTCATCACCGCAATGGTAAGAGGCAGTTTCATACCGTGTTTCTTCATATAGGTGACGGTCTCCGCAGGGTACAGATGAGGCATAACAATAGCGTCCACAGGATTTTCTTTCATATAGGCGTCCAAATATTTTGCCATTTTACCATTTATATAATATACCGGCGATTTATTGATATGTTTGCTGACAAACATTCCGATTTGATAAAAAACGCCAAACAGTCGGGGAACCTTTTGTACAATTTTAATATAGATATTTGCTACAATATTGGAAACATTTTTCCCGGCAAGACACAGATAATCAAGAAATATGGCTTCGTCACCGTTTTCCTGCAACTGCTCCGCAACCGCCTTGGCAGCCGCATTGTGACCGCCGCCTGTATTACAGGACAGAATTAGTACCTTCATGAGGAACCTCATTTCCTAAGGATTTCTTTTCTTTAATAATAGGTATGCAGTGCTTATAAACAACAATCATGGTTATCATGATAATTCCCAGAAGAATAGGCGTCTGTTTTACCAGTATAAGGCTGGTAACGGCGCAGCACAGGAAGGCGAGAATGCTTCTGTGTGCATGGGATTTCAGAGGAATTATCAAGGAAAAAAGCAGATAAAAGCCCGCTAAAATCAACGCAGGTGTCCAAATGGGAACAAGACCCAAAAGCACGCCAAAGGACACGGCAATTGCTTTACCTCCGCTGCCGCGGTGAAAAACGGAGAAAGCATGGCCGATAACCGGAGCTGCCAATACTAAAGCAAAAAACGAAGAATCGCAGCCCAAAGTGTTGTGGCATATAGAAACCGGCACAATTCCTTTGAGCAGGTCGGCAAGTAAAGTGAGAATACCACAGGTCATGCCGCCGTACACAAAAGCGTTAAAGGTGCCCGGATTGCTGTCTGTGGCTTCCTTTCTGAGGTCAATGCCCGTGAAATGTTTCGTAAATGCTTCTGCGAAGAAAATGCTGCCGCCCAAATAACCTGTTATAATATCAATCAGATATCTTTCATCAAATTCAAAATTCATACGGCAACCATGCTCCTTTCCCCGGCTGTAAATGTGGTTGTATGTACAATGCATAAAGCCGAATTGACACAGTGATAGGCATATGGTATAAAGGGTGTAACAAGTGTTGCAGCAAGATAAATGTAACACCAAAACGTAAAATAGTCAATATAAAAAGAAATGTGTAGAAATAGGGCAGATGCCCCGCATGAAATAAGTTGGCGGAAAAACATTTGAAGCATAAATGAAGGCATACATTCCGTCAATTTATGAATGGCATGGATGAACTGTTACACTTCGCGGAGATGGCAAAGAATGGAAAATATTTTAAAAAATGAGCTGGAAAAAAGAAGGGTGCGTCAGTTGTCTAATGAGGAAGCTAACAGGCAGACAAAGGAACGCCTGCAAAAGGCGTTGATTTCTCTGATGGGCAAAAAATCCTTTGATAATATAACGATAACAGAGCTGGTAAAGCGGTCCGGCGTATCCAGAACCTCCTTTTACAGAAATTATAAGATTAAGGAGGATATTTTGGCGGATATCAGCAGGCAGTTTGCGCAGCATATTGCGAATACAATGAAGGCATCTAGGTACGAAAACGATAGATACAAGTGGTATTACAATATTTTTCAGAGTGTGCAGAAGCATCAGGATACCGTACGGCTGTTGATTCAGGCAAACCTTCGTCAGAACACCTCCTTTCATATTATTCCTGTAATGCAGGAGCTCTATGAGGAGCTTACAATAGAAAATTATTATAAAACGTTGGCAAAATTAGGAGCCTTGGACGCTGTTGTGTATAATTGGTTCATCAAGGGAAGGGTAGAAAGTATAGAAGATATGGTGCAGCTTTGTGTGAAGATTTCATTGTGATTTACCCTCAATCATAGTAAAATAGAAAGGATTGCAGATGTAATGAGTCCTGAAATTTGGACTTGATAACAAATATTATGGTATTAACCCGCTAAAGCTGCAGCAAAAGATGTTGCGGGCAGATTGGAGTAGCAATGAATGAGAATTTAGGTCAGATATTTACGCAGCGAAGCGTTGCGGAATATATGGTTGACTTATTGGATTGCCCTACAGACAGCAGAATCCTTGACCCATGCTTTGGCGGAGGGGTATTTCTCGATTGCCTGTACCAAAAAGGTTATAGGAATATAACAGGCATTGAAATTGACAAATCCTTGTATGAGGACTATAAGACTTTACATAAGACGGATATGGAGCTGTATCATGGGGATTTTTTAACCTTTACNGGAAATGGGGAGTATGACGCCGTCATTATGNATCCCCNCTATATCAGGCATGAGAAAATAAATGAACTGAAGGAATATGNTATTACCAAGAAAAAGCTATTCAAGCANGCTATTTTNTCAAGCCTACCCAAGACTGCTAATTTATATATGTTTTTTATTGTAAAAGCAATCCATCTNGTGAAGGAGAACGGNACTGTCGTAGNAATTNTTCCTGAAAGCTGGATGANAGCAAGGGTTGGCAAAGGTTTCTTTGAATGTGTAAGCAACGCTTGTAATATCGAGGAAAATATTNTGGTAAAAGGCAATGCCTTTGAGAGCAATGCATATGTGGACGTAGTAATCTGGAAGCTGAAAAAATCAAAGCGGGAATGCAGGCGCCGGCAGCTGAAAATTTATGTAGACGATAACGGCATAAAGGAACAGAAGGCTGAGGCAGAGAGCAGTATCCTGACGGATATGGTTCCCTTTGAAAGATATGCCACCGTCAGGAGGGGTCTGACCACCGGAGCAAACGAAGTTTTTATCAATCCCAATCTGGCGCCGGAGGAAAGAAAGCAATATACCTGTAGAATCGTGTCATCTCCCAAACAGCTTAGGGGCTACTCCACGGAAGGTGCGGCATGTGATGCGCTGCTAAATGTCTGTGAGGAGGATTGTAAACAGAATAAAGTACTGGCAGGTTATATTAATCATCAGGGGCAGGTAATTTTAAAAGAAAAATCCCCTAAGACGTTGTACGAAGCATTCCGAAAGCGAATGGTCTGGTATCGTCTAAAGCTNTTTGACTGTCGGGNCATATGGTTCAGCTATTNTGTGAGAAATGACATGAAGTTTNTNTACAATGNCANCGATATGCTTGCCAGAGATAATTTTTATGTNATTTANCNCAAAATCGACTCTATGCTGTTGTTTGCGCTGTTAAATAATTATTATGTTTATGGACAGCTTGAAATGCTGGGCAAGCGTTACGGGAAGGGGCTTTTAAAGCTTCAAAAATATGATTTGGAGGAGCTTTTGCTCTTTGATACGGACAGGATTTCTGAAGCGGACAAGGACAGGCTGAAGGAGCTTGCACGCCGGCTGGTAACATTGGGCGAAAAAAGTATTGTTTCAAGGATTACGGAGATTTTGGGGAAATATGATTCCCGGGAGGAATTTTCCGCAGAAGGACAATGGAGGTCTATGAAAGAAAGTAGACTGGAGGCAGATAATGGCTAAAGCAAGAGTAGTGAGCCTGTTCTCGGGAGGAGGAGGGCTTGACTATGGTTTTCAAAAAGAAGACTATGATATATTATGGGCGATAGATAATAATAAAAATGTAGCGGATACCTACAGACATAATATCGGGAATCATATTATTTGTGCGGATATCAATGATATTGACATGGAAAAGCTGCCGGAGTGCGATGTTGTGATAGGCGGTCCGCCCTGCCAGTCCTTTTCCCTGATAGGGAAGAGAAATACGGAGGACGCCAGAGCGCAGCTGGTGTGGAGGTACAGAGAAATCATAAGCTTTTTACAGCCAAAAGCATTTCTCTTTGAAAATGTCACAGGGCTGATGTCCGCGAGGGATAAGCAAGGCAATAAAATTTTGGATATGCTAAAGCAATCCTTCCATGAAATAGGCTACACTCTGAGCCAGAAGGTGCTGAATGCGGCGGATTACGGTGTGCCCCAACGAAGAAAAAGATTGATACTTGTGGGGCTTAAGGGAGACAGGGTTTTTGAATTCCCAAAGGAGACCCATGGTGAAGGGGGATTAGGATTAAAGCAGTATGTTTCTGTGAGGGAGGCATTGGATGATTTGCCCAAGGCTTCCGTGAACGATAAGGAAATTTTATCCTATGAGGGGGAGCCTGAGAGTGACTATCAGAGGATGATGAGGAGTAAAAACGGCAGGGTTTCCGAGCATTTTATGCCGCAGATGAGCGAGCTGGATAAATATATTGTGGCACATGTGAAGCCGGGCGGAAACTATATGGACATTCCCCCGGAGGTAAACTCTGCAAGAATCAGAAGATTACAGAGAGACGGGGGGCATACTACCTGCTACGGACGAATGGCGCCGCAGCAGCCGGCATATACCATTAACACTTATTTTAACAGACCCAATGTAGGGTGCAATATTCACTATTCCGAGGACAGGCTTATCACGGTGAGGGAGGCGTTAAGACTCCAGAGCTTTCCCGATGATTATGAGATAATTTCCACCAGTAAGCAGGGCAGGAATCTGATTGTGGGAAATGCGGTTCCGCCTCTGTTGGCAGCGGCGCTTGCAAGGAAGCTTAAGGATTATCTGCAATGAGGTATGCCGGGGATACGGGTAAAAACTAATACAGGTAACAGAAGGACATTTAAGGGGGATTGTTATGGTATCTTATTCAGATTCCGAGGTAAAAATATTTCATCCATTATGCGAGAATGCATTAAACGAGGCGTTAAGGACAATCGGCGCGGACAAGGACTATCAAGTGCTGCATCATCAATATACGGGCACTCTGGAAATGGATTTTGTAATCCGGAATATACATACTCTGCAGTATCTGTGTGTGGTTGAGGTGAAGAAAACCCCATCCGATGTTCAGAGCACCAGATATCAGTTTCAGGCCATGTCCTATGTCCAGATGAACACGGCGCAAAATGAAAGACCATTTTACATCATGACAAATCTGGAATATCTGATAGGATTTCGATATGACAGTGCAAAGCCCAGCCCCTACCGGCAGATGCTGGAGCCGGGGCTTATGCAGGTCTGTGATTTTGCAACGGATAACGAGCCTGCAATCGTGAGGAGACTTGCCGGTGGGTTTGCCGGGATATTAGAGGATTTTATCATTGACAGCTATACTTATATGACTACTTTGGACGAATTTGTCACCTATATGAGGGGAACTCTTTCCAATGACAGATTGTGGAAGAGCAGTCTGGCGGTACTGCTTTATGAATATATCAGAGGCGCCTTTTGGGCGGTGAGAAGACCGGATATTCGCTATGATGTGAGGGTATTTCGCGGTGATGTGGAGGAAATATGTAAGGAGGCATGTCGAGTTGATTTTGAGGGGATATTTGGGTATGACCCGTTGAAATTCGAGCCGATATGCTCTGTTTCAAATGTGTTGTTGGCTAATATTTTCGATTTTGGAAGCAAGAATATATCCGGCGATTATATTGCGGATTCCCTTCATGAGATTGTATCCGGAGGCAACGAGCATGAGGGTGAGGTTGCCACGGATCCGGAGCTGGCAAGGCTGGTTTCCGTGCTGGCAAAAATGGAGCATGGAGAACTGGAGCCGGATAAGAAAATCTGCGACCCGGCAGCAGGCAGCGGAAGCCTGCTCTGTTCGGCTATCGATGTGTTTCATGTACAGCCTGAGCAGCTAATGGCAAATGATGAAAATAAGAAGCTTTTAGAGCTGTTGTCCTTGAGATTGGGATTGAGGTTTCCAAGAAGTATTGCAAAATCCAATGCACCTTTAGTAAGCGCAGAGGATATTGTGGATTTGGATAAAAGCTATTTTGAGGATGTGGAAATCGTCTTGCTGAATCCGCCCTTTGTTGCCGGAATCAACAGCGTCTATAGACGGAACGCATTATACAGGAAAATAGAGGNGTTGANTCACGCTTCNGNCATGACGGAAATAGGGCAGATGAATTTAGGCGCAGNNTTTCTGGAGACGGTCTGCTGTCTGGTGGCGCCTGAAACCACCATAGCATGTATTTTCCCCAAGGCACATTTAACGGCAAGAGGGGTGGAGGCAGTGACTTTTCGGAGGTTATTGCTGGATTTGTTTGGACTGCATACAATATTTAACTATCCTGCGGAGGAGCTGTTTGAGACAGTAACGGAGGAAACCTGTATATTTGTAGGCAGGGCGGGGCGTAAATCGGATGTTATTTCGGTTTTTTCCAGTAATGAGAAAGTATCCGATATTGATTTACATCGGCTTGAGAAAATAAATACATGCAGTCTTAGTCCGGTTTCCTTTGAAACTGTGATTCCCGGCATCGAGGGGAGGACAATGACCAATAAGCAGCTGGAGGAGGCTGTAGAAGACGGCTGGCGGCTTGTATGTAGTGAAATGTCGGAAGCCTTGGCGTTTGCCAAGAAGAATTTTGCGAAAAATCCCATGCTGGAGCTTCTGCCCAATACCACTAAAAAACACAAAAAGGGTCATGCGGGAGTGGACGGCGGGAGTGATTTGCTGTTCTTTGATACCCTTGAAGAGCTTTATAATAAATATTCCTCCATCCCTTTAGCAGAGGGGCTTAGGAGTGCCAAGTTTGATAAGTTCGTGATAACTTCAGGTGATTCCAAGTTTTTGAATCTGTCCTTGATTACGACTAAGCAGGCGGAGGACATTATAGAGGATTACATTCCCTTGCAGAGAGCTGCCAAAAAACAGCAGCGAGCTTTTAAAAGTAAGGCTCAGTGGATGAATGTGTTGAAAAGCGAAGCCAAGTACGAATTTCCTGCCAATACGGTTTTGGTGCCCACCAAAATCCGAAGGTACGGCAGAGTGTTTGTCTCAAGGCTGCCGCTGTTTGTGTCCACTAATTTTGCTACCTATACCTATAGCAGTGTCAGGGAGGCGGAAATCATTGCCTCATACATGGCAACCGTGTTTTATCAGCTGGAATGTGAGGTTTCCTCCAAGGACCATTCCGGTGTCAGGAAAAGCGAGGTAAAGGACGTGAAGCTCAGCCATGTTCCAAAGGCAGCGGCTGTCAGTGCCGCACAATACAAGAAAATTCATGCCACAGCACCCACCATCGCCTTTTTGGACCTGAATAAACCCGTGAAGCGGAAAATCGATGAAATCTGGGCGGAGATTTTGTTTGGGGATGAGGCTGAGGAAAAGACGCAGGATGCTATCCGGCTGTTGAAATTCTTGGCGAACAGGAGAAATCCTATTAACACTTAGTTAGGTAGTGAAATTTAACCCAGAAAAAATTTTATGTCGAGATTAATGTGAGGGTTCATGCAAGACCGGAATATTCATTGACTTGGCAAAATAGCAATGATACAATGGACAAGCTACTATATCGCAGGAAAATGAAAAGGAGAAAGAAAATGCAAGGAAGAACACATCATTGTGGACAACTTAGGCTGAAAAATATAGGGGAAGAAGTCAAGTTAGTCGGTTGGTATGAAAATCTTCGTAAGGTAAGTAAGAATTTGGGATTTATGATTATACGAGATTTCTATGGCACGACTCAGATTGTAATAGAAGCAGAAGAAATTATGGAGCAGTTGTCAGGAATCAATTATGAATCTACATTAGAAATCATAGGTGTTGTAAGAGAACGCAGCTCAAAAAATATAAAAATTCCAACCGGTGAAATTGAGGTAGTTCCTTCCAAGGTGACTGTGTTAGGAAAATGTAAGTACAATGAATTACCTTTCCAAATCAATCACTCAAAAGAAGCAGATGAAAATACTAGGTTAAAGTATAGATATTTAGATCTTAGAAATCTGGAAGTAAAATCAAAAATAATTTTAAGAAGTAAAGTAGTTGCTGATTTAAGAGCAGCGATGATGGAACATGATTTCATGGAAATTACAACTCCGATATTAACTTGTTCTTCTCCGGAAGGGGCTAGAGATTATCTTGTACCTGCAAGAAATCATCCGGGAAAATTTTACGCATTACCTCAAGCGCCACAGCAGTTTAAACAGCTGTTAATGGCATCAGGATTTGATCGCTACTTTCAGATTGCTCCCTGTTTCCGTGATGAGGATGCAAGAGCAGATCGTTCTCCGGGAGAATTTTATCAACTGGATATGGAAATGGCGTTTGCAAGTCAGGAAGACATATTTGCAATATTAGAAGATGTATTGCCTGACATCTTTGCAAAATACGGTATTTACAATGATACCTCAAAACCGCCGTTCACGCGGATTCCATACTTAGAAGCAATGGACAAATACGGTTCCGATAAGCCGGATCTTCGTATAAACTTACTTGTACAGGATGCAACAGCAGTTCTTGCAGACTGCGGCTTCGAACCATTTGCAGGAAATACTGTAAAAGCAGTGGTTGCTGACAATTTTACGGGAACAAGAAAGCAAATTGACAAGATGTGCTCTGAGGTTGAAACAATCAGCGGTCAAAAAGCATACTGGTTCCGTGTAGATGAANATGGTGNANNTGTNGGTGGNATTTCAAAATTTGTAGTTGAGAAAAAAGAAGCTGTAATGGAGGCTCTTGGCTTAAAAAACGGTGACTTTATTGCTCTTTCAGCAGGCAANNTAAGNGCNGCNCAAANAACAGCGGGCGTGATTCGCAAAACAATTGGTAANTTATTTGAAGGTTATATGAAAAAGGNTTNCTATNAATTTTGTTGGATTGTTGACTTTCCAATGTACGAAATTGGTGAAGACTCCGGTGAATTAGCATCCAGTCATAACCGATTCTCCATGCCTCAGGGTGGGGCGGAAGCATTAGAAACAATGGACCCGCTTGATATTCTGGCATATCAGTATGACCTTGTATGTAATGGCGTTGAATTATCTTCCGGCGCGGTTCGTAATCACGATCCGGAAATTATGGTCAAAGCATTTAAGCTTGTTGGATTAGGCGAGGATGATGTGAAAGCAAAATTCCCTGCTATGTACAATGCCTTCTGTTATGGAGCGCCGCCTCATGCGGGTATTGCGCCGGGCGTTGACCGTATGGTAATGTTAATTGCGGGTGAAGAAAGCATTCGTGAAATCATTGCTTTCCCGATGAATAAGAATGCGCAGGATGTTATGATGGGAGCGCCGGCAGAAGTTGATGAAAAGCAGCTTCGCGATGTGCATATCACAATTAAAAAAGAAAAATAATTTGTCGCAATGGAGAAAGAGAAAAGCAACACCAACGGTAAATTTGTGCTGGCGCTCAAATCCGCGGGTTGTTGGCAGCATGGAGGATTATCATGGAAAATTTTACATTTTACAGCCCTACATACTTTGCTTTTGGAAGAGAGCAGGAGAAGGATACCGGAAAATATGTGAAGCAGTTTGGCGGCACGAAGGCGCTGATTCACTTTGGTTCTGGAAGCGTAGTGCGTTCAGGACTTTTAGGGCGTGTGAAGAAGTCTTTGGAGCAGGAGGGTATTTCCTATGTGGAATTAGGCGGCGTAAGGCCCAATCCCCGAAGCGGACTGGTGTATAAGGGTATTGAGTTTTGCAGAAAAGAAAAGGTTGATTTTGTGCTTGCCGTAGGCGGCGGAAGCACTATTGACTCGGCTAAGGCTATTGCGGCTGGCGTACTGTATGAGGGCGATTTCTGGGATTATCATATGGGTAAGCCGGTGGAAAAGGCATTGCCAATCGGTACGGTGCTTACCATTGCGGCGGCAGGCAGCGAGGGCAGCCCGAACTGTGTTATTACAAAGGAAGAGGGAATGCTTAAGAGAGGGGCAAAAGGCGAAGCGCTTCGCCCTAAGTTTTCTATTATGAACCCCGAGCTGACCCAGACGCTGTCCGCTTATCAGACGGCTTGCGGAATTACGGATATTATGGCGCATTTGTTGGAGAGATATTTCACCAATACAAGAGAGGTTGAGGTGACTGACCNTGTTNTTGAAGGGTTGCTCCTTACGATGGTGCATGAGGCGCCCNGAGTGATTGAAAATCCCGATAATTATGAGGCGAGAGNCAATATCATGTGGNCAGGTATGATGGNGNACAACAATTGCTGTGGTGTGGGAAGNGGTCAGGACTGGGCAAGCCACGCAATGGAGCATGAGCTGTCCGCTGTCTATGACTGTGCCCACGGAGCGGGGCTTGCAGTAGTATTTCCTGCATGGATGACCTACAATATGAATCATGATGTAATGCGTTTTGCCCAGCTTGCTGTCAGAGTGTGGGGCTGCAATATGGATTTTGCCAATCCCGAG
>WFLX010252283.1_pt1 | contig 10440 bp, 6 predicted proteins | sample 4967041 | NCBI WGS metagenome assembly WFLX01 (sample SAMN12857096, study PRJNA449069) | gut metagenome | isolation source: stool from male and female vole | host: Microtus ochrogaster | place: USA:Florida | collected 2017
TTCCAAAACCGGAGGTCACCTTTCTAGCAATTTAGGTGTGATCGAACTTACTTTGGCCTTGCATACGGTCTTTGATTCTCCCACAGACAAAATCATTTTCGATGTAGGCCATCAATCCTATCCTCATAAACTCATTACCAATCGTCTCAAAGCTTTTTCCACTTTACGCCAATACAAGGGATTGTCTGGCTTTNAAAAGCGTAATGAAANCGAACACGATCCTTGGGANGCGGGGCATTCCTNTACGGCCATTTCGGCTGGACTGGNGTTNGCNGTNGCGCGGGATTTAACCGGCCAAAATTATGAAGTGATCAGTGTGGTCGGTGATGGCTCTTTAGCCAATGGGATGTCTTTAGAAGCCCTTAACGATCTAGGTGCCCAAAAACGCAAGATGATCATTGTCTTCAATGACAACAAAATGTCCATTTCCCCCNATCATGGGGGNATTGAATCCTCTATTACGCGNGTACGAACTTCNAATTTATATCGGATGACCAAACGCGATTTGTATGAATCGCTNNNTTCGANCNANNTNACTTAGCAGTTCAAATTAAAACTCTTCTATTTTTAATAATCGATTCTGCTCACATCCAATCAACTTGTTCCTTTTGGTGAGTTTCGTTGATGCAAAATTAGACTTGGAGAAAATCTAATAAGCATTATTTATTTACTTTGCTAATATTTATATTTGCATTTTATTAGCATTGTTATTATATTTGCCACAGAATTCCCAAGATGCCTTAAAAGTTTAATATACTTGAGCTATATATTCCCAATTTATTTTGAGAATATTTTCATTCATTTTGCATAGCAAGCCCGATGCTTAAATCAGGCGTAAAGCCAATTTTCCGGATCGAATCGGTTGCTTGAGGGCGATATGCCGGATCAAATAGGTTGCGTGAAGGCAGCGCGCTGCCCTTTCCTCAACCCTGAAATTTTCATTTATCACTATTATTTAAATTTTTATGAAGAAACAAGGATCTATCACTGAGTTTGGTCATCAGAGAGACCAAGAACTGCTGAATGCTTTCAAAAGTCAGCTACATCTGCTCGGCTCCATACCCCTGCAAGAGGTATTTCACCGCGCCGCCCTGCAGCCTTCCACCCGTTTTTGGGTAAGCGAGCGACGTGCGGCCGCCGTCATATCCCGGATGCTGAAAGGAGATAAAATTCTCTCGATGAATCCGAAAAAACGAGAGATGTTCTACGAACTTTTCAGACGTGTAAAACGAGTCCGCGAAGACTATCCGGGAATCACTCTCACTGAGGCTGCCTATCGTGCCGTCAATTCCCCGGCGCCCGAGTTTTATCTCACCCCGAAATCAGCAAGAGTAATGATTTATCGTTTGAGGGCATGAACATGGACGAGAAAGCAATTTTAACAGAAAATGACCGAAGGCTCCGAGAAAACGGGGCACATTTCGATCCCATTTCGGGTGAAAACTCAGTCGGGCCGAGGTTCAGCCGAAAACACCCTGCGACGATGAAGGCCATTCACATCCCTGAGACAATGAAGGATGAGAAACTCACCCGCGATAATTTCGAGGAGATCAGGTGCCGACACGATTTCCCCTACTGGGCCGCCAAATACGTGAGGATAAAAAGGAAGGGAGGGGGCGAAGATGTCCCCTTCATCCTTAACCGTCCGCAGCGTAAATTCATCGAANCTCTCGAAATAATTCGCACCGGCAACCGCCCAATCCGGCTGATATTGCTTAAGGCCAGGCAATGGGGCGGATCCACATGTTCGCAACTGTACATGGCTTGGCTGCAGCTCGTGCATCTGCGGGGACTAAATTCACTCATAATTGCTCATCAAGGGGTGGCCTCCGATGAGATAAAGGACATGTTCGACCGCATGATAAAGGCATATCCTCAGGAAATGCTGGGAGATAGCGGGAAGAAAATGGAGAATGTGGGGCGCGCAAGGGCAATTTTCCGGGTACCCGACCGCAATTGCAAGATAAAGATTGGCACTGCCGAACGTCCGGATTCCTGTCGCGGAGGAGATTATAATCTTGTACACTGTTCCGAGGTTGGAATATGGCGCAAGACAGATGGGAAATCACCTGAAGATATTCTGCGCTCGGCATGTTCGGGGGTACTTTTCACCCCTATGACCATGATTGTATATGAATCCACGGCCAACGGCACCGGAAATTTTTTCCACCGTGAATATGAGGCCGCGAAAAGGGGTATTTCCCAGTTCGAACCCCTTTTCATATCCTGGTTCGATATCGACCAGTACTCCCTGCCATTTGATTCAGAGGAGGAGAGGGAGAGATTCGCCTATCAATTATATCTAAACAGGAACAATGACGTGGCTGACAACGGCCGATGTCAACCGGGAGCTTATCTTTGGTGGCTTTGGGAAAAAGGGGCCACACTTGAAGCCATCCACTGGTATGTGGCCGAAAGGTCGAAATATTCCGAACATGGGCTGATGGCTGCCGAATATCCGAGTGATGATGTCGAAGCGTTTGTCCATTCAGGGGCGCGGGTATTCGACAAATATAAGGTGGAAGCATTGAGGGAGGGATGTAAAGAGCCGGATTATTGCGGTGAAATCGATGAAAATGGATTCATCCGGCTCCCTTCGGGTGGTTGGAAAATATGGAAGATGCCTGAGAATCCTGAGGGGATGGAGAGCCGCTATGTGGCGGTGGTTGACGTTGGTGGCCGGTCGGCAAAAGCCGACTGGAGTGTCATCGTAATTATCGACCGGATGCCACTCGCTTTCGGGAACCTTCCCGAGGTGGTGGCTCAGTGGAGGGGACATACCGATTTCGACCTTCTCACACAAAGGGCTGCCAACGCCGCCCGATTCTATGACGAGGCATTACTCGTGATCGAGAGCAACACCCTTGAAACTCATGACCGCGACCGTGACACCGATGGCAACCAGTCACATTTCATCCTCAACCGCCTGCGCGACTCATACCCCAATCTATATGCACGGGCTCAAAGCGAAGAGGCCGTGATACGGGGAATCCCGGCACGTTACGGCTTTCATACCAACATATCCACCAAACCCATGATAATTGCCACCTTGGTCAAAGNTATAANGGAGGGGNNGTATGTGGANCGGGATCAGANTTGCCTTGATGAATACTTATCCTACGAACGGCGACAGAACGGGTCATACGGAGCGATTGCAGGATGCCATGACGACCTTCTGATGACACGGGCTATTGGCCTACACATCATCTATCATGAACTCGATATCCCCTCCAGACCGATCCCCACGCTCAATACCCATTCTCCCTCCGCCTATTATCCACGCCGCCGGAACTGTCCGGACTCACTCGCCGGCTGGTAGGCCGGTGTGTTCCGGTTTTCTGGTTTCCTCGGCTATGATTAGGATAGCTATGATAGCTAAAAGAGCTATGGTAGCTATAGTAGCTATGATAGCCGCCTAAAACAGAAAACCGGAATATTCCGTTATATAAATATGGAAAATATATTAGCAGGTAAAAAAGCAGCACTCATTGATATGGATGGCGTGCTTTACGACTCCATGAAATATCATACCATCGCATGGCAAAGGATGATGAGTGAATTGGGAATAAACTGCAGCCGGGATGAATTTTATCTTTATGAGGGAATGACCGGGCCGGCAACAATCGACTATCTGTTCCGCCGTGAGTTCGGTCATGGATGCTCACCCGAAAAAGCTAAGGAGCTGTACGCTCTGAAAACAAAATATTTCAAGGAGATCGGCTGGAACGAACCTATGCCCGGAGCCGACCGTATGTTAAAAGCGCTTGAGAAAGCAGGCCTACGCCGTGTCCTTGTCACCGGATCTTCTCAGGCATCTCTGCTCGAAAATATCAACAAGGACTATCCCGGAGCATTCATGCCCGGTGACAGAGTGACTGCCCTCGATGTAGAAAAGGGGAAACCGGATCCCGAGCCATACCTCAAAGGGTTAGAGATTGCCGGCGTTTCGCCTGAGGAAGCTATCGTTATCGAAAACGCGCCACTCGGTGTCAGAGCAGGGAAGGGAGCCGGCATATTTACTGCAGCGGTCACCACGGGGCCGATAGCGCGTACAGAATTTGAGAAAGAGAATGCGGATATAATATTCCCTTCCATGCCCGAATTTGCCGACTACCTCGAATCCATCACCAAATAATCACCAAGTGATGCGGCGCAAGCCGAATAAAATAAATTCCCCGAAAATGCCTTCTCCTATCTTAACCACAGATAACCCCACCGCTCTTCTGGAGTCGCTCCTTTCCCACGATTCTTCATCCTCCCTGTTTCTCCTGACAGATTCAAACGTGGAGAGAGTTTGCCTCCCTCTTTTTCAATCCAACATTGAGAAAAGGGATATTAAAGTGATTGTTACGGAAGCCGGCGAGAGCAATAAAGATCTTCATCATCTTTCGGAAATATGGCGGAAACTTTCGGATATGGGTGCCACCCGCAACTCTCTACTCATCAACCTCGGAGGAGGGGTGGTTACCGATATGGGAGGATTCGCAGCCGCAACTTTCAAGAGAGGTATTCGATATATTAATATCCCTACAACAATCTTAGGATCTGTCGACGCGGCAGCCGGCGGAAAGACAGCTATCGATTTCAACGGATTAAAAAATGAGATAGGAGCGTTCCACAAACCGCAGAGTATTATTCTCGCCCCCATATTATTCCGCACTCTCCCCGAAAAGGAAAAACTTTCCGGATTCGCGGAGATGGTAAAAATGGCTATGATCTCATCGCCGGAAACTTATCGCAAGATGTTACGGGGAGAGATCTCTCCATTTGATCCTCATACCCTCACCCATCCCCTTCAGACCGGGATAGAGGAGAAAATACGCATCACGGATACCGACCCAACTGAGAAGGGCCTGAGGAAGATACTGAATTTCGGTCACACTGCAGGACACGCATTCGAATCGCTCATGCTGGAGAAAGGGAAACCGGTTACGCACGGCCAAGCGGTGGCACACGGTATTCTGGTAGCCCTCGTCCTCAGTCACTCCATACTTGGGCTGCCATCTCAAGAAATTTATATCTACGCTAACGAAATTCTCAAACACTACTTTCCCCTCCTCCCAATCTCTTGCAAAGATACCGACAGACTGATTGAAATAATGAGACATGACAAAAAGAATCCCACCAATGCAGAAATAAGTTTCACCCTCCTTTCTGAAATTGGCAAACCACATTACGACCTCTATATCTCCCCTTCGCTGGTTCAGTCATCTCTCGACATCTATCTTGACCTCCTCTCCCAATAATAGCTCAACTCCTCTAATACTCAACTCCTCACCGGCATGGGAAGCTAAGTTTCAAAAAATTTAAGATCAGAATTATAATTAAAATATTAACATATTTTAATATTTAAAGCCGGTTAAAGTCACCTTTTTTTTTTAACTTTGTGATTTAAAATACCTTTTATATCACCGAAATGAGGAGTGTGACAATTGCCTCTTTTTTACTTCTTTACCTGGCTTTCGCCAATGCCGGGCGCAGTGCTGTGCAATCTTTTTCTCAAAACTACGCTTCCGAAAATCCAACTGAACAGCAAAATCCCCTCGCAAACCTATTTGACGGGATTGTCGATAATGTCCTCCCCAAAGAGAAAGTATATCTCCATTTCGACAACACCTGTTATTACCATGAAGACACAATATGGTTCACCGCATACCTCGTCAATGCAGATGGGAATATGCAAGATTCACTTAGTAACACTCTGTATGTCGATCTCCTCAATCCCGGCGGGGAAATAATATCTACAAGAATACTAAAACTCAGGAACGGACGCGCCCACGGAAGTTTTAAATTAAACCCAATCCTATTCTATTCCGGTTATTACGAAATTCGGGCTTATACTAAATACATGATGAATTTCGGAGCGGAGATTGCATTCTCCAGAGTGATTCCAGTTTTCGACCGACCCGTGAAGGAAGGCGACTATCAGAAAAAGGAGATGCGGACATATGGAACAGGGAAATATAAATATATACGCAAGCAACCGATTGGCGGTAAGAATTTCAATCTAAAGTTTTACCCCGAGGGTGGTTCCATGATTAAAGGAATTCCAACAAGAGTGGCTTTTGAGGCTACCGATAAAACCGGATATCCGATTGAGATAAGCGGAGTTATCAAAACAGACCAAAACGACAGTATAACTACATTCAAGACCCTTCATGAGGGGAAGGGGGTATTTACCCTCATTCCGGGTGACAGACCTTTCTGGGCAGAAGTTACACACAACGGTAAGGTCAAAAAATTTGAACTGCCTCAAATTTCTGAGGAAGGGTACGGACTCTCTGTTGACAATCTTGCCAATCCCGACAGTATTATAGTCAATATAGCCCGCAAGGGAACCCCCAACCGAATTGATACAATCGGAATCATCCTGACAACCGGAGGCGTGATGAAGGCTTACTCTGCAGCTGTGTCTGCTTTTAGAAAACCATTGNGACTCTCATTCGATAGAAACACCCTGTCACCGGGCGTTTCCGAAGTGACTCTGATCGATTCACGGGGTAAGAAGATAAGCGACAGAATGATCTTCAATATGCCCGACTCATCTTTTTTTCTGAACATGGCCTACCGCTTTGATAAGNAGACTTATAAGCCCTATNAAGCAATCAATGTGTCGATGAAGATTACCGATGCCGAGAACAACCCTCTTTCTATTCCTTTTTCCCTCTCGGTGAGAGATGGCAGCGATGAGATAGATTGGCGCAGAAATANATATTCTGACCNGCTCCTTATGTCTGATATCAGGNGCTATATANCCGATCNAACCTATTACTTCGNGGTAAATGAGCCCTCGCGCATAAAAAATCTCGATTTGCTTATGATGGTGCAGGGATGGAGGAAATATCCTTGGAACTCAGTTACTGATACGCAACCGAAAAATGTGTATTTCAAACCCGAAACCGAAGGGATTGAATTTTCGGGCACGGTAAAAGGATTCACCAACAAGCCGAAACCGGATACTGATGTCACAGCATTTATAATCCGAGGAAACAAGAATGATAATATTCTCCCGGCAATGGATATGGTAAAAACTGATTCCCTTGGCAAATTTTCATTCACTGTAGATTTTACTGATAGATTGCCATTGATTCTGACAGCCTCAAAAAAGAGAAAACCGATTGACTGCTTATTTACTCTCGACAAAAGTTTTATCCCGGAGCCACGCCGATACAACCGATGGGAGATGATGGCACAAGTATCGCAGGAACCGGATGCTGCCAAAGATTCCAATTCTCTACGCGAAGATGAGACAAAAGATACTCCACTCGAAGAGGAGGAGGCTTTTAAGAGGCAGGCCAATGAGAAGGATAAATCAGTCTGGCTCAAAGAGGTGGAGGTAAAGACTCAGAGAAGCTGGGAAGACAATGCCAGAGAGGAAAGCCGGAGGAAATCTATTGCCATATATGACGTTGAAGATGAGACAAACGCCCTGCGTGATAATGGCAAGTTCATTGATCTCGAAGGGGATATTCATAAATTCCTCATGAAAATGAACCCCGAGTTCAGTCTCTGTGACAACCACGGATATGATCAACTTAGTTATAAAGGCAAAATACCCCTTATTATAGTTGACTATCAACGGATGAAAGGTGGTACCCCTGATGACTATTTCGAATACAAGAGCGTTAGCTTGCAATCGATAAAATCAATCACGATAAGTGAGGATGTAAGCCTTAAGGCAAAATATTGCTGGAATTATATCAATGCCTTTGAAGCTGACGATATTTATAGCTGCGTGGTATTGATCGAGACTTTCCCGGATAAAATTATTGTTGAGGGAGGCAAGGGCGTCCACAAGACAAAGATCCAGGGCTACTCCTCTCCGCAGGAATTCTATTCTCCGGATTACTCCCTGATGCAGCCCGAGCCCGATTATAGGCGAACGATCTACTGGAATCCGGAGATCATAACAGATAATAATGGAGAAGCGACTATCTCTTTTTATAACAACGGGAGATGCCGCCGTCCGAAAGTTGACATGCAAACTGTAACACCCTCAGGGGCTATGGGAGCCTCGCACTGATATGAAAAGATTTATTTCCATATTCCTTCTGGCAATCACCCTTGCTTATTCACTGCAAGGGCGCGATTTTGTGCATATACTCACCAGCAAGGGAATATACGAAACAAGTGAGGACCTATGGTTCAAATGCCTTGTAGTCAACGACAGCACAATGCGCATCTCAGATCAGTCGCACACTGCTTACGTGGAGATGGTGGATCCCGCTGACAGTGTGGTCTGGAAAGAGAAGTACAGGATACAAAACGGCATGTGCGACGGGCATATATTTGTAGGTCATAACTGGAAACCGGGCGAATATCGTCTGTTTGTCCACACAAGAGGATCTCTTGGCAGCGGCGACACCGTCACCTACCCTAAACGGCTGCTGGTAGTCAACGAACTCCCGCAAGTGCCTGATTACCTGAAGCAGGCTAAGGAAAGTATCGGATACGTCGATTCCCCTGACAGTATGCCGGAACCGGAGATGCATGTTACCCTCACACTCGACAGCACCGAATACCATACAAAAAGTAAAATAAAGGCAACCGTCAGCGTCAAGGATAGAGATGGGAAACCGGTTAAGACTGTCATAGCCCTATCCCTGGCAGATGCCCTCTATTCATATCCTCCCGCAGAGCTCAATATTCAATCTCAAATTTATGGGATTGTGTGTGATAGCCTGAGAAAGCTCGGCGACCTCACCCCCTTCCTCTCGGATGGCGCTGCATCCGGACACTTGAGATCGAGAATAAAAAAGAATCCTCCGCCCACCGATGGGCTGGCGATAAATATTTTCGATGAAAAGGCCGGCAAGGGGAATATTAATATAATCTCAACCGGTAAAGAGGGATATTTCGAGGTATCTCCCGAGATCGGATCCTCTCTTGGCAAATCTATCTTATTAAAACCTCTCGCGGTTGAGGAACTGAAACCGCGTCTTGAGATCTCCAACCCATTCAGCGATATCGAGAAAATACGTAAAAATGCGAAGGAAAAATATTATCCGTCAATCCGAAGAAAGTCTGAAACCTTATCAGAGGATTCAGCGGATTATTCAGGAAGACATACCGTGACGCTCGATGAACTGGTGGTCAAAGGCANCAACCACNGCTANGCCAAGCGCAGTAAGGTAATGCAATATCTCGACAGCCTGGCAATCAGCNNGGGCNCAGAGTNGGTATGCTGCGGGCAGATCATAAATGGGAAATATTACGGAGGATTTCTTAATGATTACATTGCAGGTTATAACCACCATCCACCGGATAATCCTTACGGAGACAACTACCAGCTGGCCCCGAGAAACATAAGCCTGCCGGAAAAAGGTAAACTTTACAAGATGATCAGAATGAGATGGGACGATCGCATGGGCTGCTACACCTACGACCATGAGATGTTTATGATTTATCCGGGTCCGAAGACCTCCGATGATGGTCTGCTGGAGAAAAACGGCATATGGCGAGCCTTCGGATACTACCCCAAACGGCGGTTCAATCTCCCATCTGAATATGATTTCGCAATGGGCACAGCCGACAACCGAAACACTCTTCTATGGCTTCCGCGTGCCCAGACTGATGAAAACGGAGAATTCTCGATCGAGATACCGACCTCCGATATCCGGTCGCTTTTCAAATTCAACTGCACCGTCATAACCCCCGATGCAAGAGACATAACCCAAACAGAGCAATACCTGAGAATAAAATAGCCAACGACCCGGACGAGCCGTTATCCCGGCGCGACAAGAGGGCGCATTAGAATGGTTCGGATGGTAGGCGGCTTGGTTTGAGGCTGAGGGGAGCATACTAAGGTATGTGACCGAAGCAGAAAACTGAGCCAACGACCCAGACGAGCCGTTATAATGTGACCTCCATAAAAATTTTTTGGAAAACCTTGAACCATCTTTCCCAACCGGGTGTTATAACATCGAAAGAAGAGATTTTTATACTGCTATAAGCGTTCTGAAAAAGTTGTTATTGTTGTTTTAATTGAAGAAACAGGGTCGACGGGAGTCGACCTTTTTCTATTTTTATTATCTTTGTAAAAATTTCCATCTTAAAGGTTGCGTGCCGGCATCGTGCTGCCCATGCCCGTCAACCAATAATCAATACCTAACCGCCCCGCCAATGGCCCGCGACCTCATCAGCCGATATGTATGGATTGTCGATACCCTCAACAGGTATGGGCACCTCACGCGTGATGAACTTAACGATCTCTGGCTCCGCTCTCCCATGAGCGACGGGAATCCGATTCCTCAACGAACATTCTATCACTACCGACGTGCAATTGAGGAAAACTTCCATATCGACATCCTCTGCAACAGGAAAGGGGAATACTATATCGACCCCGGAGAGAATTCAGGCAACAGGGTATTGACAAACTGGCTCCTTGATTCCTATGCCGTGAATTCGGCAATGAAGGATGCTCACGCTCCAACCGACAGG
>WFLX010126360.1_pt1 | contig 10438 bp, 6 predicted proteins | sample 4967041 | NCBI WGS metagenome assembly WFLX01 (sample SAMN12857096, study PRJNA449069) | gut metagenome | isolation source: stool from male and female vole | host: Microtus ochrogaster | place: USA:Florida | collected 2017
ATTACGATACATTACATATCGCCGGAGGCGAAACCGAATTCCGGAAACTCCCTTGTGCCATGTTGCCACAAGGAGTCTGTCAAGCAACGCTTTTCGATTCCGAAGGTATTTTGGCCGACCGGCTCGTATTTATCTCCCACCCCAAAGCGGCTCAGGATTCCCTGCAAATCGACCTCAGTCCGTCAAGTCTGTACGCCGGAGAACTTTGCCGACTTCGCCTGCAAACCTCGGCACCCGACGGAAGCCCGATACCGGCCTCCCTCTCCGTTGCCATCCGTGACGCAGAAACCACCGGCTCACTTCCCGTCTGCGAAGATCCCCGCATAGAACAATTGCTTGCTTCTGAGGTCCGCGGCTATATTCACCGGCCGGAATATTATTTCGAAAGTTCCGATGCACACCATCGCCAGGCGCTCGATCTCCTGATGATGACCCAAGGCTGGCGAAAATATCAGTGGGCGGAAATGGCAGGGATCACCCCCAGGACTTTCAGCCAATATCTGGAGACCGGACTCATCCTGAACGGGCATGTCTTCAACCGCCGCGGGCGCACCCCGATCACCCACAGGAATATCCTCATTAAAATGTATAACCCGGAACGTACCCTCGTTCTCAATGGAAACTGTGAAAGCGATTCCATGGGTAATTTCAACTTCAAATTCGACAACTTTTACGGCAAATGGGAACTTTCCATTCATACAGACGAAGAGCGAAAGCGTCCCCGCGCACTGCAATATCGCATCGACCGCCATCTGGCTCCAAAACTGAGGGCTTATGACGCTGCCGAATTAAAAATCCCCACCTCACGTACCGACACTGCCCGTCACGGCTCTCTTGACGAGGTCCAGACACTGGCGGAAGTGGAAATCAAAAAAAAGAAAAAGGAAAAAGAGGGCATCCATGTCGTTCTCGACGTAGATAAGGAAAATAACAAGCTGATGGATCAGGGTACCGTCTGCACGGATATAGAAACCTTCCTGACGGAAATGGATCTGGGATTCAGCGTGCAAACCATCATCCCGGATATATTCACCGACAAGCCGGATTCATTCTCCTCTGAAACCATGAATGCCCCGTCACGACAGCAATGTACCCTTTGGGGCGATGATGCCGACCTCATCTGCATGAACCAAAAAGAAACAAGTTTCGTGTATAGCGATACCCGCCGACCCGGATGGCAATTAGAACTTCCTATTTCCGAAATCAAGCAGATAGAACTCTATGACAATGCCTTCATGAGGTCCCATCAGCAGGAAATAAACGAATTATACACAGATTCCCTGATAGAGCGCATGCTGGAAGAGGGCGAAAATATCGCCACATGGGAGCAGGTGGATTCTGTAAGGCGTTCTCTGACGACCCACAGAAGAGCATTGATCAAAATTATTGCCAAACCCAAGCAGGAACAGCGTTCCGCCCCGAAAAATTACAGGATCACGACCTTCGACGGTTATTACGTGCCCCAGACTTTTACCGCCAATTATGAACATTACCGCCCGGAAAACGAAGACTTCCGCCGGACTCTCTACTGGAATCCTTCCGTAGAAACCGACAGTCTCGGCCAGGCCGAAATCAGCTTCCGCCATAACAGCCAGCCGCACAACATCACGATCAATGCCGCCGGCCATCCTCAGACTCCGACCGGCAACGGGAAACTGTCATTCCGCAGCATCACCGTTTCCCCTCAGAAGTAAGCCGGCATCGACCTCCTCCAAAAATTGCAATACCACAGAGTTAAAGAGATCCGGGCGCTCCATGTTCATCATGTGTCCGGTCTCTTTCATAACCTCCCAACGAGCATTGGGAAGGCATTTCATCATCCGCGGAGCCCGGACCTCATTTGCGTTCTCCTCCTGACCTGACAGGAATAGCGCCGGAATTTCCGGCCGGTTCCGCTCCAGCATCCGCCAGGCATCCCGCCCGGCAAAAACTCTCACCTCCTTGTGCAAAGCCTGCCAGCCGTCCCATTCGGAAATCATCTGCCACAACGGTTTCCGGATCACATCGGCACGTGCACCGGCCGAACGGAGCAATCCTTCGAACCACCGTTCCTTATAAACCTCTATACCCTCGGCACGCACTGCCGCAATAACAGAATCACGCCGGATCTCTTCCTTCGGATCCACCGGCTCCGAAGGGCTAGGCGACATCCTGATGTTACCGTTCGCCATCACCGCCGAAAGCATCCGTTGCGGGCAAACACCCAGCATATCCGCCGTAATAAATCCTCCCATAGAAAGCCCGACAATATGTGCCTGCTTCAAATGGAGCGAATCCATCAAGGTCAGTAGGTCTTCCACGTGCGTGAACTGCCAAGTCTCGCTCTGTCGTGACGACCGCCCATATCCACGGACGTCATACCTGATCACCCGATGCCGCTGCGCAAACGCCTGCCATTGTCCATCCCACATCCGACAGTCCAGACTATGGCCATGCACCAGCACCACGGGTGTTCCTGCTCCCGCCTCTTCATAATAAAGACGGCCGCCGTTGACCGCAATATATCCGCTCCTGACCGTATCATCCTGCAAAGCAATCCCCCTGGAGGCACATCCGGCCAGACAGACCCATACGACCATCGATAATATAAAAAAACTATTTTTCATGCAATTTTTCTTTCTTGTAACCATCTCTTTCCGGATTTTTCGAGTTTCTCATAAATAAAAGAATCGCCGCAAGAATTCTTGCGGCGATTTCCATGGTTGCCCTACCGAGATTCGAACTCAGGCATGCAGAACCAAAATCTGTTGTGCTACCATTACACCATAGGGCAATCCTTTTTTGCGGGTGCAAATATAATCTTTTTCTGCAAATCCTCCAAAACATTTGGATAAAATATTCAAAATCTTGAATAAAACGGAAAACAAGGCCATTACCGTTCTTCTCATTCGTCGGCGACCTACCGCCCGGCATGTCTAAACCAATCCGCAATTTTTTTCGCCCGGCCAAAAACAGTGAACCGAAAACATTTGCAACGAGCCGGATACCTACACCCTGATTCACGACGAAAAAAAATAAAAAAAAGGATNTGTTTTNTCACAAAATAATAAAAAAGAGATGANTTCATCCCCTTTTNATCAAGAGGANANCTGAAANAAAAAGAAATNCGATACCTTTACCCNGAGAAACCGCGGTACCCTGATACCGTCGGCGAACAAAAACGGCAACAGACCGATTCACTCAAACCCTTACAATATCATGGAAACAAAGATTTATTGTACCAACAACAACAGCTACTACAATNTCGTCAAAGGATCGANCCTAAAAAANCTGTACGNCCGCCTNCCCCNTAANCTNACNTACCCCTGTNNCGGCNCCANNGCCAATGCCNGTACCGTCAGCNTCGACTATGAAATCNATNCCCCCCAGGACATCACATTTCTGGACATCACCACAGCGGCCGGACACCGCATGTATGTACGCACCCTCTGCTTCGTGCTCTGCTGTGCCGTCAACGACATTGCACCGGACCTGAAAGTCCGCATCAAACACTCCTTTTCCCATAACTACTACGCCACCTTGCGGAAGGATGAGGAAGGAACNNTTGCGATCCCGATCCCACAGGAACTCTGCCAGCGCATCCGTTACAGAATGCAGGAACTGATTAACGCCGACATCCCCTTTCACCGTATTACGGCCCACGCACGCGAAGTAAGCGCCCTCTTCCGCAGCCGTGGATTCAATGACAAAGCCATGCTGATAGAAACCAGCGGCAAGTTATACGAAAGCTACTACGAGATGAACAATTACGTAGACTTTTACTATAGTGCGCTGCTGACGTCGACGGGAGGACTGACCTTGTTCGACCTGATACCGTTCGAGCAAGGCCTGCTGCTGATCGTTCCCCAGCGTCAGGATCCGACGCAGCTGGAACCGGTCATCATGCAGCCCAAAATCATGGAAATCCTATCGGAAAACAGCCAATTCAATACTATGGCCGGACTGCATAATGTCGGTTATCTGAACCATTCGATCGAAACCGGCCACATGGGAGATCTGATTCTGCTCAACGAGGCCCTTCAGGAGAAACGGCTGGCCGCTATCGCCGAGCAGATTGCCGCACGCGACAATGTGAAAGTCGTCCTCATTGCCGGTCCGTCGTCATCGGGCAAAACAACCACCTCCCGCCGTCTTTCCATCGAGCTGTTGACATGTCTCAAGAGACCCCAATACCTGTCGCTTGACAACTGGTTCGTCAACCGCGAGGATACTCCGCTCGATGAATACGGAGAGAAAGATTATGAATCGATCCATGCACTGGATCTGCCCCAGTTCAATCACGACCTGCAGGCCCTGATAGAGGGCCAGGAAATCCAACTGCCGACCTACAACTTCCAGACCGGCCGCCGGGAATACAACGGAAAGACCCTGCGGCTTTCGCCAAACACGTTGCTGGTCATCGAGGGAATCCACGCCCTCAATCCCATCCTGACAGAGAAGATCGATGACGCCTGCAAGTTCCGTATCTACGCATCGGCGCTGACNACCATTTCGCTGGACGACCACAACTGGATACCGACGACCGACAACCGGCTGCTGCGCCGCATTATCCGGGACTATCAATACCGCGGCTGCTCGGCGGCAGACACGATCCGCAGGTGGGAAAGCGTCCGTCGCGGCGAGGAGAAATGGATATTCCCGTTTCAAGAGAATGCCGACGCTATTTTCAACACGGCCATGATCTATGAGCTGTCCGCCATCAAAGATAAGGCATCGACCGTACTGAGAGAGGTGCCCCACAACTTGCCGGAAGCAAGTGAAGCACAGAGNTTGCTGCATTTCCTCGATTATTTCAGGCCGATCTATGACCAGGAGATCCCCCGCACGTCGCTGCTACGGGAATTTCTCGGAGGTTCGGTCTTTGAATTATGACGGGAAGCATCTCCCAACAAATAAGCGGCGGTTCCCTTTTTCAGGGAACCGCCGCTTAGACTATTGTCGGCCGTCGCCGCATCTCATTGAACAGACAACGCAATGCGGAAGCCGGTATTGGCAATGGCGTCATAGAAACTTTCACTACGTGAGCCATCCTCTTTATTATAATAGGAGGGAACAATGAACTTCTTGCGATGCGCCGGCGAAAAATCGGTATATTGTCTCTGCACCCAGCTGCCGCCCCGCAAAATCAGGGTATCACCGCCATAAACGCCCTGCGGGTTATCCACGTCGGCGGCATTATATTTATAATAGCTGTTGGCCACCCACTCGGCGACATTACCGCACATATCATGCAATCCCAATTCATTGCCGGGCAACTCACCCACAGCATGGACACCGTATCCCGGCGCGCCCAATCCCTGACCCATGGCATTGGAAGCACACCAGGCCACATCTTTCCAGACATCTGCCCCACTATACTTGTACCCTTTCGAGTAACGACCGCCACGGGCGGCACATTCCCATTCGGCCTCCGTCGGCAGGCGGAATGGTAAACCGGTCTTGCGGCTGAGGGTTTCCACAAACCGCCGGGCATCGTCATAAGAGATGTTGTAAGCCGCCACACGGTCGCCCTTGCCGGTCTCCTTGTACCAAGGAGCTGTTCCCTTCAGATTTTCGACCTTACAATAATTTCCGGTAGGCACCGTGTCCATCACGGCTTCCCATTCGCCCTGAGTAATCTCATACCGGCCGATGTAAAAATCAGGCATCGTCACGGTAATGACCGGCCCGACCCATTTGGCGGTATCTGCTTTGCTGAAATAAGGGAAATAGTTAGGCGAAGAGGCATTTCTGATCTGTGCGCCCATATAGAAATCGCAAGCCTCCACCTTGACCATGTTATTGACAAGGTTGGCGATCACTTCACGTTCGGAAGGGGTCACATCGGAAGCCCAGACCACGGTACCGGCAGGCAACACCGTCCGATCGGGAATCTCGAATTCATTTTCATCACAGGAAACCGACAATGTAAGACCGCAAACCAAAGCGACAACGGCTATCAGCGAATGTTTAATCATATTTCTTTTAATTAATTGTGGGCAAAGGTAGTACAAAAACCGGGAAGCGGCAAAGGAATTGAGTTAAAATGTACTTTCATCCAGCACAAGCTGCGCTTCGCCCCCCGCCTCCACCCGGTTTCCGAGCGGCANAAGCATGAGCGGCAGGGGGCATCCCGTCTGTCCGCCATCATGCAGAAAACGGAAAGTCCCGTTGTGAAGCAATACACTTCGCGGAGCCTCACGGAATCCGAAACTCCGATAGTAATCGCAAAGCCACGGNTCGGCGGGCCACAGCACTGCCTCATCATATCCTTCGGCCTGCAAATGCAGNGTNATCCGNTCCAGCAGNCGCCTCATCAGTCCACGATTACGATATGCCGGGTGCGTGGCGACAGCATANACATAGACCGATTTCAGCNTCGNCCGCAACCGGTCATGCAACGGCAACAGATATAAGGCGGCCACCGGCGCCCCATCCATCGCCGTAAACAATACACGTTCCCGCTTATAACAGGTTGTGAAGAATTGTTCCAGGAAAGCATCCTCATCGTGAAAGACCACTTTCCAAAGCGTCTGCAAACGCTCCTTCAGCTCCTCGTCGCTCCACTCCGTTTTCCTGACAGCCATCCACTTGTTCAGCAAAATCGCCGGATGATAGGAGAGCTTGGCCCGGCGCAAGCCTTCAAGCCCCATATCCTCCTCGCGGTTGACATACACATACTGTTCAGGCAAACTGCCGGCAAAGCATTTGTTGATCATCGTATAAGCACCCTCATAACCGACATCGGCCTTTTCGACATGCACTACGAAAGTGTCCGCCGTCACCGGGCTGCCATAGGTAAAGGCGATGAGGTTACCATCCGCCAGAAGGACACCTCCCGACAACTCCAGTTCGGCGTAATGGGCGAATGCATACTGGACAGCCTGATACTCATCGGCAGCCGAGCCGGCGGCGGGCTGCTCCCGCATCCACTTCTGCATCAGCGAAAGACAGGCGGGGAAAAATCCGGCGGACAATGTGCGGTATTCATAACCGGGGTAAAGACGGAGAAACCTGTTGATGTGATTCCGCTTCGGTTGCAAGGCCTTGCCACTTAAAGCGGCCAAAGATGCGCGATCGTAGATATAGTCGCACAGGTCACGGTCAACGGAAAAATGAAAACCGGCCCGGGGATAAAGCCTCTCCANCTCCTGTTTCATCGCATCGCTGACGCCACACAGGCACAAATCCTCACCATGAGCGGCAGCATCGGCACTTAGCTGAGTAATAATGGTCTCCAGATTTCCCCNACCGACAGGAGCCATATAGGCAAGCCTCCTTTTCACCCCGAAGCGAAACCTCAGAAGCAGATAACCGGAAGATTCGGCATATTCCGTAGCATACAAAAACTGCCAGCAGAATAAATTAGGAACCGCATAATCGCAATTCCGTATCCCGGAGGCCGATGTATAAGATCTGAGAAGACTAAAAACAGCCAGGTCAATAGGTCGAAAATCTATTTGTTTCATAACGAGCGGCAAAAATACGAATATTTCAGATATATTTATACATAAACAGTTCTATTCTGCGGACGAAATCCCGCCGGCGACAGAAATATCAGCGAGATCTGTCATATCCGGAATCCGGTTATCTCCCCAAGATCCGCAGAGGCAGATTCTTTTCCCGGCGGAAATACCCGGGCTTAAAGAACAGCCCGCACTTATAAAATATAAAAAAGCAGACAGAGGTTCAGCAGCCGGCATTTTCATCCGTTTTCTTCGACACATAACGCACATTCCTCAATAATCCCTTATAGCCCGCCCGCATCACGGCCGAATGGCGGAAAAGACGTTTGAAGCCCCCGGATCCCATAGAAAGCAGGCCCTTCGTGTCAAGAGCGAGAAACTCCGGCGAAGGTTGAAATTCGGGAATCCGTGTCGGTGAGGCAAACCGATTCCATGGGCAGACCTGTTGGCAGGTATCGCAACCGTAAACACGGTCAGATATCCGGCTTGCGACATCGGCCGGAANCTCCTCCGTCCGGTTNTCTATCGTCTGGTAAGAAATGCAACNGCGGGCATCGACATGAGTGCCGGTAGCGGTCGGCCGTAAGGCCTGCGTCGGACAGGCCTCCAGGCAACGGCGGCACGTGCCGCACGAAATATTCAGCGGACGATCGGCCGGCAATGGCAGATTGACGATCAAAGTGCCGATAAAGTAATAGGAACCGCGGCGGGGCAAANTCAGCAACCGGTTGCGCCCCAAAAAGCCNATACCGGAACGCACCNCCCAATAATGCTCCAGCAACGGAGCAGAGTCGGTAAACGGACGACCCTCTAAATGGAAACCGGGGCTCAGATGGGGAACGATATCCGACTGTATATAATCAAAAAGCTGCGACAGATAGCTCCGAATGACATAGTGGTAATCGGCCCCGTAGGCATAATAGGCGAAACGAAGGTCAGAATCCTGCTTCACAGCCGGAAAATAATTCATGGCTGTAACGATGAGCGACCGCGCCCCGGGAAAGAGCAGGCGAGGATCCAGACGCAGATCCTTATGTTCATGCATATAAGTCATATCGGCGGCATAACCGGCATCCAGCCATTGCCGTAGCTCGGCGGCGGCAGTCTCGGAGACAGGTGCCGCCTCAGCGATACCACAGGCCCCGAAACCAAGATCGGCCGCTTTTTTTTTGATCAGAGCAACCGCCTCTTCAGGAGTAAGCGATACACCGGCGGAGGCAGTTGCGATATCCCGGGAGGAGGTCATAAAAGATAAAACTGATATCCCTGCCCCAGCAACCACTCGATGGAGGCGGGCAGCGCCCGCTCAAGATTATGCCAGGACTTGGTCGTGTCATGAAAAGTGATGATAGAACCATTGCGGACATACTTCCGTACATTATCGAAAACCTCTGAAGGGTTCAGACGATTGGAATAGTCTCGCGTCACGAGATCCCACATGATAAGCTGATACTTCTTCTGCAACAGCCGGGCCTGCCCCCAGCGCAACCAGCCGTGCGGCGGCCGGAAAAGAGAGCTTCTGATCAGTACGTTGGCCTTCTCGACATTAGCGAGATAGGCCCTGCGCCGATATTTGAGGGCATTGATATGATTCATCGTATGATTACCGACCTGGTGGCCGCGCGCCTTGACCTCTTCGAAGATGGAACGGTATCGTGCCACGTTGTCGCCGACACAGAAGAAAGTGGCCTTCACTCCGTAACGGTCCAGAATATCCAGCACCCACGGCGTTACTGCCGGAGTCGGTCCGTCGTCAAAAGTCAGATAAATACCTTTCGGCTGCGACGGTATCCGCCAGAAAGAATCCATATACATCAACCGGCGAAACCACGTAGGAGGTTGCTCTATAAACACAGATGAAATTATTAATTGTAAAATGAAATGAAAAAGCCTGCTGTAGCAGCCGGGCAGCACCCGGCCATAGCAGAGAAGCCTCTTTTAACGATTGAAAAGCCGTGCCGCAACAGCGGCAACGGCTTTTAAGGAAGGAAGCGACGGATCAATTCAGCAATTTGTACTTGGTGTACGCCTTCTCGAAATAATCCTCCAGCTTGGGCTGATAAGCTACGACGATATCATCCTGCCGGTAACGCTTGGCCAGAGCCACCGCATCGCGGATGATGAGCAGATTCTCACGGATAGTACGGTTCACCGAATTCATCTGTCCCTTATTGAGGCGGTAAGCCCATGCCAGATATTCATCGGCATTTTTCAGCAGATCGTTCACGATTTCATTACCGGCTTCGGCCTTGCCACCCAGATAGAAAGCCTGGGCTATGGAAAGCGAAGTATAATCGTTCGGAATATTATAACTCGGTATCTGCTTGGCACAGAATTCGGCAGCAGCCAAAGCTCTTCCCGTATCATTCCGATTCATCAACTCTTCTATGAGAGTACCGAACATCATGCGAAGCGTGCGGCACATACGGCGGTTATTCTCATCCAGATAGATATTCGGATCCTCGATATTTCCCCAAACGAATTTATTCATCATATTATCATACATCTGGTCTACGTCAGCCGTCTGAGTGCCACCGCCAGCCAATGGCGCGATCTGGTAGGCCAATCCCTTGAGACGGAAATAGGGGTGCAGTCCCAGATACATGTCCACCCCTATCGTAGTAGCGAAATAAATGGGGCGCTTCCAGCCATCCTTGTTGATTTCATCTATCATGGAGAGAATAGCGATCTCGTTCTTAGTCACATAGCTCTTGCTGGAAAGGTCGATGACCATACGATCCAGGATCTTTGCGTCTTTGCTGTCGATCACCGGTGAGGCGGCGACAGCAGCGGAATCGATCTTCAAGACAAATTTACCGGAAGGCAGATGGTCGATGTTCTCTCCATAATTGGGCACACGCTTATACTTCGGATCATCGGAGTAAAAATACTGCAAGGCAGCGGAAAGCGGCATCTCGTCGACCATCTTGATCAGATGGGCGAAATTCAACTTATCCTGCGCATACTGATCGGGACGAAGAGCAATGGGCAAT